>ENA-UOTX01001956-UOTX01001956.1-compost-metagenome-genome-assembly--contig:-NODE-1956-length-11955-cov-2.525509_pt1 | contig 11955 bp, 11 predicted proteins | sample MGYA00238143_ERZ746982 | MGnify/ENA primary metagenome ERZ746982 (study PRJEB28758, sample SAMN06268862) | compost metagenome | isolation source: single cell | place: USA: California, Emeryville, Joint... | reverse complement strand
ACACTACTTTCGAATAACCAGGATATCCTGACTACAAACTGAATTTGAGTCTCTTGGAGCGTCTCTCGTGAACGTTTCGAACCCAGAACACTCCCAACTTGGAATACAGTTATGGACGATACTCTGTGCAGAAGGATTCGCCAAAAAATTGCAGCAAAACTCAGCGCATATTGACAAGCATAAGTTGAACATCCTTGCCAAACTCTACGCTCTCGTGGGAGAATTTGGCGATGAACAGTATAAAGGGGAAATGTTTAAAAAAGCGATGACCCTGGCGAAAACATTATCAGAAAGTTATGACGCGATCCTGAAAGATTGTGATGTGATAGTAATGCCTACGAGTACGTTGATCGCACCGAAACTGCCACCGAAACATAATGTTGAAAGTGGCTTCCTGAGCAGCTTTGGAAGTCGAAATACAGTTCAGTTCAACGTCACAGGCCACCCAGCTTTACAAGTTCCTTGTGGAAGAGTTTGTGGAATGCCTGTTGGCTTGACGATCGTTGGAAAGCATTTTGATGAAAAAACAATATATAGAGTGGCCTATGCTCTGTTGGATCCAATTAAGGTGTTAGAATTCGATTAATTACTTCTAATTATTTGTGGTATGAAAACTTATCTTGTTTATGTATCAGATGAGTTTGATAATTGAAAATTAAAGGTTTCTAGTTTGTATGTGTAGGGTAAGTGTACTTATTCTGATTGAATGGTAGCTCGGACTTAGAGGGTTTTTTTGACTCTTGTTATTTACTAGTGGGAAATCGGGACTCTTTATAAATAATATTTTTCTATATGATATATATTTGTTCAATAATGTGAAGAATTTTCAGGACAAACTTATAAATAAATGTAGTGCTTAAAATATAAACTCGAATTGCTATTGAACTTCGAAGAAGTAGAGAATAATTTTTGACCGATTACTAATGCAAGCTCTCCTGAGAGATATGCTCTTTCAATTCAAATGTTCATTCTCACAATGGATTTTAAACAAAATCTTTTTCTAAACCATGGAAAAGGCCCTCCTATTCTTCAATAGTAATAAGTCATTCATCTCGAGTAATGAGTGGTAACTTCCAACCAAAAAAGAAAAAGAGCTCTCGTTTTCAAGGTGTGAACATGGCGAGTAGCCTAATATCACAAAGTCTCAAAACTCGAAGGGAAAAAATGTTGAGCTAAAAAATGAGTAAAAAGTATTATTATTATGTAAATCATTCGTGAACAATAACAAAATTAATAAACTCCATTATAAAATTGATGCATTTTTCCTATTGAATTTTAAGCTCATTAAAAATGCTTATCTCTATACACAGAGTTTAATTTTCATTATGGAATACTGGGCGCAAGTTCTTATTGATTAGCAAGAAGGTCAATCAATTATAGCAAGATTGTTGCTTGTGTTCTCGAAGGTGATATTTTTCATCTTCATTTGTACATCTCAACCCTGTATTATTAATCAGAATCACCGAGTTCTTGCAGAGAATTATCATGTGTATCCACCACTTCTTCCTTTTCTTCTTCATTCGGCTCCTCATAAATCACAAACAGCATCTCTGTGGATTTCTTTTTCGTTCGAGCCTTCCCAACCATTTTAACTTCTAAATACTGCTTTTCATGGTTCTTATAGACATTGAATGAAAACGAAGATTGTCCGCCTGCTTGACTATAGTCGCGAGCAAATGCTTCGAGTTCATCACTACTTATGCAGTTCAAATTCATAGCCCAATGTATGAATTTAAGCCCTAAAAGAACATAGCTCACCACACACATTGCCATTGAGAACAGCAAGGTATATTCATCATCAATGTTCCCAAAAGCCATAGAAAGGCTCCAACATGTGAGCAAAATCATCATCCCAACAAATTTAAGCAAAGTCTTTCGAGATTTGTCACCTAAAAACCCTTTAAGCGTCTCTTGGAACATTTGGACTCCTTCTTCGTAATGATGATGCACTTTCTTCAATGACTTCTTCTGCATGAATGACTCATGGAGTGTACCAATAGGGTCATCAGTTTTATATTCTAGATAAATCGTTCTTTTCTTATCGACTGGGTGGTAAGAAAGCTTGTTTTCTGATTTATCAGGTAAAGTCTCGCGTTGTTGCTTCAGAAAGTCAGCAATTATTCGTGTCAAAAGCTGTTTAGCCATTGTGAGTTGAGTTTTGAGAGAAAAAATTAATTAGCGACTAATTAATTTAAAAAATTTGTCACTATATTTCTGGAGTAATCTGATAATTTTTTCAGTCAATTCAGTTTGTAGTCAGGATATCCTGGTTATTCGAAAGTAGTGTTCCGAATTTTCTGATCTAAATAAAAAAAAAAACTGTTGGATACCCAGTAAAAAACTTTTGATCAGATTAGGATTGCTTAATGAATTCTACTACTAGTAAAGAAGCTACTTAGAGGGTGTCATGAGAAGTTGTAATGAGTTATTGACTGAATGGAACTCATTTTAACTTCTTTCTTGGAGTATAAAAACAAAAGAGATTACTTTGGACTGGTAAGTAGAATGTCAGCACAAATCAGTTTGCTCAGGCTCTCGATATTAACAGAAAAGTTTGATTTGACAGAAGATGGAGGCTCATTTTCTAATACCACACAGAAGAAGTAGAAGTTAGATGTTTCACACCATTTTTGAAATTCCTATTACTATTTACTTCAATAGGTTTATTTTTCAGGGATAACTCTAATCTCCCACATACATAATTAAAATAGCTCTCTTTCGCAAAAAACATGTTGAGAAACCAAAAAAAAAACAAAAAAACATGCAACACAGCACATACTCCAAATAAAATCTCTTTAGCCGAATTGATTTGCAAAGGAAATATATAAAATAATTTTGATTGTTGATATTTCTCTAAATGAATAAAATCTGAGTTGTAAATACTTCTCTTATTAAAAACAGAATAATTAGGTAGCTGCTTTGTTTTCATCCATTGGCAGCCCGCGTTTTTCAGTCTGTATATTATTGACATATTCAATTAACTTGCCCAAAGATTCGTTGAAGATGACACCTTCCCAACTAACTTCCTGTGGGCTTCTCAATAAGACCATCGGCAGCTCGTGTTTCAAAACCCTCCACCCACGTCTTTCAAGTCAAGCTCTTTCTCATCGTGAAAATTCGTAAAATTGTTTTGCGACTCCGTGAAATTTTCTGTTTGGATAAGAGCTTTCGCTTTGACATTTTGATCCGGTTGATTTTGCGGTGCCTGCTTGGGCTCCGTTTTTGCTTTTTTATTCATATGATCAATGTCTCCCCAAAGCTCGTGGCCTCCGAGCAGCTTTACAAATTCAGCAAATTAGAACCTAGAAGCGGAAAATAAAGCTACGTGATCTAAATTTCCTGAGGATGTCTCTGCTGTAGCGCAAGCATGTTCATGGGGGATATTCTCATTAGCTGGAAAGGCTCTGGTTGTGGGGGCTGGCTGGGTTTCTTGCTTCTGAGGCTCTGTACCATACATTTGATTTTGAATAATACTGAAGATGGTGTCTTCTCCAAGTTTTTCCGTTAGTGCATTAATCATTTTGATTAAGTACACTCCTTCTTGCCTAGTTATATGATACCGTTAGCATCATTAGCTTTCAAGAGCAATTACTTCAAATTGTCATATTTTTCCAGTAGGGTTGCATTCATGGATCGATATTGAGTAATCTGCTGATTCAGGCGGTTGATTTCCATCTCCAGCTGCCTTTGATTGCGCTTCAGCATATTGTTCTGGATTTAAATTAACAAATTAATCCAGAAAAATCCCAGAGTATCATTACCTCAAAATACACAGAATCTGGGTCCTTTATGCGTGCTGAGGTCTGCGCGAGCAGTCTCGCAGCTTCCTCTTTCTTTCTTTTCTTCTCTTGGTATCTTAGGAATTCGCTTGAGCTCTTCCTGAGGATGTTTTTCAGCAGACCCCTGAAATAAAATTTTTGATGTTCTTGCTTTACAATGATGCTTACTTTTCGTCTCTTCGGAAGTTCTCATGGGAAAAGACATAATTATAGTGGGGATGCTTTTGCTTCTTGAAATCATACATGTTCAGCTAATAATTGAAAATAGTAATAAAAATCAAACTGAATGGAAGAAAAATACTTGTCTGATGAAAGATGCTAAATTATTGTGCTTGAAATAGACAGGAAGCACTTTCTCAGCAAATTGATTCGGGTCTTTAATTAAAATACTTGTCCCTTCGTTATTCCAGTCGATGTACTCTTTATAGTTTCCTTTCTAAGGATTGGGTAGGACGCATTGAAAGATCAGTAGGTACCTCTAACATATTGTAAAATTCTTCCAGGAATCGAGGAATCCGCTTTGTAGCCGCACGGTTTTGAGAGACTTTGTCAGATGAAAGGGCAAGATTGTTTTCCATGTTTTCTGGGATGGACAGATTCGAAGGAAATTGGTTTTCAAATTTATTCTAAAATAATGAGAAATCGAAGGTTTCTAAGCTTTCGAAGACTACTGAACAGCCAGTCACTATCAGTTCATTATTTTAATATCAAAATTAGGGAGTATTCCAGATTCGAAAAGGGTTAATTTTTCAAATACTATTCTAATATTTCAACAGGAGTCTACTAGTTTTTTTGGTTTTTTTTTTGTGAAATCAGTCCTCAGCCTCAAATGAGCGGGGCAGGTCATTCGAAAAACTACGAAAACTCTTGATGCTCTTATTGGATCGGACATATCTTGATATTTTCTCAAGATTTTTTGGGACATCAGGGAATTGCAAAGTTACTAGGGAAAAATATTTGCCATGGAATCAGTAAATGTTTGGAAGCAAGATATCATATCCTCGGGTGGTTTTTCAATTCTGGATTGAATAAGAAATTTCATGATTTAATATTTATATAGATGCAGAACCAGCAAGCTAATACGCTTACTTTTTATTTATTTGATTGCGGAGTTCAAAAAGAATGCTTGAAAAAATATCAAATTCTCTAATTCACCCATTAATGCCTAATTCTGTGTTTCTTTTTTTGACATACAAAGAGTCGGTCAATTTTATTCAAGGGTTTTTTTGGAGAGGAGCTTTTCCGATAGAACTTTCTTTTCGTAAATTTTCGAGCCTTACTCCGTTTTGAGATTCAGTTATTTGGGATAATTCAGTTACATTAGAACCTTCTTTTGATGGATCCAGCATTTGCCGACTTTATCAGCAACAATAGAGTTTAGACTGAGCTACTGATTTGCAGAAAAAACGTCTTAATTAATTTTACTTCGAGTTTCTTACTGATAAGTTTGAATTTGAATTTATAAAAAATCACGAAAACGCGCCTTTATGATTACGTATGATTTGACTTTGCGAAAATTTTGTTTAGTGACTGAGGACAGTAGCTTAGGCACACATTTCTTTGATTTTAAATGTTGATTTTCGATGTGGAGTGGCATACTAATTACTACTTGGATATCAGTGCGAAGTTATTTCTGATGAAATAACATAAACAAACCAATTTCTGAAGAGTTTGGAATGGAAAATTTTTTCCCATCTAATTTATAGACCATTCGCATATGGGCAGACCTAGAGATAATCAGTCGATGACAAGTGCAGTGCGTTCAAAGTTAATCACTTCGTGATTTTCAGGGATAAGCATAATTTATATTATTAGAATTTTGGAATATTGATTAGCTTTTGGTCAGAACATAGGAGAACTGAGTTTTCAATTCAGCATCGATTGAAATACGATTGCTACCGAACTGAAGTTGATAAATATAATGTAATAGATGCAGAATTGCCACCTTTCAATAGATTGCGCTTTCAGCTTTCAGCCGGCTTTAACTTCACAAAAATAATGAGCTCCCATTACATACCGATTAAATTTAATTCGTCAGAAACGAAAGCAAGGGTCCTTTTTCAAAATTGGTTATTTATTTTTCTATACATATATGTCAATGTTCAGAGACATCGCGAAACTAATTTGATAACAAGGACATCAAGAAAAGCCAGCCTAAGTTTTCTTATCATGACAACCTATTGGAAATCTTCACTCGGAATAAATATCATAATTCCTTGCCACCATCAGTAAGCCCTATATAACCCCATATTTCATCATAATAGCTAACAGTTGGTGAGGTTCCAACATATCATAAGCAAGAATAATGTAAACTGAGAAAAAAATTTAATTTTTTTTAATTCACTGTTCTTCAATAAACCAGTGAAATTGGAGTTTAGTGCCTTAAAACTTCCTTCAAACATACATATTTGATGTGCGAAAAAACCTTCAAGAGCTATCCTATCTCTTCCTGGTATTATTTCCATGGAGAGCACGAAAAAGCCTATCATTCTTGGTATAAATAGGTTATCCAAAGTATTGCACTACATTTTTTCCAAAAAAGAACAATGAAAAGAAGTTTTCAGTCCTCATTAGTAGATAGGTGGAGTTGAAGTTAAGATCTTTGCATCGGCGATACTCGCATCTCTGCGTTCCAATATTTCAAAAAACAGGAGTTAAGCGTTTGTCTTAAGAATCAAAATGAGTTCTTAATTTTTCGATTATTTATAACAGTTAAGAAATTCCGCGGTTGAGGTTCGTTCTACAGAACAAACTTTTAGAAATTTCGGAACTAAGAAGTTCTTCATAGAACATCATTTGAAAAAATTGAAATACTTTTAGCAAATTTGAGCTCTAACCCTATCGCCGTGACTGAAGCATCTCTTTTCGCCATGAAGCTAATTGAAACGAAAACCAATGACGAGAAATTAAAGCACCTCAGCTACAAGTGGACGCTGTTTCTTTCGTTCTCCGGACTTATCTATTCGATTTTTGAATTTTCTGTTGTAGGAACAGCTATCGCTTTCTTCTGCCTGCTCGCTCCTCTGATTTACACAAAATCAACCAAAACAAACTTTCATTTCAAATTTTGCTTTATGAGCACTCTCTCTTTGAGCCTCATCCACGTTGTCTTCCCGGCTCTGAATACTAGCCAGACTCTCTTTACAATGATGTTATCTCAAATAACGCTACTCATAAACGCTGCGCCGTGTGCAGTTTCAAACATCTTAGCTTTGCTCCCAGCAGTGGCGCATTCTCTGCACTCTCTGTTTCTTCGGGCTGAGAGCATTGGCGTCTCGGCCTCTCACATTGAAACCCATGGATGGGTCTTCCCTTGGAAATCAGTGTTTCCGATCTCTTACCTCCTCCTCCTTGTCATTCTAACAGACTATAAGAACGCGTTATTCGAGAAGCATCACGAGGAAGCGGAAAAAACCCAACGGACACTTCAAGAACTTCAAGAGCTGAGGGAGCTTCAAGCCAAGCATGAGCAGTTACAAAAAATCTGTGACGCCCGAGCGAAGAAAATAAACCTGCTCGAACAAGAGCTCCAAAAATCCATCGCGAGTCGAGATTCCGTGGCCAGTTCGCTCTCTCATGAGCTCAGAAATCCTCTGAATGTTATCCTCGGTAATCTCGATCTCCTTATCATGGAAGTGAAAGAACCAAAATCCCTTGAGATGCTAGAGTCCTCAAGAGACTCTTGTGAGATGCTCTTATCCCTGGTCAACAACGTCCTTGATGCCAATAAGATTCATACAGGACAGCTGGAACTAAACCCTCAACCGATCCAAGTACTTCCAATGATTCAAAATCTTTGGTCAAGTACTTCCGTCTACATCGCAAATAAAGGTTTAACTGGGCAAATTTCCATGGATCGTAAGTTGCCTCGCATGCTTGAGATAGACAAGCACCGAGTGACTCAAATTTGCTTCAATATCATCAGTAACGCTGTAAAATTCACTTCGAAAGGCTTTGTCAACCTCCACTTTAGTTGGACTCCCGCAGAGCCTGTTGGCTCGATAATACACCTGGACGAAGATGACCTTAAACACAAACTCACAGAGCCAAGCAGCGCATTGATGGCTCTTGAGAAAAGAAAATACTTCGAACTAAGACAAATTAATTCGAGAAGAAAAACGTCATTAGAGTCACCGGAATTGGAGGCTCCGATGAGTTTGAATGACGGTCTGGCAGCAAATCAATCAGACCAAAGCATAGATGGAATATCTCCGATGCTCAAGCAACGTCCTCTGAGTTACAAATCAATGTCAATGATCAACGAGCTCTCGAAAAAAGCTTTTTCGATTCCTTTTACGACGCGAAGAGTGAGCAGCACCTTCGTCCATGAGCCTCTACCCGATGACGAGATTTCACTAGAATTGAGCGAGCAAGAAGGATATCTCAAAATCGAATGCCTAGATTCGGGCTGTGGCATTGCTGAAGAGCTCCAAAGTCAGTTATTTAAAGAGTTCGTGAGAGGAGACTGGTCGATTACCCGCAGATTCGGAGGCACTGGACTTGGTTTATACATCACGAATGAATTGGTGAATCGAATGGATGGCTGGATCACAGTTGATAGCGAAGTGGGAACAGGCACAAGAATTTGTGTTGTGATCCCTGCGAAGAAGATCCCCTCAATGGCTTCTGGCCTCCAAGACGCTTCATTAGCCCAGCTTCCTCCAGCGATGTCTAACGCGAGCAACATCCTGGTTGTCGATGACAGCTCTTACAACGTTGACATCTTGATTAAATTTTTCAATAAGCTCGGCCTGAAGTCAATCTACACAGCTTCGAACGGGAAAGAGGCTGTGGAATTATTTGAATCGAAAGGGAAAGGGTTTTTCTCGATGATTACGATGGACCTTCAAATGCCTGAAATGGACGGCTTTGCTGCGTGCAGAAAGATAAGAGAAGTCGAAGCAAGGCGTCATGAGCCTCAAACCCCGATCATTATTATTTCGGGTAATTGTTCGAAAGAAGAACAAGATCAGTGCCTCTCAGAGCAAGGGGGCATACGAGCGCTAGCTTTCTATCGAAAGCCAGTCTCATTTATGGACGTTGAAGCCCTGGTGAGGAAAACGATTGCACAATCGAATCCTAAATCAGCTAGCCCAGTGGTTTCATTCAGAAGAAGCTTTAGTGAGAATAAGAAAAAAACGCTGCTCGTCGACGGAGATGAATTCACTATAGATCTCCTAGAAACTTTGCTCCGAAGATACGATTGGGAGTTGGACACTACATCAGATTTCCAGGAGGCTCTCCAAGCGATCAAATCCAGCTCGGCAATTGAGTACGTTGTTATTGATTGTGATAAATTGGAAGCGAGAAGCGAAGAACTTCTTCAGGTTTTCAGAGAACTGAGGAGAGAAACCAACGAAGTGCATGAGGAAGAGCTTTGCGTTGATGTTTCTATCATCGCGCTAACGAGCCGCGAAGATAGCGTTCAAGACCTGAAAGGACTAGGCTTCGATAAGGTGTTGAAAAAGCCAATTCGCTTGAACAATTTGCGTGAAATATTCTGCATCGAAGCGATTGATTTTACTTCTGCCTTAAACGCATGAACCTTAATTACTGTTGAGCTATCATACTATCAAACAGATTACCAGTATCGGTATGACTAATGATTTAATGTGTTTGAATTGATATTATTGTGTATTCACTAAAATCAAATATGTGTTGTCATTAATTAACCAACAATCGAGTAAAATTGCATTAAGAAACCTTCACGTAATGATGAGTCCACTACAACCGAGTTTTTTGCTTCATCTACAACTATTTAATGCAAATAACGATCTTGATTTTATAAAAGACATTAAATAAGATATTTATTAACTCAGTGAAGAGCATTGCTTGAAATGGAAAGCGCCTTAGATAAGAGACCGACGCAAAAAGATTACTTAGAAGATACTTATCGATTTGAATCGACTGCCACAGTTGTCAATATCAAACCCGACGAGAAAGACGAAAAAATCCTCAAAGTTCTGTTGGACAGAACGATTTTCCACCCTCAAGGAGGCGGTCAGCCTTCAGATGAAGGGACAATTGCGACAGCTGGCTCAAAGTTCATTGTTAGCGAGCTAGTGTTCGACCGGGACACAGAACAACTTTGGCACAAAGGGAAATTCGAGGATGCACAATTTTCTGTCGGCGAGACGGTCAATCTAAAAATTAATGAAGACAAACGGAAATTACACGCAAGACTTCATTCTGCAGGGCATTTAATCGATATCGCTGTGGCTAGATTGGCGCTCAAGTGGGAACCAGGCAAGGGATATCATTTTCCTGATGGCGCTTATGTGGAATACGCTGGCACAATCCCTGCAGATAGACCAGATTTAAAAAATGAGCTACAAGCCGTTATTGAGCAGGTTTTAAAAGATACCACGGAGGAGGACGCTTCTAAAGTGCAAGTTTGGACATATGAGGAAGCCGGAAAATATATGGAAGTGCCTAGCTACCTTCCTGCAGGAAAGCCGATCAGATATGTCAAATTAAGTAGCGAGGACAAGGGCTGCCCTTGTGGAGGGACACACGTAAAGCATCTGAAAGAAATCGGAAAGGTTACTATTGACAAAATTCAAAAGAAAGGCAAAAACCTTCGTGTTTCTTACTCTGTTGCATAGATTTCCTCAGAGGGAAAGTGAGAGGTCAAATTGATACACGAAGCCTTTAACTTCATTTGAATACTGATAAATATTGATTGATATTTGCTTGAAAACGTTGTTCATTACTGATTTGCTATGGTTGATTGATTAACAAATAGGATAATATCTCTTCATTGTGCTCATTTAACAACAAATAAATAAAAAAATTTGAGAAACTGAAAAAATCGACCTACTATGTATGATATATACTACACATGCGTCATGAACTAAACGACACTGGCAATCAATGAGTGAGTGGACGAAGCTATTTGGCTAGAATTATCAGATAAATGGAATTTATTTAAAATCCAGTTAACTCTTTCCTTCGTTAGAGGTTTCGTGCATACATCATCCATTCCAGCTTCGAAAACATTCTTTAAAATTTCCGGTGTTGACGTAACTGCACTACAAGCAATTATCGGACACCATGGGATTATTTGCCTGCTCATGAGCGCTCGAAGCTCTCTAGCTGTTTGGTAGCCATCCATCACTGGCATAGACAAATCTAAAAAAATAATTTGATATTTGCTTTGGCAAGATGAGCATTTTGGAGTTTGTGCTACTGAATTCCTTTGTTTTACTAACTCAAGAGCAGAAAGTCCTGAAAACGCCGTATCAATCTTCCATCCCAAAGAAATGAAAATATATTCAGATGCTATGTTGTTAAAAGGTTCGTCATCAACCACCAGCACCTTTGAACACGAACAACCTATCTTCGGCGTGCTAACTGACAAGAAATTCTTTTCATTAGTTCTTGTTTTTTGGGCTCTGAATGCTCTGGTTTTATCTCTAAACGATTTGATTGTTTGATTTATTATCGTGTATTGGTCTGTCTCAACGGGCTTTGCCTCGCTCCCGATGGATATGCACGATACGTCAAGGTTGTCCTCGATATTGATTGAGGCAAACTCGTGCTTGGTTGCCTTCTGGATTATGAACTTCGATTTCGCTAACGGAGTATCTTCGCCCTGATCTCCTCTATATGAAGCAAATGACCCGTTGGAAGGCGATGCCACTGAAAGTTGACGAAAGATATCAAACTTCACGTTAGATGGTTCCTTAAACTGACTCTTCATGTTTTTAAATTCTAAAAATCGGCTTTCAGTGGCGTTTTTATCTTCCAAAATAAAAGAAAAAACTGAGCCCTTTCCAACCTGCGATTCGACAGAGATACCTCTATCACCGGTATTTTCTAGTCCCAGTGCACAAGCGATTTTATTCGCAATCATTAGACCTAGACCAAACCCGCTGGGATTTAAAGTCAATCTTTGTTTCTCTTCTCCTAATTGCGCATACTCTTGAAAAAGCATCTTTTGATCCAATGATGAAATGCCAACTCCAGTATCTTCGACAGAAATAGTAAGAAGTCTCGGAGACAACGTTTGAATTAGACGGATGGTGATTCCTCCCTTTACAGTGAATTTGATCGCGTTACTAAGCAAATTGAGGATAATTTGTCTCAGTCTTGAGTGATCCGTCGAAAAATCAGGGTCAAAGTCTTCATCCTTAATCATTTGGATAGTCAATTGCTTCCGATGGGCTTGTGGCTC
>ENA-UOTX01001955-UOTX01001955.1-compost-metagenome-genome-assembly--contig:-NODE-1955-length-11962-cov-17.869331_pt1 | contig 11962 bp, 8 predicted proteins | sample MGYA00238143_ERZ746982 | MGnify/ENA primary metagenome ERZ746982 (study PRJEB28758, sample SAMN06268862) | compost metagenome | isolation source: single cell | place: USA: California, Emeryville, Joint... | reverse complement strand
CAATAGGTATTTGTTGGATTTTTCTCATAGAAATTTTGATTTTCTTCTTTAGCTTCATGCAATAAAGTGAATTTTTTTAATTCGGTTGTTAGTGTCTCAGTTTTACTGAGCTCCTTTTGGAAAGCAATTTCTTTTTCGGCTTCTTCCTTTTGAGTTTCGTTGTGATATAAGATAATCGATCGATATTTAAGAGCGTGCCCAATTTTTATTTCGAATGGATTATGCACTGCAAAAAATACTTTAAGTAACTCGTTATATGTTACGACCGTTGGATCAAACCACATATCAACCACTTCGGCATCTCCGTGTTTCCCACTCGCAATGTCCTTTAGTTTAGAAGTGACATCGGAGCCTCCTGCGTACCCTGAAATGACTTTTACGACTCCTTTACGACTACGAAACAGAGCCTCGACACACCAGAAGCATCCACAACCAAAAGTGGCCCTTTCTAATTGCTTTTCGACCATAAGCAAATTGAACTAAGTTTCGCTATTAATTAAACTAAACTTTCCGATTTTTCAATCAACAGATAATTCTGACATATAAATTGATGTCGAGAAAGCAGATCTCAATTTCACTATCCCACAAACAGTAATTTCCTCGCAAAAATTGTGGTTCATGTGTAAAGACTGATATCAGCTTGTGAAAAATTGTTGTAATTTGTGAACTGATTCTTAAAAACACATTACTTTTGTTTTGCCTAATTACCCTTTTTCATTATTGGAATAGATTCTCTGTGCCCAAGTCTGCGCTGCCATAGAGAATGAGGGAGCAAACATGTATTACTTAAGGAAATTATCTAACACGCAGACAGTTAAGTTAGCCCGTGCAAGTAGAGCTTGCTTAACAAATATCTAATTGTTGTTGATACAACCCTCCCAAATTATGATCGAATGTAAATTCTTGAATGTGTCCTTGCTCAGCAATATTGGATTAGGGCATCAGCTAAAAGCTAAAGCATTACAGGAAGCTGTTAGTGAAAAAATATTAGTATATACATGAAACTGTAGCAGCACCCACGATAATACAAAACATACTATCGTTCTGCTATGCTAACGAGTCTAATGAGTCGGTAGATAACTATTTTATATCTGGGTAATGCACAGGGTTAATTGCATTATTTTGAAAATCACAGTTTCGAGAAGAAGACTCAGGATAATAATGTTTCAGTTGCGTTCTAAAGAACTAGTTAAAGTTTACACCATTCTCCCAAGAAGGTTTGCTATGCTCTCAAGTTTTTCAGATATGCGCATCTAAATCACATTCAAGCAGGACCACCAAATCAGAACTCGTATTTTCCCTCTTCACACCAATTCTTAACTTTCAACCTCTCCCTTAACTCAGAGAGCAGACAATGGCAAAAATGATTATTTAGATTCTTAAGTCTGATCTGTCCAGCATCTGTTCTTTTGCGAACTTTTTTTTTTGTGACGATCATGAGATAGCTATTTTGATTCCGTGTTCTGAACAGGAACACTTAAGAGTTCTTAATAAATTCAATTTGATTTAAGCCAACTTCGCAAAAACAAATCACAATAATTTTTCAGTTTTTTTTATAAATATAATCGCGTTCGCTATATACAAGGTTAAATCATGAGTGCAAAAGATTTTCAGCTGAAAAATAAACTCGGTGAAGGCTCTTTTTCCAGCGTCTGGAAAGTCGTTCGAATATCTGATGGCAAAGAATACGCCATGAAAAAAGTCAAAATCAATTCTCTCAGCGACAAGGAGAAAGAAAACGCCTTGAATGAAGTCCGAATACTTGCATCTATTCAATCACCTTACATCATCGGATACAAAGAAGCGTTTTTCGATGATGACTCGATGACACTGTGCATTGTAATGGAGTTTGCCGCCAACGGAGACATTTCCAATCAAATTCAGCAACATACCAAAAACCAAACTAATTTCCCTGAGAAAGAAATTTGGAAGATTTTCATCCAGCTCCTTAAGGCTCTAAATACGCTTCACGACAAGAAAATTGTTCATAGGGATATAAAAAGCGCGAATATCTTCCTCAGCGCTGATGGAACGGCCAAGATGGGGGATTTGAATGTATCCAAAGTTGCAAAAGGCAATTTGGTTTATACTCAGGCAGGAACTCCTTACTACGCTTCTCCGGAAGTTTGGCGCGATGAACCTTATGACGCCAAATGCGACATTTGGTCTCTTGGGTGCGTGATTTATGAAATGGCCGCGCTCAAACCTCCTTTCAGAGCAAACGATTTCCCTGGCCTTTACAAGAAAATCCAAAAGGGTTCATTTGACCGAATTCCTTCTCAATATTCGCTCGACCTCCTTAACATCATCACGCTTTGTTTGCAGACATCCGCAACACAAAGGCCTTCCTGCGAGAAGCTCCTCAACAATCCAATTGTTGTGAAACATTCGAGGGGGTTAGTCCCTCATATCTCGTCTGAGAAAAGCAAGTTTGAGCTTCTAAGCACGATAAAGGTTCCAAAGAACATCAAGGCATTGGGCCAGCAGCTCCCAAAACCTAATTATGATCAATTAGATGCTGTAATCGAAGAGCCTAGGACAAAAATCGTGGAAAAGCAATTGCCAGAGAAAAAGAGGCCTCGAAGTGTGATTGAAAAGGAGAGACCGATTGAAATTAATAATCCAGTTCCAGTGAAGAAAGTTCCTGAACGAGGCAGAAGCGCTGGGGTCAGACATTACTCGCCTTTTGCCAATAAAAATGACCTCAAATCACCTGGATATTGCCCAAATAAGCCACCTCTTGCTAAAAATGTGGAGGCAGAGATCGAATTCCTCCAGCGAATGCAAAAAGAATATTTGGAACGAGCTAATCCTTATACCAACGGCTCTTCGAAAGATTCTCAAATCCCAGCTCCTCAAATTGTGGTTACTTCAGAACGCGCTCGAATCCCCAGTCCGAAAGTACCAAACCGCAAGCCTCTCCTCGTGAGTCCAAGATATAACCATTTTATAATACGCCATCCAGAGAACGGCAGATCTGTTGAGAGAGACGCTAGGGGAATACTAAAAGAAAGACCGACTTCTCAAAATCATATAGGGTCAAGAAACTACCTTCTGTCCCCTGGACAGCACGTCTCAAATGCATCAAATGATCGAGGTAGCAGAGACAGCCTTGATGAAGCAGGAACAGATCCCTATGAAGTCTATGTAAATCAGCTGAAGGAGAAACGAAAAAATGAACAGCTAAACAATATTTCAACTCCTAATTATCATTACCATCCCGTGAATCTTCCAAAAAGAAATCGTTCCAACTCTGTCCTGCAAAGACGCCAAAGCAACAATTCCAACAGCAGGCTGCTTGATCCTCTGCCATCCTATCGACTACAGAAAGAAAACCCCGTAGTTCTTGACAAAAAATGTCTTGTTAATCTTAGTCTTGACAAGAAAAATCTCGTGAATCTGAGCGCCGAAGAAGGAAGCAAAAGAGATGGAAATTCTCAGGAGAATTTGGTATGCAAGCTCAAATCTCCAATCTATCAGAATAATTTGAACCATCTCAAACATCAACTGCAACTCCATTACAAGTATTGAGTTCATGACTATTCGTTGGAAGTTCATTGGAAAATCTCGAAGTACTCTCACTTTTTGTTTGTAAATCTAATATTGCTAATATTACTCCTAAAATATATATATTATATATTGATATAGCTATATCAATTTTTTGTTTGTGCTCTGGAAAGAGCCTTCAATGCATAGAGTTTATTGATAAATTGTCAACATCATTTTTGTTTCAAAATTGAATATCATCAAAGATTGACTTGTCATTATATTTCCCAAAAACTTCTCGCTGGATAAGATTGATCTCTCTTTCAAAGTCCAAGAGGAAGAAATTATTCAGCGAAGAATTTCACTGTTACACGGTTTGACAAGAGTTCAGATGATGTGCTGGGGACTATATTTCATCAATTCAGAAGAAGCTACTAAATTCACTAGTGATTTGCATTTAATGGTATCTGCTACTGAACTTTGATCAAGTATGAATTAGTTCCTTCAACGTAGAGTGCGAATACTTCTTCCGTTATCAATCAATATTGAAGAAATTACTCAATTCATGGAAACCAGCTCAAGCTACTAAATTAAACTAATTAGTTTTGATAACAGAGCAATATTGAGATACTTTTAATTACTATCATTGCATATCATTGCAGTAAAGAACGCTACTACTATTACAGCTACTGTTCTTCTATTTAGGCCTCATTCATTCGTTATACATAACAATAACAACTAAAATTTTTTATTTACTTCTCTTTTGATTTATGCAATTGATATTAGTCAAGCCAGAGTCAAGTTAATAATCTCAATTTTGATTTTGTAAATAAAATCAATTTGAAGAAAAATGACTGCGAAAACCTTTTCATAACTTCACTATGAGCTCAAACAAATGTTGATCAACAAGCTTTATGGAAGTCTGCAACCTGAAGGAGTTAATTCGTTAACATCTTGGTAGTCAAAGCAGATTTTGTAGCTTGAAGAAAAATCCCCCCCTTTGATCTTTTTGATTTGGCTCTGAATATCCTTAAGCTGAGAGATATCGACACCTTACCGAGCACGATTCGGTAGTCCCATAGCGATATTTGCATCTTGTCAATTGATTCAGCTGAATTCAGCCTTATCGCCGCCATAGAAAGGTTTTCATAGTCACATGTTTTGGTTATTGGCTAATCGGTAATATCATGAAAAAGCAGATAAATGGAGAATGGTAAAATCAGAAAATAAGGGACAGGAAGTTATGGTATGAAAGTTTTCAAATATTCGAAAAGCAGCAAGTTAATGTGAACTAAAAGATAGAAGGATTTTATGAGGTAATTGTGTAATTCGGAATCAAAAAAGAAAATTGGTTTAGAAATATTGGATAAAACCTCGTATAAGGTACAAAAAGGCAATCTTCTAAATAAGTTAGTTCTTAATTCAAAATCTCTAAAAATTCAGACTGAATGAAATAGGTCAACAAATAGCTTTCAAGATCGTATACCTATCAGAACGTTTTACAGAAAATGTAGGGTGAGAATTCATTTGCTAGAGATAAATACACGATAATCGTTTTTGCTTACAGAAATAGAAAGATCGAATTTGTTTCAATAATTTCAAATTGAGTTTTCATTATTCAAGCTAACTTTCTATGGAACCATGTTTTTTGAAAGGACGCTAAATATGGAGAAATATGAAATTGATATAAAAGACATCGCACAAACACTTATTTCTTATATCTGAAGGAGATCAGCATTTACCAATTTAATTTTTCCAGTTGCATAAAAACTGATTTCGAATTCTGGGTCAGCTGCAATGACGAGACTAAATTTCCAAGAACTAAAATGAAACGATCTCTTTAAATTATTCCGATGCCATTGAAAATTTCTGAAAAATGCTCCTTTTTATGCTTTTAATCTTTTTTTTTGTTTGGAGAATTGACTGCCTCTCTCTTTTTTTTCCCACTTTGAAAAATTTAGTACTTTAATCATGATACATAAGAGAATAATAATGACGGGGAGTTGATATTACACATTATAATCTCATGCTTCCCTCGGAAATATGATTGATTCTTATGCTACTTGTTGTTAGCAATCAACTGAAATTACAATCCTAGTCTTCTAATTTCCAATGTTATCCAAACTTTCACTTAAATAGTTCCATTTTTTTTGGGATTATGTTTCTGGAGCATGTTTTAGCAGATTCATCTCATTGGTTGTTGCTGACAAAAAATATACAATGATTTTTCAATGTCCTATTCAAAACCAACAAACGAAGTCTTCTATGCACTCTTTGCTTTTTCTTTCTTTCTAATATAGTCATTAATTTTCAATATTGCCTTAGCCTTCGCGTTCTTCTTCAGTTCAGCGACTTGTTTACGGCTCATAATTGGAGATCGACCTAACTCCGACAAGAAGATGTCTTTCTTATACTTCTCAAACTCCTTGAGCGTATCCTTATCCTCAAGTGGGGATTCAACTTTGTAGAAATCTTCACGAGGGAAAGCCTTGACGATATTTCGGACGTAGTAATATTTCGTTGGAGTAAATTTCTTCACTCTGCTAATGACGACTTTATCGCCAACAACACAATAATTTTCCTCATCGTGAACTTGGAAGTCTGTAGTTTTATAAAAAAGAGAGCGGTATTTGCTGTTCCATGACTGTGATGTGACTTTTACCTGGAAAAATAATTCAATAATGCTCATTGAAGCTGATTTTGTTTACTGTGACTGTTTTGTCATTGACTCCCTTCTTCACCACAGTACCAAAGAGGTCTTTGCCAGCTGGTGCCATATTCAGGTTGACTTTGCCCAACCCATTCATGATAGTTCGTAAAGACATTATTGGCTTGTATTTTATTCAATTTGATTAAAAGATCTGGTTTATTGCACGAAAATGTAGTTTTTTCATTAAGTGATAGAAACTCTCTAAATGTTAGTTCTAACAAATATTTTTTGTCCTTGGATCGCTCAGGGTTCGCTATAAAAATTAAGGTATCATGTTTAGCATGGAATGCATAAAGACTCTCGATTATGATTAAGGCTTGAAGGGAAATTGTGGATTTAACGAAAAATGAAGTGGATACAATGCAAATTAAAATTGACAACAGTTTTTTTCTGCAATTAATGGATGAAATATTAGATACCGCTATGTGCTCAATCCCCACAATTTTCTCATTTAGATCAACAGAGTCAGTTCTTATTTGAATTGAGGGATCCTTAGCTATTTCTGTCGACATTGAACTATCATTCTTTGGTTTTGAAGAGCCTCTCAGAGAATATTACAAATTTCCTTTGATTCAGATAGGATCAAATATTCTTCCGGAATTCTGCTTCTTGACTCTTAGTGATGCATTTTGATCATAGCCAGCATCAATTTAGGGAAACACCAGAATGGGAAAGTTTGAAGTTTTTGGACTTAATAATTTTTCTTACACTTATCTTATCAGAAAAATTTAGTCGCAATATGGATGCGACACTTAATTGGCGCAGCCGCCCGAATTTCTGACAATCTCAAATAATTCACTTTCGCCAAGGGATTTAAGAATGCTGAGTAAATGTAGATCGCCATGAGAGAGAAAAATAAGTTTCAAATTTACTCTTGGCTTTTATTTATTCAAAAGCATTTGCCTTTCCTCAGAAATTTCGTCTTGACATAAACAGAGGAATGCTTTCTCTGTAGTTACATTTTCTTATGAAAAATGTAGGGGTCCAAAGAACAAGTTTTATTTCTACTTTGCTTTAAAAGAATCATTTCTCTCTCTCTTAGGTGGTTATTACCCTTTGTTATAGCATTCACAATATACACAATGAAAAAAATTGCCTCTTCAGCTGATTGGCTGCTGAGAATGCCAAAAGCTGAATTTATTTAATACGTTTCCAAATCAGGTTAAAAGAATAATTTGTCAGCAAGAACATCAAACATTTCAACTATGCAAGACCAAAAATCACAGAACAAGGCAAACAAGCATAAGCCAATCCCTAAGTCAGTCATTCTTGATTGCTACGGTTCCAAGCACATAAAAGTAGTTGACCTGACAGAAGTTCTGGCTAAATTTCCCGAAATCTTTTCGATTACAGCTTCAGAACCTGAATGCCGTAAGGAATTTACCTTGAATCCAAACGATGGAATTCTTGCGCAGCCTGTCTACAATCAAAATAGAAAGGCAATACCAACGAGTCATAACCCCGAATACTCAGCCAAACCAAAGATCGTCATCCCACCATCACCATTTTCCACCTTTAGAAAAGGTGAAGATGCCGCTGCTCGCGGATGGTATTACATCGACGAGAGAGATGCAACTCAAGGCCCATTTAGTTCAATAGAGATGGACAACTGGTTCGAACAAGGATTCTTTTTTAATGAACTCCTCGTTAGATTCGGAGAAGGTGAGTTTTCCAAGCTCATCGATCTCCTTGGAAAAACCACGGCTCCTAGCGGTGGGTTTAACAGAGGTCAAGGAGAAAGGCATTATAACAAAGAATCACATAGGGACCATCATAACAAGAAAGAGCATCAGAAGGATACTCCTTTCGTGATCGGGAGATCAAATCTCGTTTCAAGAGACGCGAAAGACACTTCTGGTCCTAAGCCTGTGTTGCCGCAGGTGTTTAATCAGATTCACTCACCTAGTAGTGGTGAATTACAGCAGATTGGGCAGCACAAACAAAAACCAGATTCAAAGAGAGGATCGAAAAGGGTTACCACTGAAGAGACTACTGAAATGATGCAGAAAAATATCTGGGAGAACTTTGTGGATAAGAATAAACCGACAGAGCAGAAAGTAGCTGCTGGAAGCAAGCCTGAAAATAAGGGTGAAGCCCAAACCCAGCATAAAACAGCAAAAGATTCAGATGCAAAGCAAACAAAAGCTACCGAGGTGATTGAAACCAAAAAAGAAGAAAACCAAAAAGAACTTGAACATGGTATTTCACGAGTTATTATTGAGCTAATCATTTTTGGCAATGAATGTAGATACTGAGAAATCTTCAAAGAATAAAAGAAATAAGAAGAAAAAGAAACACGATCATTCTCCAAAGGAGGAAGAAACCAAAGAAAAGCATGAAGAGCTCAAGCTGAAGCAGCAAGAGCAAAAAGAGAGTGCTCCAAAAGAAGCTCAAGCAACTGATAAAGGAGCTCAAAAGAACACCCAGAAAGAAATCACAGCTACTCAGAAAATAGCTGAGGAGACGAAAACTGCAAAGGAGGAGCCTCAAACTAAAAAAGAAGCTCCTGAACAGAAGCAAGAACTTGTGGAGATCAAAAATAAATTCGAAGATATTGACTCGGGTGATTGGATTGAAAGTGGGCCCAAAAACGCTGGACGAAAGAAACACAAAAAGAAAGGAAAGAATCAGCACCAAACTGAAATCGCAGAGTCGGTCGTTGTAAATACTCAAGAAGACCGACAAAAACCCACTCAAGAGCAGTCCACCACCACCCAGAAAAAGAATACAGTCGCTGAGCCAAAGGCTTCTAATCAACAAGAAAAGAAGCCTGAGAAAAAGACCACGGAAGAACCTCCTAAAGCCAAAATCTTGACTTGGGAAGAGAGCTTTTCTAAAAAAGAGGAAGCCCCTAAGTTCCAAGCTGTTGAAGCTGAGGAGGAGTACCCTTCCCTTTCAGAATCAATAAAACTTACCTCGAAAGACATCAAAAAGGCTGCTGTTAGTAAAAAAGCCGCTCAGCAGTCAGTTAGTCAGAAAGAGGAAGTTGAAAAGGGAAGTCCGGTCGAGAAAAGCTCGAAGCAAATTGATACATTGTTCCCTCCATTGGGATCGGATGCTCCACAAAAGAAGAAGGATGCGATGCCTGCTGTTGCCAACAAGAAGATGGTGCCTGTTCAATTAGAAAAGAAAGGCTCAGATAAAAAGCCTGCGACTTGGGATGATTTGAAAAAAACTGCTGCCAAAGCTGAAAGTAAGGCAGAAAAATCATCTAAAAATAATTATGATATGGATTTCCCCTCTCTCTAACCTGAATTGTATACACAGAGAGATGGAGTTGGCGTTTTTCATATTCCTTTTTTTTTTTGGGCATGAGCATTGTGTATGTGCGTTTTTGCTTGCAAAAAGACTACAAAAGCGCCGTGATCTGCTTAAAAATAGTCAAGAGAAAACTAGTTTATAATGGCGAAAAAATTCAAACAAGTATTCTAATTAAGATTTTTCGACGAATATTTTTATTTTATACACGTGGTCAATGCTATACCTTTCTTCAGCGTATTTTGAGCTATTACCAAAGGAACCAAGCACAGAGTTAACACCAGAAACCAAAATTGAAAGATTCTAATGTAGTGATCACATTTGAAAGTGAGCGGATAACGTAATAGTCAATTATGATTATGAAAGCTCATCGAGTAACCTCTTAATTATATTAAACCAGGGCATTTTCCCAAAAAAAAAAACTACGAAGAATAAAATTATAGACGTAAAATTTTTGGATGAGTGTGAAGACTTTCTCCAATCACTTGGGTACGATAGCAATTTCATTAGAACTTTCTGCAGCAAACTTCTAGCTCAATGAGACTTTGAAAGAACTTATTTTGCTTATAACGCAAGGAGCCATTCACACAAATCTGCTAAACTGCGAATTTTATTACGATCTCGAATTTTTCAGTACTGATACCTCTTTCTTTTCTCCGCTGGTGCAATACGCGCTTGGAATACAAGAGACCGAAAGAAACAAAAAACCCAAAAGGATGTATAAAAAATAACGTTCGAAGGAATACTTACGCCATGGTTTTACTTTGATCTTTATTTTTTTTTTCGCTTTGTCGTCAATAGTTGCAGAAGATTTATTTTAGTCATGGAATCACTCCATGTTTTATTCTACTAGCGGGGAAGCTGTTACGACCACCTTTTTTGCTAAGGAAAATCCGATTCAGGAGCATATGAATTGTTCACCTTAGCTTACTCGAAAGATTTTGTCTAAGTAGTATTAATTAATTCGGTTAAAATCCTGAACTAAAAATACAATATTATCCTTTTTCTCATCAATAAATTATAAAATAGCACTTTTAATAGTTTGAGATAATTCGATGTCAAGCCAAACTCCGATACGTCAACCACTTACCACAAAGTTCTTCGCCGACATGCTCAACCTGGAAATGGCGATTCAATCTCGAACATATGACTTTAACAGTATTGACGAACTCATTCAATTGTACGCCGTAATTTCAAAAAACTTTTTCGTCAAGCTAAACTACTTGAGTAGAAAGCCGTGGAGTATTACGATTCGACAAAAGATGCAATTAAATCCTATTTTATGGAAAAGATACAGATCGTGATCACAAACAGAGAAAATCTGCGCCTCATTATAAAGAAGCAAAAGGAATTTGAAAAGCAAGCAGAGAGTCGCCGATCCTCTCAAATGGAAACTTCTTCCCTTCAATCACTCAATTACAGTGTACCCGTAGTCAACCAAAACAATAAGTCGGCAAGGGGTTCTGTTTCTACATTGCCCGATCTCAACAATGATATAAGTCACCGTTCCCTCAGCAGCAATTCATCGGATGAGGACGAAGAGGATGATGAAGTTGATGAGCTTCCTGTTCCTTCAATGAACAAGCATGGTTCATTCCGAGTGGTAAGCGATTTCTGCTGAGTATTTGTAATGAATGGTTGTTTCGTACGTAGCAAAAACGCTATTCTATCAGCAAAAAGCGTTTGGAAAGATCCAAAGATTTTACGATGCAAATCATGATAGAGAATTATAAAAAGGATTTGATGTCGGATTTGGGCAAGATGCTTGAAGACTATGACGTTATGCATAATGTTCAAGACAAAATTGTGAAAGCAAATTTAAACACTCAGTTGAAAAAACTAAATATGCGAATTTCGCAAAAAAGTAATCTCTGAAAAATCACATAGAGAGATTTATATTCATAATATTTAGAGATGGAAAGCTTCAAGACCCAAACTATGAGGCAATCTATGATATTGCTTGAGAGGAGCACTATTTTAGGTAAGGGAGACCCCGATAAATAGAGATTCTTATATTACATATTTATGCTGCAGCGAAAAGAGAGGAGGAGACCAGTAATAACTGCCATAATCAAGAGGAGGAGGAGCAGCAGCATCAGCATCAGCAGCAGCATCAGCTGGAGGCTCAAACTATGAATGATCACCATGAGCAGCCAGTGGATGATCAGCATGAAAAATTGGGTGATAACCATAATGAAAAATGTGCGGATGATCCTCTTGAAAAACCTGTGGATGATCAACATGAAAAACCTGTGGATGATCACGATGAGATACCTGTGGATGTCCAACATGAAATTAAAGGAAATGAGGTGCCAAATATCGATACTCATGAACACCCAATAGAAGAGAAAATAGAGGAGAAAAGAGAAGAGAAGCAGAAATTTTTCCGCTCCCCTAAGAAAAATTGAAGTTTGAAAAATGGTTAAATTGAAATCATTACTTAGTGTTTTTTTTAGAAAATAGAAGATAAAATATTTTATCATTGCTTTCGAATTCTGCATTGAGTGC
>ENA-UOTX01001954-UOTX01001954.1-compost-metagenome-genome-assembly--contig:-NODE-1954-length-11971-cov-43.861359_pt1 | contig 11971 bp, 10 predicted proteins | sample MGYA00238143_ERZ746982 | MGnify/ENA primary metagenome ERZ746982 (study PRJEB28758, sample SAMN06268862) | compost metagenome | isolation source: single cell | place: USA: California, Emeryville, Joint... | reverse complement strand
CAAGACAACGTGAACTTCTTCGCGAAATTTGAAGGGAGCGAGAAATATCTCAAACACGCAAACCTCTCTCAAATAGCTGAGATCTGCAAACTGATGCGACAGTTCCAAAAGCGTTCTTATGATTTTAAGAAACACTCTTCGATTTATCAATATCTGAAGAGCGAGTACAAAGAAAAAACTGAAATTGACCTTGAGAGCAGTGACGTGGATGAATTACTGAGGAAAAAATTGATCGAGGTCATGGGTTAATCGGAATTTTTGTCCAGGAATTCACCCAGAGCAGACCGTTTATCAAATTTATATCTGTTTATTGGGTTACAAAACTCTTAGGTTTGAAAATTTCGAGTGTAATTTTATATCAATTCAGGTTTTATAATTATATATATATAATGCCCTTTTTTAAATGTTCCCATGTAGTTTTTACAACTTTCTTGAATAACTATTAATCGATAGGTTCGTCAAATTGAATATTATTGAATGGAAAAATGCCAACGATGAAATAATTATCAAAAAGAGTGCTTATTTGTTAAGTACCTGCAATATATTTTCTAAAGATTTCTCAGATATATGAAGTAAGGGAAAGGAAACAACACACCCTTCTTCAATTTTTCACAAGGTAAACGAAAAACATGAATTTATACTCAAAAAGAAAATAGAATTTAGTACAATACTACCCAATTTCAATCTAACTAACTACTTTTTCAAAGTAGTACTCCAACTGGCCTTCTTTTTCATAGAATTGCGGATAAGTCCGTACCTAATGAGAATCTTTTCTCCCTTATGCGCTCCAAAGATCGCTGGAATCACAATCGTGATATCAGTGTTAAATCTCTTTTTATAATTCTTATTCTCAAACTCATTAATTATCCTTGAAGCTTCAAGATCTTCCTCACTTTTCATCGTCTGCTCAAGCGCCTCGATCTGCTTCTGCAGGTTCTCGACCTTCTCGATAAACTGCGTTCTGTTTTCATAATCATTCAATAGCGTATTCCCTTCGTATATCCTCAAACGATTTTCAATCTTGTCGCGATTATTCTCCTAAAATGATCAAAAAGAGGTTCAATTATAACGAAAGATGGTGATATAAGGTGTTACCCCATCGCGATAGTTCAGAGTTTCTTTATTTTCTAAATTTTTTATGAGAGTGTAGATGGAGTCCTTCGTCATGCGATACATCTTCTCATTCACAGTGTAGTAGTTTCTATCATGAGGATATTCCGGCATTGGATGATACAACGACGTGATTAGCTGAGCTTGATAACTCATCGGCTCTGGCTCCTCTAAGTTTTCTTCTGGACTTTGCGGGCTTTGATCTTCGTCTGAGTTCCCGTCCTGATCGGATTCGGAGGAGCTAAAACTGTTCTTTGACTCTGATTTCTCCTCATCTTCGTTTTCTGGCAGATCTGCCGTCATATGCATGCTTAAAAACTCGCTTAATCCAGTAGGCTTTTTGATAGGCTGTGGCGGGTTTTCCTTGGATGTTTTAGCCACAAGTTTACGTTGTTTGTTGTGGAACCGGCTCTTCTTCAAGTCAGACACGTCCAACTCCGGATTCCTCGAACCCGACGAAGTCTGGGAGGAAGTGTGCTCTTCTATCGGGTGCATGTTGTGGTAGTTGACGCCGGCGCTATTAGTTACATCCTGCTGATGTGTAATATTTAGCAATGAGGTGCTGGTGTTGACCCCTCGAATATCCGGCTGTGAGTAATTCCGCGAATGGTTGAAATAAAATGACCCGTAGCCAGTACTATTGAACCGACTGTCGCCGTTCTGGTTTAGATTAACAGAGAATCCAGTGACTGTCGAGTTAAGAGTTGGTAAGAATAAATTTTGCGTCGATCGCATCGAAGCGTTAAGAAGAGTTATCTGGCTGGGAGTCTTGTTCTCAGCCTTTTTTCTATCAAACTCTCCGACTTGGAACATCGGCTCAAAAATATTTTGAGTATCCGCGTTTTCTTCTCCGTCGGTTGAAGCGCGATAAATCTCAATGATTGTTTTGCGTAGTGTTTGCAACTCGTTCAATTCAATCTCCATACGAGCTCTCTAAGAGACATTAAAGAAATTAGCTTCTATAACAAGTCGCTAAAAATCTACCGTAAACAGATAAGTCTTGGAGCGGGAGTCCAGAAAAGGTGGCAAATCGTCTTTTGTGATGTTCACGCCATCTGATCCGAGGGTCTTGATAATCCAAACAAGCCCTTGATCTCTGCGAAGGAGGAAAAAACAGTTAAATTCAGTCTCAAAAGAAAGCGATACCTGACATCAACGCCTTTCTGAAGGATTTCTAAAAGGAATTTTTTCTTGCTATTCAAAACAGATTTTAATTCTTTTTTCTTTAGCTGCGCTTCTTCTTCTAGCTTCAAGAGCTCTTTGTTATTCATTTCGAATTTTTTCTTAAACAATTTCAAGCTTTCTTTCATATCTTTTTGTTCCTGCGTCAGCTGCGAATCTTCAGAGAATGAATTTCCTTTTCCAAGCAGGTAAGTGCCGAGCGAGGCTAAAGACGTTTTGTTGCGATTATCCACGGGTTTGTCATTCCTTTGCGGTTGATAATTTAACTAATCAATCAAAAATAAACGTGTTAAATGAGGATATCTGGATATCTTTGTTACATATTTTGAGATATATCCCATCTTTTTGCTTATTTTCGCGTTCTCAATTCTCAAAGATCTGATGGTCGTTTGCTTATTATTGATCACGCCCTCGATATCCTTCATAATCTTCATCAGCTTCGACTCGATAACTCTATTCTGCTTCTCATAGAATATCGCACTTTGAATTACACTGCTTTCTTCATTGGCTTTCATCTCCATCATTTCTTTGATAATGCTAGCAATTCCGTGTTTTTCATTGTGCTCGAAGTTCAACGCTTTCAATAAATTCTGTTCCGCTTTATCATTATTCAGCATTTCTTCCAAATTGTCAAAGTTCGGCAGCGCTACAAAGACCTCTTTGTGTTTTTCGTCCTTCTTCTGACTTTTCTTTCTCTTCTTCAATGAAATCATTGTCACAGACCGAGGCATATAACCTGATGCGGCATACGAAAGCGTCCTTCTACCAAACTTCACCCTTTCAGCATGATCACTTTCTTCTGATTTCCGTGATGCTGGCGTATCATCTGGCGTATTGCTGTCGTAACCCTGCGCAGTCCCTCTTCGATGGAACCAGGTGTTGCCACCCAGCCCCGGCGAAAGCAACTCGCCGCTTGGTTTTTCGTTGGAAAAATGCGATTTTTTTACTTGGATCATCGAGGAATTCACCGTAGCAGCAAATTTCCCCATCACCGAATTTCTTCTTGACAACGTTGGAGTATTCGGTTCAAGAGTCTTTGCTTCACGCAAAATCTCCTCTTCTTTCATCTGCTTTTTGCTCCCACGCTTGATTTTCTCCAACGTCCATTGGTCCAAGTTCTCCACCACCTTCGACTCATTCTCATTTTTATATCCCACTATGGTTTCCATTACAACTTTCTTTTTATTCACCTTCGGCAAAGCGTTAGATTCCTGGTTCATTGATATTAGCTTGGAAGAAGAGCTAATAATCTCGTTATCAAACTCATAGTTTCTAGATATTACATTACTCATGCTGCTCACATTAAAAAAGCTTACATTTCTGAGAGCAACTTGCCCTGTCTCTCCGCAATATTTTTGAGAACGTCAACTTCCAGCTCATTTCGCTCGGGTTTTTGCAAAAGTCTCATAATTCGCTTCTTTACTTTCCCATCAGAGATTTTATGCATTGAATTGAACGGAACATCCTCGAGGTATGCATAGTCACCTTCGATAGGCTTCAGATGATAATTTAAGTCATAATATCGCATTTTATTCCTTTCGTTTTTGATGAAATCATCCTCGATGTCCTCTTTAACCAGCTGTTTTATATCAATCTGGCTCTTTGTCAGCCGCAGAAACTTCGAAGTATTAGCAGGAATAACCTCCGCAGGTTTTTTCTTTTGTTTCATTATATTAAATAAATAATCGCTCTAATAATTTTAAAAACTGTTGGATAATCTCTCTCACTACAAAATAGCCTTAGAATCCACTTAAGTTACCATAGAACCTAGGTTCGGCAATGCCAAATGCAGAAAATACTGGTGAAAACATCGACTAGTTGTATAAGATAAAATTTATTCGTTTTTTTAATGGATGGATTCTTGAACTTTCACCTATAGCAACACTTCGATAGGCGCAGTACGTTGCATACAAGATTGAATGAACTTATTTTTTCAAGGACAAGGATAGATACTCTTTATTGAGTTTTTAATTTCTTGATGCATTAAACAAAAATGACTGCTGTTTATTTCTTGCTGGCCTCTTCGAAGTCTTGGTTCACGAGATTAGGAACATCTTCCTCTTCTTCGGCGGCGGATTCTTTGATACCCTCTTCGCCTGGCTTCTTGAATAAATTGGTAAGATTTTTGAACTGCTTTGGTCCCAAATGGGTAATGATGTCAGGAAGGAGGTCCTTAATCTCTAAATAGAAGGGATGAATATCTGATAGATGAAGGTGAAATTACGCTTTTCTTCTCCTTTTCCGCTGACGACAAATGTATTGCTGGGGATAGATGCTAAGACTGAAATAGAGGGTAAAATCATCGCTGAAATATTTGAATTTTACCTTCAGGATACTTAAAATGAAGGACAGAATCGTCAGATCTGAACATATTAACCTCTGCGATATCAGGGACAGGTTGAACACCGAATTTTCTAATCATGGTCTTCAAGCCCTTATCGTCAGTGCTGTGGGTCTTAGACACAACCTTCTTCTTTCTTCTTTGAGATCCTGCACCTCCTAAACGGGTACTGTCTCCGAATTTTTCAGCCAATTTAGCTCTGGCTTCAAGAACTTTAGGGTCAACGGTAGCTCCGGTTGTTTGTTGTGACATTGTGTGATGCTATCTGTTTGGAAAGGTAGGCCTTCTGCGATTTTTTCTAAACCTTTTTTGATTATTTGATTTTGGTTCTATTCTGAGGTTATTAATCAAATAAAACCAAATTTGAATCTAATGTCGCATATTGTGGAAATAATAGGGTCTACTCTGGAAAGTTGGCCGAGAAACTATGCAGACCGTAGTGTGGAGCTGGATTAAATGTTTTTTGGAAAAAAAACTACATTCACACTTATGAATGGGTAGAAAATCGATCAATGAGTGTCATTTTGACTGTTTAGTCGTCTATTTTGACTAGTTTTGCTGGCGAATTGCATTAAGGTATAGAGGAACGAGGCTGGATGATAAAGGAAAGCCAACGAAGGCTCTGGGTAAAATCATTCTTCAATAAGAATATACCATATATAAAGAATATTGATGTGAGAATGTATCAAGATGGTTCGGCTGCGATTATTGAGTGCGAATTTCCGAAGCCAAATATGCTTTTTCATGAAATTTAACATTTTCTAGATTTAACTGAAAAAATACTTTTTTAAAAAGAGATTTGTAAAGTACCGAGATGATTGCGCTTTGAAAAAGAGTTCCATTACTCTACTCTGCTTCTCCTTTCTGCTTATGGGCATTTATCTAATCGTGGAGTTCGGAAATATTTTCTGAGTTCAATTCAATGAAAAATAAGTTTGTGATGCATTTCTTTTGGAAGAAGCCCTTTGCTAGGAGCGAATAACACGAAGCAGGTATTTGTCGGAAGAGACCCTGCTGAGTTGTGAAGGCCATTTGAGAACAGAAGTAGACGAATTTATAACTATTCAGATATCAGATATATTTTTTCACCGGATGGCAATCTTAATAATGTTACGCTATAATTCTATTGGACCTCAAGGAGTCGTTCAGATTAAACCAAAAAAAACAGAAATTTTCCTAACTTGAGCATCTAGAGTCCTACTTTAAGGGTTTCTCGAGATCAGATAATCAAGCGCCTTGCTTGCAGAGTGAGAATGCTCCAATAAGCAATTTTATTAACTGAGAACGTTAATAAAAAATGGTCTTCAACTTTATCAGGAACCCTTCAGATTAAAAAAACGAAACTCCCATGTTATCTTAATCTAACTACCTGGCAGCTTATTCCTTTGCTTACTGAAGTAGTTTCATGCAAATGTTAAAATAGCCAGCCAACTTTCATCAACTCACCAAATAGTATTATAATTTATGAGCGATAACAAATTGTAAAAGTAAGGCAACCTTATTCGTTTCCAAATCTGGAGAAATTTTGCACACTTTTGGAAATATTCCTTATACTATGTATTAGAAAATAAAATAATAACTCTAAATAATTTCAAACAAACCAGAGGAGACTAAGTTCATCATGAACGGCTCACAGGGAAATATAAAAGAGACACAAGATCTCCAACCGTATCACAGAAAGGGCGCGAGAGAGGATTCGTCTGTCAGAAGACAAACTACTATCGGCGCTAACAAAATAATTTTAGAGATGCCTGAATCATCTTTCCTTGAAGATGATAGAATCGTTGGTAGCATTATACTTGATCTGAGAACAAAATTGAATATCAAGCGCATTACTATCCAAGTAATTGGAGAGCTCAATTACGTTATCCGGGAGTCACTTGCCTTTAGCTCGAATCAACTTGACCAAAATATGAATTTAAATGACGTTTTGAAAAACTATAAGCAAAGCACTTCTCTTGCAGGCATAAAACGTCAGAAAACCATTACAGCTAGCAATATAAACTCTTATTCCAAGATTTCCAGCTACCAACACTTAAATTCATTTGCTCCACAGAAAAAACTACTCAAAATTCCAACAAACAAAGTAGTACCAGAACCACGCAGAGGGCAGTCTCTGGGCGCAGTTGGAGCTCAAAGAAGCAAAACATTAAAAAAGTCGCTAACTTCGAGAACTGTGAATCGTGGCATGACTCGATCAAATACAAGAACTTCTTCGCTCTCAAGCCAATCGACTCAAGCGACCTCTGAGGTCTTTTGTCATTATCTTGTTCCAATATTTCATTTCAAGAGAAAAGTGCAGCCTGGAAAGTACGAATTTCCATTCAATTTCCAATTTGTACGATTGCATGCTCCAAGCACGGACTTTTCCCAGGAGAACTTTAGGCTTAAAATAAAATATACTTTGATCGCGGAGGTGGAAGAAGACGTCGACAATGATTCTTTCGCTGAAGAACATGAAATAGATACTGCGGAAGGAGAACTGAGAAAGTCCCCTGAGCAAAAGCAGCCTTTGAGGTGTATGACGAATTTGGATGTAATGTGGGATTATAAAAAACATATGGAGACCACGGATCTTTACTCCGAGGACACTGTAACTAAAAAATGGAAATTCACGATTCCCAAACCGTTATGCTGCTTCATGAAGTACAAGATCGATGCAGAAGCGATCATTCCGAAGTCCATTATGACCGCTGACGCCATGATTCCTTTCACGTTGAAACTGGAAGGGATTCCTGTAACTAGCGATATTACAATCACAATTGCTTTGGTTGAGGAAGTGAGCAATCAGCTCATTGAGTACCACGATACGTCCTCGACGAATCTATCGATAAGCTCTCATAAAAAAATTGTGGACGGCGTGATTGAATTTTCTGGCGATATCGATTTGGGAGTGAGATTTGCATCACATAGCTTGCGCTCGGATGACTGGAATGTCTCGCATACTTTGGAGTTTAATATTCTTGCGAAATCTTTCCTTTCGAAACATCGAGAGAAAATTTCGCTGCCGTGTTTGATCATTCCTCCAATGTATCAGAAAAAGGAGACAAGAAGATTGACTGGTAATTTTCTTAAGATTGCTGCTGAACCGCAAAACGATGATACATTGGTGTTGGTTCATAGCAAGTTCAAGTTGGAAGATAGATTTGATATCATAAGGAATCAGAATTATACAAATGCAATGGCATTTGAAGATGAGGAAGAATAATGAATTTTTTTTGGTGTGTACGTGTGCGGGGAGATGTTATTGTGAATATATCATGAGAGTGTTGGAAATTTATTGAGTATTCAATTAGCATATTTTTTGAAAGGACCGGCGAAGATTATGCAATATATTCAGAAGCATGAATATAAATAAACACGTCGGCATTTAGTTGATATATCAATGTTCTAAACTTATTTTTTGTGTAATTATTGTGCTAATTTACTTAAATGACAGCAATTTCAAAAATTGCCTCCTATGGAATCGCGCCTTTTGAGAAAAAATTGGTAGATGGCGGTAGGGAGATTCTTATTTCTCTAATTTAAGCGAGATTCATGGAGCTTCATTTATAATGGACAATTGCTGGAAGAGTTTCATTTTTGCTTCTGAAATCGTCAACTCTTTTAAGAGTCATTCACCGTTATTTCAGACAAAGTTTGAATGCCTCCAAAGTCTCTATGATTGAAATATCTAGTATTTTAGATGTCGAGTTGAGTATTGTCTCGTATTGTCACGCTCGTATGTCCAAGTCGCCTCAAATTCAGCCTCAATATGAACCTACTTTCCGGGAGTCTTGGTTCAAACTCAAATCGGTGAAGTGAATCTGACCATTTCCTTGATTATGGATTAAGATGTCAATCACTCCCAGACGTTTTTTTGGATCATATGTATGAATGTGCGAAGCTTGAAATGTAGCAAACCACAAGTTTTTCCCACTGGAATCCGTCCTCAGCCTAGTCAGCACTAGTTTAGGATGAATTGCCTCCAGCTTGCTAACGAAGAAAAACTGGGTATTTTTTCATGGAAAGTGATCCTGGGTATTTCCGTAATCCTCGAATAAATTAAACGCTTCGAATTAATTTTGATTTGAATTTTCCATTCGTTATTCTCAGCTAGTTTTTTATTTTATTACTACTCAATTTCTTTGGGATTGTCCAAATTCTCAAAGGCTACTTAGTCTTCAAGATCGGTCTTGACCCTCGTAATTCCAAAGATTCTTTACATTTTCTCACAATAAAAAGTATATTTTGGTCTTTATTTGTTAGCGCGATTAATTTCAATCGCTAAAGAAATTAATAAGTGCTTTTACTGAAAAATTCCAATTATATTAAATAATTTTTCAAGAATTCCAGTCGGATTTTGTCCTCTTAGTTAATTAATTAGCACTGAAATATTTTAATAGAAGTTTAATGTGCTTTTACAGGGACACCCAAGCTGCTTTAGAGCGGAATAACCTCCATAATCTCCTCAAGCAAAGGAAAAATGCCCCCAGCAAAGATTCTACTCGGCATTTCGAGAAGCTAGAGGACCAAATCTACTCTGAGCCCTATAAAAAGCTCCATATACGTATGAGAACACAACACTTCCCATGAAATTTCATCTTAAATCCCTTGACTTTAGCCAAAAAATTGTATCAGGATCTCTTGCTGCTATCTGGCGGAGACGCCTGCACAAACGAAGAGTCCACTACTGGAGTCTCTCCCACCCAGGAAGACTCTGCCGACCTCAGAGACGTTAAGGAAGAGGTTCTAAGTCCAATAATAGTCGAGAATGCTGACATCACGAAGCTACCGCGGGTTGGTTCTAACAACCTTCAAAATGACGACCTCCTTAACTTGTTGAGGAATACTAGTATTAAAGGAAACTATGAAAATCGTGCAGAGTTTAGCTTCTTCGAGAGCTTAACAAGCATCATTGAGAAGAATAATAGCATATTCAAGAGTGTGCTCGCCACGCAAGTGAGTCTCTGTAGCGAACTTCAGACTTGTAAGAATTTCGCAAAGACAGTAGAGTACTGCCTTTTAGTTTTCACGATGACGTTAATCTAAATTTTTGGAAAGACAACAGGAAGAATCGCCTTTTGAGCGACTCGAAAAAGCCAGCCAGAACGAAAAATATCATCAAAAATATAATCCTAACCCGTCATCTCTTGATTTGCTCATGCACTTTACAAACGAGAAAACCACATTCCCTTATGAGTTAGTTCTTAAGGCTGAATTACCAGCGCCGATCTTCCGAGAAAGGAATATTAAGTAATTTAATTTCTCCGATTGGAAGAGATATATTTTTATCCAAATGATGATTAAAATAGAATCGAAGTATCTTTGGTTCGTACCTCAGACAATTCTATCGTAACGAATCATGGAAAAATGCTCCTTCAACTAGCTCTTTACACGTGTGAACTTCCTCCTAAACTAATCATCAGGAACCAAACAGGTGATTTTTCTCTTACAATTCTTGCTGAAATTGTCGTTTTTTATAAAGGAAACAAGATTCTTCAAGGAGACGATGAATGTGAGTTAAAGAACGGAGAGGGAGTCTTTGATAAAATTCAGATTAATGAAGTCACTTCCAAGTTTATCGGAGGATGCGTTGCATTAACAGTGGTTCCGAAGAGACCGGTCAATTTTGGGACGTCTCTGGAGTCGCTTCAATTGAAAAACTCGATTCGCATTGAGGACATCAAACCGTTGTTGATCAGCAAACTCGTAGTAAAATCAAAGAAGAAAGTGAAATCTCAAGTGATGATGCAGTCAGACGACCAATAAGTTTCCAGCGGGATCTAAATTAATTATAGTAGCGAAGAAGGCCAAGCTCAGTTAACACAGTCTAAAACCAAAGCCGAGAAATCGGTTCATTCATATTCATACATCACATTTTCTCAGTGTGCTTCACCTTATTTCAGGAGTTAAATGTTGGAATTAGGCAAATTAACGGAGAAGATGAGCTTTTTTTTGTAATATAGTTGCAACTAGATAGTGTTCTGTTAATATAATTTGAACGTGTTCACTTATTTTCTGAGAGTGGTCGTAATAATATTTCTGCTGAGTATTATTATTCTTAAGTCTACTATCCTAATATTTGCTTTTGGTTTATGAACCGCCCGTTTCATAATTTCAAGTTTAAATTCTCGAATAGGGAATACATTTTTCATTTCGACAGATCACAACACAATGTGTTGAAAAATTGAAAAAATCTAAAAGTATATATATCAAATTGCTAGTTTCCTAAGAATAACGTATTTTTTGTTTGAAATTGCGTTCTTCCATTTGTCAGACCATGAATCAATATGATATTTTATGACACTCGTCAAAATATGGTAAATATTAGAGGATAATTCAAGACTTTAATGAAGAAAATATGTGCTTTGCTTGAGGTTTTGCGATTCATTGGAGTAAAAGGATACAGGCTACAAAATCATAACAACTATGAGGAAAAAAGATAGCGCGGTCTTGAAACATGAAGTTTAAAAGTTAAGAGTATGCAATTCCGCTGATCTCTAGCTTCTGCAATTGATTCTTTAGAGTGTTTGTAAGTTTCATCGTTTCGAAAAGAACTTGCTTGAGCTCATTTTGTCGATCTTTCTTGTTAATTTGCTTTAATTTCGTTCCGCCTATTTAGTCAATGGATTATTCTCATATTCATATATATCCAAAAACCTACCTTCACCATCCGATCCTTTGTCTTCTTTGACGGCTGTCTTCTTACTTTGGGTTATAGGGGCAAGGGCACCGGATTTCCCTTTCATGGCAGCCACTTCCCACGTTTTCAAATTCATTTTCTCAATCATTTGCTGATAGAGATGATTGTACTCTCTATGCAACTCTTTCATTGTAATCTCTTTCTTAAATTTATCGTATTCGTACACGTTACATTTCAGTGAGCCATCCTACGCAAGTAAGATTAGAACCACAGATGCATTGAAGTAAATACCGAGCTTCTAAACGCTCTATAGGTGATCATACTGCCAAGTTTTTGACAGAGTTCATTCGCTTCTCCCATTTTATTTAAACATTCATACTCGTATTCATTTTTTCCCTATAGCAAACAAGAATTTAGAGAAAAGCTCCCAGACTTCATTAGTACCTTATTGATCGTAAGGGCAAGAATCTGATCAATCTTCGCTTCTTTTTCCTTAGCTTTTTTCAGGTAGTATGCTGATTTATTCTGTGTTCGGTTATGCTCGGTCGTTGTCATTTCAGGACTGAAAGGATGTAGATGCTTAGAGCCGATCCCGGATAAAATAATAATAATTACTTCAGCTCATGTTGAGTGGTGGCTTGAGTTTGTTTTGACTTCACCGATATCGCAGATATCCCACTAAATGGTCTAGCTGACCCACTGAAAGGCCTGCT
>ENA-UOTX01001953-UOTX01001953.1-compost-metagenome-genome-assembly--contig:-NODE-1953-length-11973-cov-42.557582_pt1 | contig 11973 bp, 8 predicted proteins | sample MGYA00238143_ERZ746982 | MGnify/ENA primary metagenome ERZ746982 (study PRJEB28758, sample SAMN06268862) | compost metagenome | isolation source: single cell | place: USA: California, Emeryville, Joint... | reverse complement strand
TGTCCGGAATTATGTTCACTAAGCGCACAAATTTTACAAAGTATTCGCTGATGGCAGTCTGGATCAAAACACATATATGAAATTCCTTCGTTTTCATGCTTTGTGCATGTAGGTGGCAATTCCAAGTTGGAATTTGAGAGATCCGCTCGGAGCATCTGAATGAGATATATGAGAAACGAAGACCAGATGATTTGCTTGAATGAACTTTAGTGGTTAGACTGTAGATATTTTGAGTTTTTTTTTTTTGCAAACGAATCTGTGGAGCTTTTTATTTAAACTTTTTTCTTAGAATGTGGAATTCTGACAATTTTTATGTAAAGCACCTCACCAGATTCTAAGATCGTTGAAAGTTTGTTGCTTTATTCCTTTAAGAAGGAACTACTTTATTTTACACGTGAAACTCCGAACCATGCTTACACCTTATATCTCCACTAGGTAGCGAAAGAATTAAGTAACAAAATTGATAGGTACTTCCTCTAATAGAGTAAAGATCTTGAATATGTTATTTACATGTCACATCATGATTGAGTATGGCTCAATAGTAAGATTCTCCTTAATGGATCAACTTTAACATATCTGCTCATTTCTTGGAAAACTCTGACGAAAAGAAATCAAATTAAAATACCGACTGCTCGCAAGGTTGTTAAATCTTATCTTAACTCTAAATAAAATTAAACATGTCGCGTCCAGAAGGTATTCTTTTCAAAAAATGCAATACTTTGCTTAAATTCAATGAAAATCACTAGATGACCCCTATACGCTATTCAGCACCAAAGGACCAACTACTAAGAGGTAAGCAATAGTCTTTTCGGATACGCTTCTTCGATTTAATTCAAATTTTGTTTTTGAAATGGCATTTGAATAACACTACTGTAGGTCCATGACTTACATTCCTCCTACTGACAACAGAGACTTTGATTACGCTCCAAAATTCAATGAGAACCGAGACAGAGGAATAGGTGAAGATATTGGAATTGGTTCAAACTCACGTAAGGCTCCACCAACCACAACATCGAACCTCTATGCATCAAATCCAATCAAATCTATGAGAAGAAATGAGACTCAGAGTAAATTTTTTCCTCGATTTTTCCCTATTTAATCCTTCCACCAATTGTAGAAGATGACCCTGACAATCTCCTTGAGCTGATACAAGACACCTACGAACCGAAAACGTTACCGTTGAAACAATCTAAAAGTCAGATGCCAACTACCTCCTATAGAAATGATTTCTTTGATGATCTTCTTCCTCAAGGTGGCGAAGAATCTAAGCAAACTGGAAAATTGACAGGTGATCTGAAGCAGAAAATGGGACAATTTTTCGGAGGGGGAAATGACAACGATTCATTTGCTCCAAAGGCAAGACCTTATACGACAGAAGCTCGCACAGAGGTGAACCAAGAATTCTCTTCACAGCAAACTGCACCAGCCATTGAAGAGTTTGCTGTCTCAGTGAGTCGACGAAAAGGAAGGACTGCAACTTTGAGGGAGCGAGAACAAGGGACTCGACCTCAAACAACTCCAGCAGACCAAAGCCGAAATTATAATCTTGATCTTCAGCAAAATCGCGATGATGAATCCAAGACTGCCCATGATAATTGGAGTAATTTTGACGCAGTGAGTACTAATTATGGTGGCGCTGAACCTCGTGCCGATCAGAAAGATGAAGCAGAGGAAGATCATCAGAGTGAATATGTTCCTTCATCAATGGCACGCACAAGAGAGAGGAGATCAAAAGGAAGGGCAGCTACGACCTACGATTTTGATCCGACGGGAATATTAACTTCGAAGGAGACTCCAAGAAATCGTGCCGGTCAAAAAGAGACTCTGGGGGGACTTAAAAACTATCCAGAGGAGGGGCAGTCAGTGAAATCACATAAAGCAGCCATTGATATCAATCCCATTGAAAAAGAGACATCAACTGCAAATGGATCTATGCATGGATTGGATCAAACGAGAGAGAGAAACAGACCTCAATCACAGATATTCTCTGATAATCTTCCTCCTCGCAATACTGGTAAGTTTGACGATAAGCTCAACTTCGTAGTCTCGAAGGCCTCCAATCTTCCCCAAGCTCATCCAAAAACAGAAGCAAGCGTACCTGCTATTGAGGATTTCTTTCCAAGACAGCAGGTCGCGCAATATGAGCAACATGTGATTGGAGACGAAATTACGAAGAAGATGCTGAACGATACAAATGAGTATTACAAAGGAATGATTGAAGAGCTGAAAAAGCATCATAAAGATGAGAGAGCAAGGATGGAAGAGGGCCATCAAAGAGCGATTGAGATTCTGAAAAAAGAGAAACAGTTACTTCTAGAACAGATGGAGTTGAATCTTCAGAGAGAAAAGGACCGGCTAACAGAGATCCATAAACAAGAGACAGAGAGCTTGGAGAGACTCCATAAATATGAAATTGAGCAAGAAAGGCGCCTTGCAGAGGAAAATTCCGAGAATCTGAAAAAACAACTGGAAGCTCAAATCCGGATGAACTCTTTGGCTGAAGAATTCAGAACTTCATCTTCCAAGATAAGCACACTTTTCGAAAAGATTGGCTATGACAAAGCGTCTGAGGATCAAGGGAAAAAAAGAGAGCTCGAAGCGAGGGAGAGAGCGCTAGAAGAGCGAGAAATGAAAATCAGAAACGATATCGCGATCCTTGAAAAAGAAAAATCACGATATGACAGATTGCTTGCGGATCTTGAGTCAAAGGAATCTGAAATTTTGAGAAGAGCTGAGGAAGAGAGGGAAGTGATAAGAAAAGAGTACCTCAGACTTTCTGAGCTGCAAGACCAACTCAAAGAAAAAGAAATAGAACAGAAAAAAGAAATATTGCAGGAGAAAATGGCTTTGGAACAGATTAAAAACAAAAAGGAACGTGAAAACCTCGAAATAATTGAAGAATACAAGAGAAAGTACAAAGAACTTGAGCTTAGGATACAGCTCTTTGAAAAAGAGAAGAATGAATTTACTCGCATGACTGAAGAAACAGAACAAGACTTGAGAAGAAGAACAAAGGAGGCTGATGAAGTGAGACAGCAGCTGGCTATAATGGAGGCAGAATGCCACAAGAAACTCAAAGCAAATGAGATGCGAGAGTTAGCCACAGTGAGAGGTCTCGACGAATTGAAAACAAAACTTGATGTGTTCGAAAGCGAGCGTTCAGCTTTTGAGAGAGAAAAAATAAAGGTACATGAAATTGCAAAGAAAGCCAAAGAAGAGTCAGAGGTGATAAATAAATTCAAGAGAGAATTTGATGCTGAGAAAGACCGTCTTATGCGCATGAAAGCAGAACTAGATGCCTATTCTACAAGTCTCCAAAACGAAAAATTGAAGTTGGATAGAGAGAAAATCGAAGTAGCTCAATTAAAGCGGCTTCTTGAAGGGATGAGATATGGGTACGTAAAAACCTTCGAAACTGACCCGGGAGTTCTCACTCCACGACGAGCAAAAGATTTAATGTTTGATAAAAACACGCAAGAGACGAAGAAACAAAAACCTCATGCTGCTACAACTCAAAATTTCTTTATCAAGGATCAATTAAGTCCTATTCAGCATGCCAATGAGTACGAACCGAGAATTGGATTAGAACCTAGCTTTTCCGTAAACGATCTGAGAGAGCAAATTAATGGCAATGGTGCTCGCACAGAGAGAATTAAAGAGAAGAAAAGATCATCATCAAGAGGAAACTTCGACTTGAAAAGCTATATGAATGAATTGAAAAATCTGGATAAAGCTAGCGCTATCAACGGAGAATATGTGGTCAAAGAGAAAGAGTCATTAATTAGAAATAAGGTTGAGAATGAAACAGTTGTGTTCAAAAAAGCTTTAAAATCTGTTAAGCTTGAAGTTGAAACACTCTAATAATTTGTTTTTCAGTAATGAATGTACTTGAGTTTTTGTAATAGACAATAATTCCACGGAAAGAAATGTTGTCTATTAGTCCACAGAATCCGTTTGCTTCACAACGTTTATTCTCACAGCACGAAGAATGACCTTCCTTTAAGAAAATATTGGATTAGTCACCATCATAGAGTCTAAGCCGACCAAGCTGTCCACAAAAATCTGCATGTACATGCATACCATCAATCTTCTTTTTAATAAATAATTGATCGCTCAGTGAATAGAATAGACTTTTTCTTTGAGAGGGGTTTTTCACAGAAATGCTGGATTTTCTTCTAACAACAGTCATAAAATCCTTATTCAAACCTATTGTAAATTCCACTGGTAGCGCACATCTTAAAACTAAGATGCGTTCCTTCTATGGCTCGTCAACAATTGCATATGTAGCTGTACTATTAACTGGATAAAATAACTACAAAGATCCAAATAAATTTTGGTTTGAGAGGCAAATTTTGTAGCATGAACGAAATACGAGTTGAATCCGAAGAAACAAAAGAAATACCAGTGAAAAAGCTCCCTGAAACGAAGGAAGAGCTCTTAGAGCAGCTTTTGCAGAAAAGAATTGGGTCTAGACTTAATGAAATCGAAAAAATGAATGACAATCACAATGAGATGCTGGATCAGTGGCAAAAGGAACTCGACGAACTCAGGGCCGACGGGAATCATTTTGAGATGTGTGTTCGACTAAAAGAAGAAGGACGCACACATACTGTATTCAGGAATAGTTTACTTGCCAAGAAAGGACTTACGAAAATTGGATCTTCCCATGATTTTGCTAAAGTCAGTGCTTTCACTTTAAAAAATGTTCCTGGTCAACAGCTAACTGAATTGGATACTTCATTAATGTCATCAATTACGCAAATATCAACATCAAGGACAATGAATTCACTAATTTCAAACATGGGGGGAAGTTTAGTCAATACAAGTCTGACCACTCTTGTTTCTCAGGTAGGGCGGGCCTCACTTCCCACCAAGATTGGGAGCACTCTCTCTCCAAGAAATATTGGAGCAACAAAACAGATTTTAGAGGCGAGTAAAAGCATCCAAACCAAAGGTAAAGAAGTAGCCTCTCCAAGGAAAGGGAAAACTGATCCCAAGCCGACCCAACCACAACTGAAATCTGTGGGGATTACAACTCCTCGAAGCTTGATGACATCTCCTCGAAGTCTGATTACATCTCCGAGAACGAATATGACTAAATCATTCATAGCGGTGGAGGGAGAAGATAATACTCAAGAGCTTTCTCGAATGAGCTTGCCAAGTCAGGTTGGAAAACAACGACAGACGACTCGACATAGTACTCAGACAAAAACTGGCTCTCAAAAACTTGAATCATCGAAAAATTCCGGGAAGGCAACCACTGAGATCCAAAAACCCTCTGAAAGGAAGATTCCCCAAAGAGAAACGAAAAAGCCTACTATAATTGGCAAAGCAACCAAATCCAATGATGCTCCTATCGAAAAAAGTGATCAAACTAACGGCACTGTAGGGATCGAAAAAAGCTCCTCTAAAATCAGTAATGATGGACAAAGTACTCAATCCACTATTACCAAAGAGACCAACACACAGGATACTCTAGCTAATGGCAATACAATGGCATTTTCGACAGAAGAAATGAAGCAAGAAAATCGATCAAAGAATCAGAGTGCTCGAAACTCACCCAAACATTCGGATAAAACAGAATCTATGAGCCAACAAGAGTCAAAAGAACTCGAAGAAAAGCCGCAGCCCCCTGAGTTGGTTCAAAATACCCTTAATGGAGTACAAAAAGACTCAGATAAACCAAATGAAAGCAATCATATTGAGAACCAGTCAGTTGAAAAAAATCTCTCTGACTTACAAAATACAGTGGAACAACAAAATACCACTGATTCGACCGAAAAATAGAAGGACAAATTTGAATTTTCTCAATAAGACTGAAATTTTCGATCTCAATTACAGTCATTGAAGCCAAGCTGAATTAATTTCTTGATATTCAAGAAGTGTGTGTGTGAGTCTCTCTCTCCTTCACAAAACTTGGTTCTTGACAGAAAAATAGGCTGGTTTCTATTCTCTATTTTTTTAAAAATAAAATCTGCATAATTTATTTTCGTGTTCGAGATGTTTTTTGCTATTTGCATTGGTTAATTTGTGATGAAGGTTTGTATTTGAAAGCGATAGCCATAGTACCATTATTGATTTTATTGATTTCAATCAGATTTCAGTGCCGCCCTTGGTGATATTCCGCATCTAAGGATATAAATTCCGAAGGAATTATTCATCTTCCGGGTATGATCAAGGACATATTAGAAGATATATTTTAAGAAGGTGGTAATATATATTTTTATTTTTTGTTGGGACCACCATCTTACTAGGAATTAGATATACATTTTTATTGTTTTTTCTTTTTCGTCGTAAAACCGCCATAAATAATCTAAAATCAAAAAGATCGAAAGCGCTCATTTTTATAAGTTGATAGTTTGAAATAAAAGTCTTAAGTAAAAACAAAACAAAAAGATCCAATGATTTGTACCAAACGCAACCATAATAAAGAACTAGAGTGGGTTTGTCTGAACTCATCATGTCCACATAAGGGATTAATGTGTCCCCAATGTCTCATGGAAACGTTCCAGCTACACAAGCATGATGCCCCCGATATCATGGGATATAAAGTATTCTTAGATGCTGCTGATACCTGTCTCAAAGAATCTGAAGAACAACTCACTGGAAATCAATCGAAATCCTTGGAGAGTCTACAGCAGATAATAGACGAAAATAATTCAAAACTACTCCTTACCAGAGATAAAGTCATTGAAATAGTTCAAAGTGCTTTTGCAGCCCTTCAGCACGAGCTACAAAGTGTCGAGAGTACAATTCGAGTAAAATCAGACTCTGAAAGAGGACCAGTCTCGAGACTGAAGGAATTAGTTCAAAAACTTATGACAAAACCTAGTGACAGATCACAAGCAGAGAGTGATATTGCATATGTTTCCAATTACTTGCTGAAAGGACACAAGGAAAACACCTTTAAGCTTCATTTCGATAAAATTTACAAAAATTTTCCACGAAAGATTGGGGAGAAAGATATCAAGTTATTAAAAGATAAGTGCGATGAGGTCAAAAAGAATATCTCACTAATTAACAAATGGGCTCTCAAACTCAAAAAAGCGACTGCAGAAGATGGTGCAATCAACCTTGAAGCCGAACTCAAGGGCTTAGGTTCTCCCAGCAGAGCACAAGCATCTGCAGCGAAAAAATCTGGCAAAAAGTCTGAAATTTCTGAGCCTGGTATTGCGTCGTCAACCAATCCTGATAAACTATTCGGAGATGGAGTCAGAAAGCAGCAGCAATTCGAGTCTATCGGAATGCCTGCAGCCGACCGCAAATCTCTTGAAATAACCAAAAAGGCTTCGTCAGGAAATAAACCGCTTTCTCCACCAAAGAAGGAAAACCCTTTCATTGAAAAGCTCGGCCCTTTTTCATTTTTGGATGATCACCTACCTCAGAAACCAACTATTCAGAAAGCAGTTGTTCAGAAGAAAGAAATACCATCAGTTAAATCAACAATTAGCAGTAGTAGTCAGAACTATAAAACTCCCATCTCTTCTCAACAGCAGTTGCCTGAAATAAAATCGGTATATAATGGTTTCGAATATTTCACAGTCAGAAGATTTGAAAATGATAAATCGTCTCAAGTCATTGGTTATTTAGAATCACACGCAATCTCCTTTGTCACTATGAAAGAAGTGAACCTAATCGGATTCTCGAATTATACACTTACGGATGATCATCCAGCAGATTTCGTTGGTCATTTGGATTATGCTCTCATCGAAGGTGACGGAATAGACGATGATGATGAGTTGGACTTAAAGGTTGTAATTATGAGAACAAATATGTTTGACATACGAAGGGACATCAAGAAAAGACTTGCCCATATCTTTTTTGAGAAAGCCGTGAAGATAGAAAAGAACAAAATCTACACACTGAAAATAACAAATAACTCCAAGGCAAAAATTTGTTGCTGGGAAGGATCGAATGGGCGCTCTATTAGTGGACCATTCAAGTTTCTAAAATCGCGAGATACGAATTTTCATAAGTTGTCGACCAACGTAAAGACTGGTCAAATCCCTGAGCTTTTGTATACAAATTAATGAATATTTTATGATTTGATTTTGGTTTGTTTTTTTTTTTCATATTAACTCTGTTCAAAATTCTTGGATATAGTACTATAGTGCTTTTCATATTTCAAATGAAAGCCGTATTTGAAGAAATGGAAGTGCTGTAGAGAACAGAGCGCTTTAATAAACTACAGAAAACTAGGTTTAAACAAAACAACAGTTAAAATGGAAATTACCGGATTAGATTTCTTATCCAGCAGATACGACTTAAAAGTTATTTATTGTTAATTAAGATGTTAGTCCGCAAAATATTCAAATTGGCGTATCCATGTGTTTCGAAACTGGCAAGCACAATCTCAGCTCATCAAGACTTCCCAAATTTCATGTTTTATACACCACATTACAATTTTTCGCAGTCTACTACAAAAAGTAAATCCCAATTCGAAGAACAAGGTGACAAGAAATACTCGAATTTTGTAAGCAGTACCTCCGAATCGGATTCGGAGCTGTCTTCAGAGGAAGAGAAGACAGCTGACCTCAATGCGATAAATCCCTTGGCAAAAAAATCAATTGAGGACATTTATAAAGAAAATGAACTGGTTCCCACAGAACCCTTAAAAATAATTTCGAAAGAAGGTGACAGTTACCCTATGATCAAGACCATATATGGCAGAATAGTTTCAGCGAACTCGTTTTTGAACCGAAAGATATTGAACAATTGCAAAACAGTCCATTACGTCAATGATCAAAGCTCTGTCAAGCATATCATCGGATTGCTCAAAGATCCCAAATGCATTGTTGTATTTGATCCTACAACTCATTATGCAAATATGTTTGCAACTTATAATGGAGTCAAGCGAAGAATATTGAAGGATATCTATGGGACGGCGAAAAGTCCGAAAAACCCTTTTCAAAAATGCAAAACAAATAAGGAAATTTTTGACTTACATCGACGAATACTCATCCAACAGAAGCATATCTTGGCCCGTATTTGCTTATTCGTTGATTATGAGGGTAGTATTAGAATCAAAGGAGACCAAAAATCATCTATTCCAACTTCTATGACATTGAAAGCGATTCTAGAGCAAGTGAGTAAATCTGGAGAGGAGGGCTCTTACTTCAAAAACGACTTCATTGTACCAGTGTCTTATTGGTTGGGACTCAACTCATCCGATGAATGGGAAAAAAAGGGGATAAGCATCGATGTACTTGGTGGAGCGAAAATATATCCTCATTATAGTGTGTGGGCACCAACCTCGCAGCATTATCTCTCAATCTTTGATGAATATATTGAGAAAAAGAAAAGCTTTTTGAAATCGAGAAAAAATACTCTTGATATTGGATGCGGAACAGGAGTCTTAAGTTTAATTCTCAACAAAAAATGTGAAGGAATAAAGGATATTTATGCTGTGGATAGCAACAAAAAGGCTGTGGAGTGTGCGAAAATCAATTCACAAATTTTTGACGCAAGCGAAATCACTCGTATTGAGCAGCTCGATTTTGTAGATGCAGTCAACACGAATAAAATAGACACGTTCTTAACTGAGAAAAAGTAATATTTTGAATTTTTTTCTTATTCCACTTTAACTGGTCTTATTAGTATGCCAACAAAGTACGAACTATTGATTTCCAATCCACCTTGGGTAACAGCATCATACATGGATAGCGATCATGAGTTAGATAATGGAATTTATGATCCAAAAGGGGCTTTTGTTAACGCTGTTTTGAAATTTGCAGGTACTCTAACCCACTCAATTTATTCTTTGAAAGCATGAATTTAGGAACGCATCTGACTACACAATCGATTCTCACAAAAAAAGGAATGCTACTAATGATATATAGCGATATATCAGAAGTGATGGGATTACAGTCGCCTGGGTTTATACAAGACCTTTGCACTAAAAACAATCTCGTGATCTCAAGCACGTACTCAAAGGCTTTCTATCCTCCCAATTACGTCAAGAAAGAGGCTGTCGATCCTTTGCATCGTTTCAAAAAGATGTCAAAATTAATTTTGTATGAAATCACTCGTCCTTAGCTAGCTATTTTGTAAGATATGTATATTTTTCCCTCTATTATTTGTGCTACACCTAAATATTTTAGAGTGTCGATTGCATCATCCAGGCTCCTGTAGTCTCTGTTTAAAAATAAACACTCAATGTTTAACTCTCTCGTTCATTATTTTAGTCATACTCATACCGAAACCTTCAAAGAGTTTTTTATTTCAACAAAAAAAGACTTTTCAAAGCCTTTCTGGCAAGAATACTTCCTTCTGTAGTAAGTATAAAGCTCTATTTTTATCAATCCTAGGACCTGTTTGAGAGCTTAGCTCAATTTATATATAACTATTTTGATGAAATATGTTGAAGCAATATAAATCACATTGCGGTGACTAAATTAACATGTGCGCTGTGAAGGTCAACTAGAAAATTTCGAATGAAAATTATTTTCACTCTGTGTAATCCTTTTTGAATGCTAAAAGTTTATTATTAACTTTGCACCACACTTGGAACATTTCATAAAAGCGGTTGATGCTCTCCACAATCGTTTCAGTCACCTCTTGAGGTGGAAGACCTCTGCTGATGAGAGCCTCGATGTATGAATAAATATCCTTCTTCTCGAATTCTTTATATTCACTTTTTTCACAATGTGTCGGTGATTCTGAAAAGTAAAATATATTTACGCTGCAAATTTGAAGAGATCTTGGATGAAAATTTCTGGCTCTTCTTTGAAAAGACTAATCGTATCTACAACATTATTCATGAGTTTTATTTGTAGACTGATGATACCTGTTTGGATTGATTGCATCACAACTTGAACAATAATAATTTGCTCAATTATATTATACCTATTCTGTGCAGGAAAATCGAGTTTGATAAATCATTAGACAAAGGAAGTTTACCGAGCTAATAAGAAGTCTCATGAAATATTGTGAGTCGAAGTAGAGATAGGCGTCCCAAGGATCGTAATGTATTTTATATTCTTTCATATTCGTTATCATGTTCTTTTGATCTCTGACCTATTCATTTCGAAAGAATAATGTCAAATATTTGAAATAGATTATAGAAGCTAGAACCTCTTCGAGCAATTTAGCGAGCTGTTTACTAAGATGATTTAACAAATAATGCCTAAATCGGTAGCTTGTTGGTGTTATTTTAAAGTTAACTTTGGGGAATTCCTCTATGACAAGGTTAATGCACTGTGTTAATCGAACAGATGATTACTTTTATATTCCTTGTCTCCGAGGTCAAAGTTTACAATAACATTGGCTAGAGAGGAAATAAGTTTGTCTTGGTGTTCAATTTCCAGAGTATACTGAGGGTTCGCAGTATTAGAGTCATTGATCTTGAATATGGTGCAGAATGAGTTTCAGTTGAACAGAAGATTTACGATTATTGAGGTAATCGACCCTTTTTCATAATATCCGCTCTCTTGGAAGACTTCATGGACGATGTTATGTGGAGGCTTTTGGTAGAATTAATTTATTGTCGGAAGTCGATTGTTCATTAGTTACCACAGGAACTTTGGCTGTGTGGAAGATCAAAATCTCTTTCAGCAAATGCTCTTGAATCTCGTCAATAATAAGCAAAACATCGTATCCTCTTCGCTTGAGTTCCTGAGCATAAGCCAATGCTGTATAAGGCAGGAGATAGTCCTCAGTGCCTCTATGATAACCCATCTTATTCGTAAATAAGAATGTATCCTGAATCATCTCTGAACATAAACATAAAAATTATTATTGCCTGCAATGTGATATAGAAAAGTCACCTAATTCAGTCAGATGTTTTGCGACAGTTTGAACTGTGTTGCTATTGATGTTAACATAAATAGCTTTTTTCATGCTGCCTGCACTTCTTGGAGAAAAATAGTTGTTGCTCAAAAACTGATGGATTGTGCTGATAGCCATCAAAGTTTTTCCTATTGATGAATTAATAAATACAGAAAGCGTAATCATTTATGCCTGTATTCGTGTTTC
>ENA-UOTX01001952-UOTX01001952.1-compost-metagenome-genome-assembly--contig:-NODE-1952-length-11988-cov-8.231803_pt1 | contig 11988 bp, 3 predicted proteins | sample MGYA00238143_ERZ746982 | MGnify/ENA primary metagenome ERZ746982 (study PRJEB28758, sample SAMN06268862) | compost metagenome | isolation source: single cell | place: USA: California, Emeryville, Joint... | reverse complement strand
TAATAATGTTGGAGATATCGGTGCAATCTCAATAGCGGAGAATACAACTTGGAGTGATCTGAAGATTTTGTCTTTGGACTCAAATAAGATTGGCGAATTAGGGGCAGCTGCTCTTGGGAAGAATGAAGCCTGGGTTAAACTTGAAGAACTTGACTTATCTGGGAATAAGATGGGGGATGCTGCTATTAAAGCGATTGCACAGAACACGACTTGGAAAAATCTTAAAATCTTATCCCTAAACAGAAACCAAATTGGCGACACAGGAGCCGAAGCTTTAGGAAAAAATGAATCTTGGGTTGATCTAGAAGAGCTCTTGCTATGTGGGAATCAAATTGGAGATGTTGGCATTAAATCGATTGCGCAGAACACGACTTGGAAAAATCTTAAAATCTTATCCCTAAACAGAAATCAAATTCGTGACGCAGGAGCCGAAGCTTTAGGAAAAAATGAATCTTGGGTTGATCTAGAAGAGCTCTTGTTACGTGGCAACCAAATTGGAGATGCTGGCATTGAAGCAATTGCACAGAACGCAAGTTGGAAAAATCTGAAGAAGTTAAACCTTGGAGGAAACCAAATTGGCGATATAGGAGCTGTAGCTTTAGGAAAAAATGAATCCTGGGTGAACCTTGAAGGGCTCTTGTTACGTGGCAATCAAATTGGAGATGTTGGCATTCAAGGGATTGCACAGAACACGAGTTGGAAAAATCTGAAGAAGTTAGATTTGGAGAGAAATCAAATTCGTGACGCAGGAGCTGAAGTTTTAGGAAAAAATGAAACCTGGGCTAAACTTGAAGTGCTTTCGTTAGACAGCAATCAAATTGGAGATGCTGGCATTCAAGGGATTGCACAGAACACAAGTTGGAAAAATCCGAAGTGGTTAGGCCTTATAAGAAACCAAATTGGTGACACAGGAGCCGTAGCTTTAGGAATGAACTCCTCTTGGGTCAATCTCACACATCTTGACTTATCTAAAACTAACATCGGTATTGAGGGAGGGAAAGCAATAGGAAGTAATACTGTTTGGACCCACCTTCAAGAGCTAGATTTATCCAATAATAACATTGGAGATCAAGGAACTATTTTCATTGCGAGCAATCTCGCTTGGAAAAATATACAAAAAGTCGACCTCTTTAATAATAGCATTGGTGATGAGGGTGCTGCAGCAATAGGCAGAAATACAACCTGGGTTAACCTCGTCCAGCTGAAGATCTCTAATAATAATATAACTGAGAAGGGAGCTATCGTCATCGGAAACAACACCGTTTGGACTAAACTAAAGATATTATCAATGTCTCTTAATAAAGTGGGAGATGATGGATGTGCAGCAATCGCGAAAAATCCAACGTGGTCAAATCTTGAAGAGCTTGATCTCTACATGAACCAAATCAACAATGAAGGCGCTAGGGAGTTAGGACGAAATGCCCTATGGACTAAATTAACTAAACTCAGCCTCTTACGCAACCAAATAGATGATAAGGGAGCAACAGCTATAGCTGCAAATAAAAGTTGGACGAATTTAAAAGCGCTCAATTTAGGATTGAATCAGATTACATATAAAGGGGGTTTCGCCTTGGGAAGAAATACCTCTTGGAAAAAGCTCAAAGAGATAGTGTTTTCCCAGAACAAAGGAATGAGAACCGAAGAGAGAAATGCACTTAAGAGTAATCCATTATTTGGTTCAAAAATTATTTTCTCTCATGGGGATTACTTCTAATAAGCAGAAAGGAAAATACTCAATGATTTCATGTTTCTTCTATCTTCTATATTTCGAGTAATAGGATTCATTAAGCATTAACGTTGAGAATATTCATGATGGTTGAACAGAACTAGCCTATCCTCATCAGAAAATTCCTTCTTTGTGAACAGTTCTAGTTAAGTCCAATCCTAGCTATGTTGGAAGAAAAAACATGTCTCTTCTTCAGCAGACTAAAAAAATAAAAAATCTCTTCATTTCATGACTCTAAAATCTTCGTCCTGAATTATCTAGCTCGCACTCTTAATGATGAAATTGAGAAAAAAAGGCTAGTCAGGTTATAAATAAGTGTTAAATGAAATGTCTTAAAGAATGATATGTATTTGCAATCATTTTCGAAAATATGATAATGTGAAAAAACTTATGAATTTCAAATGTAATAGAGGGCTGCTTTGTTAAAGAGACCATGGCAATTGATCGTTAACTAATCATATAGAATTCAAGAGCAAGGGTGAGATGGAATGAAACCGAGGCTTTGAGAGCTTATGAGCAGTTAGTTCAATACTTGATAGACCTGTATGTCTTTTCTTTTGTAAAAACTTATTTACATTCATTTCGATATAGATCCAGTCTCCTAATTCCTAATTGAAGACGACTAAGATAGAGCTATCATTTTTTTTTTGCAATATGAGTAGTAGATCTCTGGAAACACTACGATTCATTGGTAACAATTGTGATCTTGCAATCTCTTTGGAAAGAAAAGTTGCTCAGCTTCTTGCAATCTATCATATAGCTAGGTTTTTTCCGATTATTTTTGTGACCTATTGCTCTGCAGATTTTTGTGTTGACTGTAGTTTGGTTTGATTTTATGTGACCTTCGATATGGCGAGTGGTTTAAAGAATGAAGAATTATTACAAATTAGAGTCAACAGACTATTTAGTATCAGCAATTGAGCAAACATTCATTCATAAATGTCCCAAAAATTAACATTTTTCTCATATGTTTCGATATTATTACAGGATGTTCGTGATGCATCTAACACTACAGATGTCATTTGGATTCATTTGTGCAATTTGTGAATAAGGTAAGACCACAAACACTGTCAAAAATAGTTTGAGAATGAATATCTGAATAATGTTGTTCATCTCCACGAAATCTCTATAGGACCATGCAAAAAAATGTGGAGAATTTTAGAATAAGATCATTATTGAAAAACTTGTCGCTTACACCAGCGTCTGTTCATTTCTTACGAAAAATATCATGAGAATTTTGAATATTTTATTCAAAAGAGTATGCACTGTCCAGGAGCGACACTTGATTAGATCCTGTCGTGCCTTATTCACGCTTTTTGATTCTTCTATTGTACCACATAAATTGATATATTGAGTTTTCTTTATGAAGAGAAGCTGAAAATCTTTTTCCTTTAACCCCCAGATGTTAAGAAATTTCATTACTATTCATTGCTAATTGATTTGCTACAAATTTTCTCACATATTTTTCCTGTCTAAAATAGCTATTCCTCTCTGTGCTTGATTATGTGATGTTTAATAGTTTTTTACTTGGAGATCTGATTGTTTTAGTGATTGTCCAAAATTTCAGTTGAATTTAGGCTGACTTTCTGACACATCATGACATGTTAAGATCAAGAATGTAAGTATTAAATGAATTTGAATTTATAGTTTGCCCCTTAATTAGTTTTTGAGTTTGCAATATGATGGTGAATTTGAATTATTTCAAGTATTAAATGATAATTGCTATGCCAATTTCTATAAAGCCTCACGAATATATAACAATATATAGAATTCTTTAGTAATCGTTGAGAAGCAAGGTAAATTTTTTTGGAATTCGTTGGCAAGTTTGAAAAATGTTTTGAAATTTTAAAAAACATCCTAATTGCTGAAGAAACACTTTGAATGTATTGTTGAATCCTCAAATCTTAAATACTCTTCCGCCTCTAAACCAGTTTATTCTCTTTTGGCTTGTTGTAATCAAATGAATTGAATGTCCACTCGGTAGTGAATGTTTCCTCATCATTGGAAGAATGGGTTTGCAAAGTTTCTAAGAGAGTAGTTTTATATTTTTCTGATTTGATGAGTTCTCAGTTTTCTCTTACGAGTCATTTTGTTGTCAGATTGGAAGACTGCAGGACAATATCATGCTATACAAGAAATACAATACAGAATATAATCGCTGTCGTAAGCAGTTTTGAATTGTTTCTTGGAGATGCTTTCTCTTGTTGTGATTATTGGCTTCAATTCTTTCTCAAATGAAACAGACTGACCTAGCATAATTTAAGAAGAAGTCAGAATAACGTTTATGAATTAATCAAGCAGCCAAAATTTACTCCTATCTGAGGTGTTTCCAGTATAAAGCTTTTTCCAGTCTTGAAGTCTAATAGTGCTACTGTCTTATCCGATGAAGCACTCGCAATCATATCACCGCTTGGACTCCATCTCACACAAAAGATAGGGTCTATATAATAGCAATTAGAAGTCAGGTATTTCTCATATTTTTATGCATTTGGAACTGATTAACATATACTCGGATTATTTCAAATCGAATTCTCAATAAATTCTTATTTTCATCTTCTTTTTTTGAAATGTCCATGTTATGTCCACTTCCTTGCAATACTATATTTTCCTGGAGGTCTTCTTTCATCACGATCCTAACCTCTTTGTCTTCCAGAATAATCTCATTTCTTTGTTGATACTCTTGAAAAAAATAAAAAGAAAGGATATTTCAAATACTCTCACCTCTGTTGTCTGTAATTCTCTAGCAACAAGACAGATAAAATAAAATAAAACTAATAATACCCTCAAATAGAATACCATAATAAGATTTCAAGTTATTGTGAGTTGCAAATTCAGGTCCAAGTTTTTTCAAAATTTTTTAAAAAGGTTGAGAAGAATTCTCAGAGAAATTTCGAAAAGTTACTTAGAGTACATGGATTTATCAAATTAATTTAAAAGTGACTCTATCTACGATGGTCAAGGTACATCAGTTAGTTAAATCCTTTGTAAATTTTCAGGGTGGTGCGAAGTCTTTTGAGAAAAAAACAATAAAGGGGTTTAATTTCCTAATTAGAGAAATTGCTGCTTACGGCTTCTTAGCAAAAAATGGATCAGAAAGTTAATTCATAATCGTTAGTTTAGCGATTTCACCAGTAAAAATGAACTCTTGTCCTCACATCGCAAAGAAGTTTAGTTGTTGATATCTATTGAAAAAAGCTCACTATGAGTATAAGATCAGGATTATGGGGACGTTATCCGTTAAGCTAATCTCTTCCACAAATTTAATTCGCACAAGCTTTATCTTTCAATCAATATCGAGTTTGATAATTCAAATAAAATTATTTAGATTTTCTACTCAAGATCTAAGGTTTACCAAAACGGAAAAAGAAATGCTGTGAAAAAGCAGGACAAATGACGACCCAAAATTCGCTTCTGCGCACCTTGAAGAGCCAAAACAATCTAGCAGTGAAGTGGCAACAGATAATTTAATCAAAAAGTCTATAAGAGCTGGTAATTCTTTCCCTTGCCTATCATTTGTTTTGTTTAGATAAGGAATTCTTGGCCCTCCACTCTTCCAATCTTCCGACTCTCTCACTAACCAGACATACCTTGAATAGATGATAGAACTTCCACTTTTCCAATATTGCTCGCCTGGTCTTCATTTGACTTGAATAATATCAGTGTGATAGAACTTGAGAGTACACAGAAATATGCTGAGTTTCGGGGAGTTCGAACAGACGAAGGTGCGTGCTTTTTGAGTTTTCATGCTAATCCAATTTTCTTCTTCAGGTGGTGGTGGATGGTCTCACGTCAAAGAAATTCCAAATACGAAATTACTCGTTTCTCTCAATCATAATCACAATGAATCGGCAACTATGGCAATATTTGATATTTCACAAAAAGCAGCCAAGAAGATATACATGTTTGAAGAAGTTTCCGGAGGTAAAGGCTGATTCAGACTATATTAATTACAAATACTCGAGTTCTTTCTATCAATATTTGAGAAAATATTTCTTATATTCATTGCTAACATATTATATATTCCTGCTCTCTTCTAGTGGTTGGTTATGGAGACGTAGCATTCAATTCGAGAAGAAACTTTCTTGGTTCAATCCCTCTTGGAGGGAAGATTGCTTATCACTTACACAGTATTGAATATTCTGGACAGAAGGGTAGCTATAGCGCCCAGCTGCTAAGAAAATCGAAATGGCCAGCTCAATATAGCAGGACAGGAGGTAAATAATTTTTCAAGTACTAATTCTGGATTCAACAACTACTTTCATTCATTTCAAGATAACTATATTACGAGTTTTGATTTCAATTCTTCTGGAGAAATCATTGCGACTCTCAATCTTAATGGCATGTGCTTAGTGTCAGATATAAACACTGACAGATGCAACCATCATGTGGACTTTGGAGAGCCGGGTAAATTAGCCTTCCAGGCATAAGGCATATGCTCTCTCTCTAATTACCTTTTTCTCCTTACACTTAAACAATTAATTTTCTCATTTCATTTTCTCTTATTCTTTAGATTATTTGGGCCGCTGCCGATGGACTACGAATACTGGCGAATCCCTGCTCTTTGTGAAGCATGGCTTTAAAAAGCTCAATATCTTAGATACTGAGAAAAATGTCTTGATTTTGAAGGAACCAGTCTTGTTACTTGAAAATCGTCGTAAAGAAACTGTTTTATTTTCTCTTTATTTCTACTTTATCATGGTGCATTAGTTAATTTCCAAGGGGTTTTTTCTCAAATAGGAAGTTATTATGTGCTAATTTTTATACTTTATCATATGATATTTATTCTTCATTGAGCTAACTTTTGTTCTTTCAAGTCAAAACATACTGGATTGATGTTTGTCCAAGCAACGGAAATTTGCTCGCATCAGGAGATGATAAGAAGGGGGTCAAAATCTTTGACAAGCGAGAATCCAAAGTCGTCAAGACGTTTGATAATATTCACTCACGTAAGATTTTAAATTGTTTAATGAATTATTTCTGAAATCTGATTTTTATTTGTAAGTCTTCATTAATTGTGTCCGATGGAGTCCGAGTGGTGATATGATTTCAACCGCATCATTTGACAAGACAACTAAATTGCTGGACGTTCAGACTGGGAAGGTGCTTCATACTGGAAACACTACAGATGGAAGTAATATGACATGAATTTAACATTCACAAATATTTTTATTAAATCATTAGGCGCGGCAAGCTCAATATGCTTTATCTAGACTGATATAGAGTGCAAAGTATACAACGAAAGAAGCGTATTGGTCGAAAAAGAGCATAAAGTTGTCGTTAATCTCCAAATAAATCAATAAATATATTATGTGTTTGATATTTTAGCTTCGGTTGCTGTTTATATCGAAGAAGATTCGACCGAAATAAGCAAATTATATTAGCCAAAATGCGAATAATTTCCTATTAATCTGACTAGAGAAATTTGAGGAGAGAGTGAGTAGCTTTTGGAGAAAATAATGTTGAAATTTGGAGCCAAATTAATCCAATGCGGTTCGTTTGAGCTTAAGTTTATCCATTAAAACAAGTTCGCATTCTTTTTTACAAACAGTCATTAACGAATCACTAGAATTAAACGGAAGAACACCGTTGAGGATGTCTTTAGGGCTTTCTCATACCTTCAAAACACATTAAGTAAGCTTTGTACCTTTTTCTCACCATTTGGGGATAATGCAATCAAGCTGATTAATTTACAATTCAGTTCTATTCAAAGTATGCATTATTAAATGAAAACAAATGCGCGTAGTACTTACTCATGACTTGAGGTTTATTTGGTTTTTTCACTTTCTGAAGAGAGGTTAATATTAATTATAAAATGTCTATTCATTTTGTGGTATTCCTCGCAGCTTCATATTTTATAAATTAAGTCTTTCTCCAGAGAATCCGCTCGATTATACTTTCAATATTGGTATATATCGCTATTCAAACGAATGAACCTCACCGAATATTTATATCAATGTCAATTTGAGTCCAAATTTTGCATATCTTAGTTGTAAGTTCCACTCTTAAGCTCTGAAATTTTCGAGCATAACCTTCAATTCTGAGAGATGAAAGATTGGCGATTGAATAATTTACACATAAAAGTTGGCTCTGATTTCTAATTTTGCCCACGGAAAACAGTTTCGACTTAATTACTCGATTGCCTTACCCAAACTGGATGATCAAGTGATTAATCAATCCAACTAATTTTCATAGATAATGTTTCCTTCGTCACTACACAAGAATTCATTATATTTTTCTTGAAATTGAGATCATATCAAATTGTTATGTAAATCCTATACTTTTTCATTGAGAATTGATGCAACAAATAAACTTCAATATAGATAATAGCACTAACATTGCAAGAATAATCTCTTCTTCATGATGTCTTCGGGCGTAAATGCTGATCTCTTTTACTCATTCCATGTTCCTGACCTTATTTATGAAACTCTGATTAGTTGAGAGTCGGAGCATTGGCGTTGAGGAAGTCGAGAGCGGACTGGCTCCAGTCATCCGTAGTAGGAGTCGGCGTATAAACTGGAGTGAGGAGGCCAAAGTTGCGTATGTAGTCGTCAGTCATGTTTTCAGGGATGGTCAAGCCTAAGTCGTCTGGGATAGGCAAGTCTAATGTGGAGCCACTCAAGTCTAATGTGACGTTACTCAAGTCTGAGGTCGTCAAGTTTAATGAGGAGGGCTCATCCCAGTTAAAGGTGCCATTAGTCAAAGAGGCAAGGGGGTCTTGCTTTGACTTGGAAGCCTTCGGGCTTTGAAGTTGATGAGCGCACACAAGTAGAGAGGTTGCGAGAAGAGCTATAATGAGCACGGTCGTGATTCTCATCCTTTGTCGATGAAACTGAGTTCGATTTAAGTGTTTTGTGAATTTCTTTTTATTTCAAAGAGACAGACACCCTCCCTTTATATAGCTGAGATTGGCGCTCGTTTTCCAACCTAACAACCTTTTTTATCTGTTTCACAGGTTATGGTTGTTTGCTTTGTTTTATATCATAAGTCAGTTTTTTTAAAACGACTATCAGAATTAATGAAATTTCATTCAATCCTGTTTCATATGGAAAATAACAATACTCTCATGACCTCTGCTCAGCAATGGAGCCCTTTCATTAGTTAATACCTGCTCATACGATATTACAGTACTCAAGTCTCTTTCCTTCCATGTTTTAGAGTTTAGCCTGTCCTATAAACTCTCTTTTTTTGATTCAAAGGAAGGAAGGAATGCTTACTTGCTTTTACTAATACAACGGAGGGAAACTTTCCTACATTTTTATTTCTTAATTGTAAACTAAAATTACTTTTGAGTTTGCAAATATTATGAAAAGTGGGAATAGAAAGTCGAAGGAAGCCTTCAGAGTCGCTCGAAACGATTACAATTTGATTCTATATGAAATTTCAGGGATTATTAAAGTCCTAATTTTAATCTTTCGTTAAATTTCAAGGTAGCAACCCTTACTCTGGGAATAAGGTGACATTGAAATAAGACAACAAAACTTTATATACAAAGAAAATTATGAATTTCAAGTTGAAATTGTTCTTTAAATTCTCTAAAGCAGCGAATTCTCTTGACACAATATCTATGAAAAACTTCAGATTGACTCATACACACAGATTAGAAAACAATTCTAAGTAGTGATTCTTGGGAAATTATAAGCAAGATTCAATATGTGTTAGTTTTTTTTATCGCAACACTATGTCGAATTGGTATAGAGTGTCCAGCTTTTAGTTATCCAAAAGCAACGTATTCGCAATCGATCTTTCAACAGGCTATTGACTCAACGTCACTGTAGTGATGTAATCTTATAGGTTTATTTTGATCTTCATATTACTTTTTGCAATGAAATCGCGAAAAATGAAAAGTCATTCCTTTTCTTTTAGCATATCACAATAACCAATTCTTCATTATTTAGTTTTGATGTAAGATCTGGTTTCTTGTGGGACTTTTCATATTAGCTTCCTTAAAAACAAGCTCCTTCTCATGAGACTATTTTTTTTTATTTGTATTTATTTTCAAGATCCAAAGTTGATATAAAATAGAAGTCATCTGGTAAATAATATGTACTTTACAACAGATTCAACTACCATACCAAAAAAAAAAAACAAAAACCCAATGAACAAAAATTTTATGAATTTACAAGGGGCATGAAGAACTAAATTTAATGATAACTCTATGAATGAATATCTCCTCTAGGATATGTATGAGAGCGCCGATACTGGATCTTAATGGAAGGCACCTTAATGTGGTCGCAACCGACCCTTTGTTGACCAAAAAGGTAGCTCGTTCTCATTTCGTCTTCTGAGCATTAGAAAAGCTTTTGAAACTTTTAAAGATAATTTAATTGTTTCATTTGATATATCGGTTTTTAAAAGTATCGCTCTTTTGCCGGGAGTGAATCAAAGAAATGGATTATTCTTTTTTGACACATTAATTCAAAATTTAAAGAAAAATATATCGGAGGAGATAGGAGTGTGGATTCCTGCTGCTATTTGCAACATCATTCCAATAAGCAGTGCTCTCTCTAAATAGGGGTTTTTTTGTTTTGTTTTTTTTTTTGTTATGAATAACATTCTAAACTCTCTTTTTTTTTTCCTCATAAACAGCGAAGCAGAGTTTTCCAGTTTTTGCGCTCAAATCAGCTTATCTAAGCTGTTTTTTTTTTCGTGTTTGGGACTTATTTTGGAGAACAAAAAACTTTTCTAAAATGATCTCATGATTGTAATGAAAATCCTTGTTTAGCAAGCCGCGTTTTTCCTCAACAATTAAGCAAAGAAGACTGTCTGCACATGATAGCAAGGGACGAATTGCCATCATCCGGATTCTTTGTACATGATTACAAGGTTAATTTCTTATCTAAACCAAATCACGAGGATAATTCAAAATGAAGAGTCTCTGTGAAAAAGATAGCTACAATGAATAGCCAATGAAGATTTTTTGCTTAAATTTGAGGTTTCACAATGACTCTTTTTTTTTGCTGAGAGTCTTTTAAGCTTATGTTTTACATATCCAGTGAGAAATAACGATTCTTAAATTTACAACCACACATTCAGTTGATTTTAAGTAAAAGTTGTTCGCAAAAGTGGAGGAGCATAACGATACTCAATTTGCAGCTGGAGAAGCGAGTATCGAGGCAAAGCAGAACGCAAATTGCTTCAAGGTATTTAATATAACTTCATTGCCTTCCTTAGGCTCTCAATATGATAAACTGAAATGGAGTTAATTTATCTAAGAAGACACTTAGTTTCGGATACATTGATTTAATCATTAAAACTTGATATCTAAACTTAACCTGGCGTGGCCAGACAAGATAAAGCCTTTATTTACGTCGTGTTCTTCGATGGTTTGTAAAACGTGATCTGTTTTATTCTATTCAAATCGTCGACTCTTGAAAAAAAGTCAATTACAAATGGAAAGCTGCAAAGTAATAGGTTTTGAATTTGTAAAGGTAATTTTTTTTACTCCAAAGTCGATTTGAGTTCAAATTTTGCGAATCATTTTTCATTTCGTCCTCAGGCGAGAGAAATACAAGAAAAATGATCGTGATTGCATAACATCGGCTTGCTGGGTCAAGTAATAAAAGAATGCGAGTTAATGCTCTTTAATTTTCAACACCTATCATGAAATTTTCTTTCCATTTTTATTGAATTTGAGATCATATCAATCAGATACAAATCGTTATGCAAATCTTTGACTTTTTGATAAAGGCAAAGAGATACTAAAAATACAACAACGACAACAAGAAATAAAAATTTTCAGCAACTCAAAGATGATACACCAAATATATTCTTCTTTGTAACGAACTAACTACTCGAGATGTAAACGCTAGCTAATCTCGTTTTTTATCCTGACCTATGTTATTAGTAACGATGACCAGAGGTGCGATTGGAGTAGCCTGAATAGTTGTAGGAAGTGGAGTTGGTTTGGTTGGATGAGTTGGTAGAATTGGTATAATTGGTGGTATTGGTATGGTTGGTGGAGTTAGTTTTATTAGATGAGTTAGTGTGATTAGTGAAATTGGTTGAGTTGGTGTGATTTGTGGAGTTGGTTTTGTTAGACGTGTTGGTGTAATTAGTGAAATTGGTGTAATTGGTGTGGTTGGTGAAATTCGAAAAGTTGAATCTGTGACCATCAGTCAAGTTGAAAGAGTGCTCTGATGAATGATTGCTTGAGCCAAAGAGTGACTTGATGTTCTGGAGTGCTCTGTGCTCTGAGTTTGCAGTGAGAGCTTTCTGACCTCGAAGTTGATGAGCGCAAACAAGTACAGAGGTTGCGAGAAGAG
>ENA-UOTX01001951-UOTX01001951.1-compost-metagenome-genome-assembly--contig:-NODE-1951-length-11988-cov-46.113592_pt1 | contig 11988 bp, 5 predicted proteins | sample MGYA00238143_ERZ746982 | MGnify/ENA primary metagenome ERZ746982 (study PRJEB28758, sample SAMN06268862) | compost metagenome | isolation source: single cell | place: USA: California, Emeryville, Joint... | reverse complement strand
AAGAATAAAGCGACCTGAATTTATAAGAGACTTTAGAATTTAATAAGAGACTTCTCGTCCTGTTAATATTCCAAAGACTCTTATACATTTTATAATCAGACATTATTTAGCGCAGAAATGCAACAGGAACATCCAAACAAAGGAGGAGTTGAGCCCCAAAATACGCTTGAAGGCTTCACGACGGTTTCCATTCTTGGAAATAAAGATACTATCTGGGAAGAGATAAAATTAAATGATACCTTCCATTACCAAGGAATTTCAAAGTATCCTTTCGCTGAGTCTGCACATGCGCCCGGCTTATCACCAAAGTCTAAGCTTGGCAAGAATCTAAGGGAGCTAGACCTCAGCAAAAGTGGGCTCTGCTGGAAGGGGATAATGCAACTGATGACAACAGGCGATTTTCCAAAGAGTCTTCAGACTTTGGATCTCAGTCAAAATATTCTCCAAGATGTCGGCGTAAAAATTATAGCAGAAAACAGCCACAGCTTGTTATGCCTTGAAGAGCTTAATCTTTCTGAAAATCATTTCGGACCGTTGGGCGCGAAATACTTGGGATATAGCTTCTCTATAAAGGGTCTTAGAAAGCTGAACCTCAGCAATAATACCATTGGAAACGATGGAATCAAATACATCGCTGAAGGTTCCTCTTGGAATGAACTTAAGGTCTTAATTCTGGATAATATTTCAATTGATTTTCATGGAATTAAATCATTGGTTACAATTAACAGTCGGAGAAATCTTCAAGAAGTACACTTGCAAAATAATCCACTGATCGGTGATCGGGGTGCAAGTCTCTTGAGCCTCGCGAAGCATTGGAAAAACCTTAAAACGCTGATGTTGAATGAATGTAATATTGGAAAAGTGGGGATCGAATTCTTAAGGCGAAATCAAGCTTTGAAGAGCTTCTTTTCAGCTGCCAACAAACCAAAAGATAGACTTAGAGACCGTTTCGCTACGGAAGGCAACCTTACAGATGCTAATCTTATCAATGGACGGCTTCAAGAATTATCGCTGGGTACCAACTGTTGCTCTGAAATTCAGCGTAATGGTGAAGCTCAACGAAGAGTTGAAGCAGAAGAAAAAATCACTGATAATACTTCTGAAGAAACTCAAGACAAATGTCTACTCGAAATTTTGGATAAAATAAATCAATACAAAAGAAAAACACAGACCGACAATGAATTAGAAAACGAGCTCACGCTGTATATCGAATCTCTCGGGAAACTCCCTTCCAATAGCGAGGACCCTACTTCTGAGTCGTTTGCACTCGCCTTTGAGATTAAGAAGCGCTTGCTACACCCTGAGTCGAAATTGAAAGTTTTGCTTTTGACAGGTGAAGTGGGAACTGGAAAAACACTATTTTGCAAGCATCTCCTGAGAGCCATGCTAACCGAATGGGATGATCCATCCTTCGAATCTGACGAAAGAGCCTGGCTTCCTCTCTATGTCAATTTATCGCGGTATGCTGGCTGCAAACAGTTGATATCATTAACTGACATCCTCAGAACAGAAGTATCGCTCTCAGAGCGCGAGATTCAATCTCTCAAAGAAAACAAATCAAATAGACTATTGCCTTACTTTCTTTTTATTTTTGATGGATACGATGATATCTTTCAAAAGCAAAATAAATCATTGAGCGACTGCTCCGTTGACGACTACATTCAAAATAATTTTTGTAATTCCTTTGGATTCGAACCATATGCAGAGAATGCAAAAATTATCGTTACTTGTCGAAATGAAACGCTTTCTTATCTCCATCGACGAGACACCTTATTTGGACTCATCAATAAATCATCAAGAGCTGTAAAGTCTGATTCATTCGCGGAGTTTGTTTTACAACCTTTCACAGATATTCAGATCACTTCGTATCTTAGAAAATATAGTGTTCTTTATGGTCTTCAACGACTAGAGGACATTGGCATCAGAGCTTCGCCTGCTTACGACTCGTGGGGCGTAGTGAGGAAGTATGAAGAATTAATCGACTTTTATGGTCTCAGAGATTTTGTGCGAGTACCTTTGTTGCTCTTTATGGTAGTTAGTACGCTTCTTGACATCATGATCCAGGAAAGGGAGATAATGAGAAAAAAATTGATAAATGACGCTCAACAGAATGAAAGTAAGACTCATAAAATGAGAACAAGGTCTCGACAAGCTCCCGCAAAAACTCAGGAGGATGCGGCAAAGCCAAGAAAGTTGACTCGTTATCAGCTCTATCAATTGTATATAAATCGAGCTATTAATGTGTCCGTTGAAAAGACTTTACATTCGACAAGCAACTTTGATGTTGATGATGATGACGACGAAAAAGCTCGACTCCTTTTTGAAGAGACTAAGAAACGGCTCCAACTTCTCGCCTTAAGTCAGGGCGACTACTCCCAAGGGGAGCCGGAACTGCGTGATGACGAAGAAATTGATCCCTTATATGCAAATATCTCAATTTTGAAATATGTTAATTCTAGAATGGATAAAAAATTAGTATTCTCTCACAGATCGTTCCAAGACTTCTTGATAGCCACTAAGATTGAAGAGGAAATTGCTGAAGAATTCAAAGACCAAAGAGAGACGCTACTAAATCAAAAGCTTCTTACGAATGGCTCAAGATCATCAATTCTCCGCTTCCTCGTCGATGCTATAGTTGATCAAAAGCTTCCTATACGTGCCATGATACATTTAATCCAGCAATCCAAGACAACCTTACTGCCAATCTCAGGAAATCTCAATAAAAAAAGAAAAAAAGTAAGAGTCAAAGGCACACTCCCTCCTTTATCACAAGACATCGAGCTGCTTGATATACCTCAGAACCATCATGATCAACATCATTTATCGATCGCTGCTGCAAATGCAGCCACAATTTTGAACGCTGCAGGACATAAGTTCAATAAAATGGATTTGAGCGAAATATGTCTTGCAGGTGCAAACTTAAGCAATGGAATTTTTGAAGGGGTAAATTTCACAAGCTCTGACCTCCAAAGAGTCAATTTTTCCGGCGCTTGGCTGAAAGACACGAAATTCGTCAAGGCAAACATGGAAGGAGCTCAATTTGCTGTGATTCCTGACACCCCTCTCAATCAAAAGGCGTTCTGCATTGCTCACTCCCCTGATGGAGAGAGCATAGTGGCAGGCGTTCATGGAGATCTGATCGAGTTTAAGAAACAACAAACGCATTACAAAGAGGTTAGAAGATTAAAAGGCCACATTGGTGATATAACGAGCTGTTCTTTCAGTCCCAATAGCAAGTACCTGATTTCAGGTGGAGAGGATAGGACGATTCATCTCTGGGATTTCCAGAGTGGAGAATGTCTTCAAATCCTAAAAGGACATACCAATAAGGTAATTCAATGCGAGTTCAGTCAGGATGGTAGACAAATAATTTCTATTGACGAGGATAAGAACATCATGCGGTGGAAGTCTACTGCTGACGGCTGGATTTTCTTGTTTCAATCACCCCTGGACTATGTGACCAATTGCGGATTCGTCCCAAGACATAACGAATCGTTATTTTTCCGAACCAGAAATAACAGACCTCTGTTTTACCATTCCACTAGCGGTAAATATGTAGGAAAATGCCCCAACACGTTCAGTCAAGAGTTTGCCGCTATCAGCAGATTTAGTCCCGAAGGAAAACAATTAGTAATTGGCAACTCGCACGGGGTTCAAAACATATTGGATTACATTCGTGGGCATTTGACGAAGTCCATCGAAAAGTTTGATGAGGCAGTCCCTCATTTCAATAGTATCTCAAATTTGCTTTTCAGTCCATGCAATACGCGAATCATTTCGACAGCACAGAACAAGATAAAGGTCATGGATATTGCTGAAGGAGTCTTCGAGATAAGCAGACTTCCGAGCAAAATTTCTCATCTTGTAATGGATCCTAAGTACAAGAGGCTCATTGCTCTCTCAAAGAAAAGCTTAGTCTTTGTAGAAGCTGGTTTGCTGAAAAATGACCAGAGAAGTCCGACTGCAAAAGGCGCGAACCAAAAAGGACTCATGTTAGATGGCGCGAATATTGATGAATCGTTCGGATTGTCTGAAGAAAACGTGATGATGTTCGCTCAAAGGGGTGATTATAAAGGATTTGGTAAATCCGACCTCCAGGACCTGGTAATTAATAGCGACCGAATATCAGAGACGGAAAAAACAGAGATTGTTGCTCTACGCAACAGAGATCTTACAATGCAAAGCGCCGCGATAATAGGGAGGAATACGAGATGGCTTAATCTCGAAAAAATCGATTTATCAATGAATATTTTATCTGATGCTGGTGGGAAAAAGATCGGGAGTAATACGACCTGGACTAACCTCCAAGAATTAGTCATGAAAGCTACAGAGATCTCTGATGAAGCCGCTATTGCGATTGCAGAGAATTCTTCTTGGAAGAACCTCCGAAAGCTTCATTTGCAGAGAAATATGATTAGTAACAAAGGAGCAAGACGCTTAGGAGCAAATTCATCGTGGAAGAACTTAGAAGAGCTTGATCTCAGCAATAACGCGATCAGCGATGAAGGAGCAGCTGCTATTGGCAAAAATAGCAGCTGGAAAAGCCTCAAAAAGCTTTTGTTGGGTTCAAATAAGATTGGAAACACAGGTACAGAGGCCATCGCGGGGAATAAGACTTGGAATTGCCTAGAAGAACTCAACTTAGCAGAAAACAAGCTAGGAAGCCCCAGCATGGCTAAGCTGGCGCGTAATGCCTCATGGACGAAGCTGAAGATGCTCTCATTAGAAACTAACAATTTCAATGGAACAGGTGCTGCGGATTTGGCAAAAAATAAATCGTGGGTCAATCTAGAAGAGCTTTATCTCTTTAACAATGGCATCGGAGTCAACGCCGCAGCGAAATTGGAGAGCAACACGACATGGAGCAAACTACGCACCTTGGTTTATCGCATCGAGACTCAGAATCTTCAAAGTTTGCTGAAGAATGATACGAGCACTACGATTTTAAATATGAATTATGAAAAAATCTCAGATAACGACGCAATTGTTATAAGCAGAGCACGAAGACTATCTAACCTCACCGCGATCTATTTGCAAGCGAATGAGATCGGAGATAGAGGCGCAAAAGCGATTGGGCAAAACACCACATGGGACGAACTTGAGATTCTATCGTTGTATCAAAACAAGATTGGAGATGAGGGCGCAGTGTCCATAGGGTCAAACACCGCCTGGGTTTCCCTCAAAGAGCTTTGGTTACACGAGAATAACATCGGAGATGAGGGCGCAATAGCAATAGGATCAAACAGAGCCTGGAGCAATTTTGAAGACCTTTGGTTACATGGAAATCGCATTGGAGCAAAAGGCGCGATAGCCCTTGCGAAGAATCACACTTGGACCAAACTAAGGCTGCTATCCTTATCCGGAAATAGGATAGGAGAGGAAGGAGCTAAAGCAATAGGAGCGAATCAAGTATGGGTCCATTTAACCGAGCTTTGGCTTGATGGGAATGAGATAGGGCCTGAAGGCGCGATAGCCATCGGAAATAACGTTCTGTGGAACGAATTAAAAGTTCTTTCATTATATAAAAACGGCATTGGAGACGCAGGAGCAATGGCGATAGGAGCCAATACGACCTGGATTCGCTTGAAAAAACTCTATTTAGGAAAGAACGATATTGGAGACAAAGGCGCACGAGCGATCGGCAGCAATTCCACTTGGGGGAATCTGAAAATCCTCTCTTTGAACAAAAATAGAATCGGTGATGAAGGCGCAGCAGCGATAGCATCCAATATGACCTGGATTCGCCTTAAAACTCTTTCTTTATGGAATAATGTGATAGGAGATAAAGGCGCAGTGGCGATAGGAAACAACGCCAGCTGGAGCGCACTCTCTGAGTTGTATTTAAACTCAAATAAGATTGGCGATGAAGGTGCAGTATCAATTGGACTAAATACAACTTGGACGAATCTACAATTTCTCCACTTGAACCACAATAATATCGGTAGCAAAGGCGCTGGGGCAATAGGAGTGAATAGCGCATGGACCAAACTTTGGGAGCTGAATCTGATTTCAAATAAAATCTGCGATGACGGCGCAGCATCACTTGGACTCAATAAGAGCTGGAAAGACTTGCAAGTGCTCCGGTTGGACGAAAACGAGATTGGTGATAAAGGCGCAGCGTCGATTGGAGCGAATGAAGCTTGGACCAGACTTGGAATTCTTTCTTTGTCGAAAAATAACATCGAAGATGAAGGTGCAGCATCTATTGGGTCAAATAAAGCTTGGGTCAGCCTCGGAGAACTTAGGTTGAACGAGAATAACATCGGAGATCGAGGGGCTGTTGAAATCGGAAAAAACGATACGTGGAAACAGCTCAGGGTTCTTTCCTTATACGAAAATAGTATTGGAGACATCGGGGCTGAGGCGATAGCTGCAAACAGCAGCTGGGGCAGGCTGAATGAATTAGATTTGAGGCGTAATAAAATGGGAGATAAATGCGCGACGGCGCTAGGGTTGAATACATTTTGGGTATACTTCGTAAAACTGCATTTGGAGGAGAATAGCATTGGAGATGAAGGTGTACGGGGATTAACAAAACATGCTTGGCCTTTCCTTGAAGAGCTTCACCTAAATGACAATGTGATAGGAGACAATGGCGCCGTGGCGTTAGGAAAAAACGCTTCATGGGCCAATCTTAAGGTTATCTCTTTGTTTAGAAATGATATAGGAGAGGAAGGCGCAGCGGCGATAGGAAACAATACCAGCTGGAAGAACCTCAAGATTCTCTCCTTATATGAAAATGTGATTGGAGATGAAGGCGCAATGGCGCTTGGACAAAATATCGCTTGGAGTGAACTGAAAGAACTGTATTTAAGTAAAAATCAGATTGGAGATGAAGGAGCGGTTGCGATAGGCTCGAGTACAGCGTGGAGCCGTCTGGAAGGGCTCTGGCTTAATGAGAACGACATTGGCGACGAAGGAGCTGCAGCAATCGGGAAAAACAGCAGCTGGAGCAAGCTTTCGCAACTGTATCTCGAATCAAATAGAATTGGTGACGCTGGAGCAATCCCAATAGGGTCCAATACAACGTGGACTGATCTCGCTATTCTTCATTTGCATGACAATGAAATTGGGGACAAAGGCGCAGTAGCCCTCGCGAACAATCTCACTTGGAGAAAGCTTAAAATTCTGTCGTTATATCAAAATTACATAGGAGACAAGGGAGCAATAGCAATAGGGTCGAATACAGCTTGGCTGAATTTGGAAGAGCTCTGGCTTTACGAAAATAAGATAGGCGACAGAGGCGCCACAGCAATAGCCAATAACTTAGTTTGGAGCAACCTTAAGCAGCTCTATTTGAACACAAACGAAATTGGTGATGAGGGCGCTAGAGCAATCGGAGCCAATACAATTTGGAGAGGCCTTGAAGTGCTTCATTTACAGGAAAATGCTATTGGAGACAAAGGGGCAGTTGCAATAGGGAATAATATCGCATGGAGCAACTTGAAGGATCTTTCTTTGTATAGAAATAGAATTGGAGACGAGGGAGCAGTATCAATAGGATCAAACAAAAGTTGGGGACAACTACAAGAACTTTCGCTCTACGAGAATCAGATAGGCGATAAAGGAGCCTCCGCTCTTGCGCAAAATACGATTTGGAGAAAAGCTGCTAAACTCGAGATACAGTCGAACATGTGCATGACAGGAGAAGGCAAAGAAGAGCTGAAAAAGAATATTATCTTCAGATCTTCTGTTCATGTATAATTAATTAGCTTTTATGTTGGAAGAAATTGATTGCAAATTTCATATCGCACTTTGGTTAAATGAAAGTTATTTTTGTTGGTGTTTAAGTAGATGTTCAATAGATGAGCTATTAATTATGATATTTATTTTCACGCCTTAATTACTCCACATGAATCCATTTGTAGTATACCAATGCTAATCATATTAATTTAGTTGATCATTGCATTCACTCAGTCGTATTTCTAAACAAATTTCCTCATTATTTCAGAATCTTTTGGTATTTTAGTATATTTGAGTTTTAAATTAATATATTCCTCTAGGGCTGCAGCATTACCATGATTACCATGGATGATAGATCGAGAATCTACGCATTTTCCTCTATTAGCAGTCTCATTAAATTAATAAATCAGCCAACGATGTTATATGAAACCATTATCAATTGCTTTATTATGTAAAATTATGATATAAATTTTCTAACGCGTTTCCAAGCCAGTTGCTTTGCTTGGATTGCAACAAAATAAGCTTCAATACCCATCAAATTTTTTATCTGCTCTTGAATTTACAGAATCTCCTCTGATTCTTAATGCATAGTTCCTTTAGATTTGAAATTAGTATCTGAACATTCTTCTATTCCAAATAAAACAGCTTAAAAAAGGATAAGATAGAAAATACACAGACCAGATCTTTTAAAAACATATCATGTCCGAAAACATTAACCCAATCGAGCTCCTCAAGGAGGAAATGGACCACGACGATCTCGCTATCAGAGTCAACGCCATCCATCGTTTGAGAACCATTGTTGTTTTAACTGGCGGAGAAACTTTCAAAAATCAGATCCTTCCTTACCTCGAGGGTATATCTCTCGCTGCTCCCAACACTTCCTCTAACCCAACACTCCAGGACTCATTAAAAAAGAAGATGACGAGGTTTTATTTGCCATTGCAGAAGAACTCGGAAGTAAATTGCGTCTATTTGCACATTATCAATTACCTTATCCCAGATATCTCCAACCTGCTCCACGGAGGCTACACCATCATCCTCCCAGCACTTGAAACGTTGGCTTCAGTCGAGGAAACTGTCGTTAGAGATGCAGTACGTTAATTTTTCCGACCAAACGCAGATGAATATTGTGAATTTCCTAGGCGGTAAAGAGCCTTCAAACAGTCAGTGGGTTAATGAGTGACTCTGAGGTCCAGAACCATTTCATTCCTTTGGTAATATCAACTGCTCTTTTTCAGGCGTGAAAGGACTGTGATGTGCTTTAGGTTCTAAGATTGGCGGGAGGTGAATGGTTCACAAGCAGAGTGTCCTCTGTAAATTTGATGTATGGAATCTACCAACGGGCTGGAGCATACAAGGAGAAAATCAGACAGTAATTTTTGTCAAAATGATGTATTTGTCAAATCTCGCCTTTAGGAAATTCATCGAGCTTTGCAGCGAAGAGACTCCAATGATCAGAAGAGCAATTGCAAGCAAAATTGGCGTATGAAGGCTTATGATTCAAACTCTCCTCTGACTTATATTTGCTTTCAGCATTTGTCAATGTACGTTGAAAAAGAAATCGTCGTTTCGGAGTTCATTCCTATCTTTAAGCAACTCTCTTCAGATGAACAGGTGACATACAATATCACATGTTTTGATCTAATACGCTCTTGAAAAGGATTCCGTCAGAGTCTTGTGCTTGGACAGTCTTAACCTCATCGCCAAAATCCTTAACAAGGATGAAAACAGAACTCATTCCCTCCCTATTATCATCGCGGCGACTGAGGACAAATCATGGAGAATCAGACTCGCTCTTGCAAAGAATTTCTCTCAATTGGCTGAAGCTCTCGGAAAAGACATCACTGAGGCTTCTTTGATCCAAATCTTCACAACTTTACTCAAGGACGGCGAGAATGACGTGCGAAACGGCGCCGTTGTAAGCTTCCATAGTTTTATCAAGAACATCAGCACCGAAAAACTCCAACTTCTCGTTCCTCACATCCAAACTCTTGCCCGAGATAAATATGGCCCTGTTAGAGGTACCTACCTCTATCCCGCCACTACCTAACCTATTTATTTCGAAAATAACAGCTGGAATCTGCGAAGTTATTGCCGGCATCGCAGGTATGATTTCCAAAGACATTGCCTTGCAAAAAGTCTTCCCTCTGCTTTTGGAATTGGTCGAAGACACCGTCCCTGAGGTTAAGATAACGTAATGATGATCTGGAGCTCTATGTATGTTAATCCTTTGCATTACATTCTAGCGCAATGAAAGCGTTTACCTCTTTTGGTGAAGTTTTCGGTTCAGAAATATTGAGCCCATTGATGAGTCATTGCAAAGGCCTCGTTGAGGATAAGAAATGGAGAATTCGTCTTGCTGCGTTTGAGACGCTCCAAAGCCTTACCGTTATGTTTAAGGTAACAAAACCTCTCTGCATGAACAGTACCTCTAATTATCAAAATAGAGCCTTGATACCCACACCAAGATCATCGAGCCTATTCTTTTCTTAGCATTTAAAGACCGTGCTCAAGTTATTAGAGAATTTGCTGTCAACACTGTCCCAGTAATTATTGGCGCGTGTATCGCTTTGATTAATATTATTTCAAGTCCCTCGTGAGCACCTTCCCAACAGAGTGGGTCATCAACGGTCTGATCCCAAAACTTATCGACCTGTTGAAGCAAGAGAACACTTATCTTTTCAAAATAACTGCACTCAACGCTCTCAAGGTATTACAGCTAGTTAGACTCTGTATCATTCATCGCTTTCGTGAATATAGGCAGCTGCTTTGAGTCTGTCCCCAGATGTAGTCAATGAAAAAATCGCTCCTGCGATTCTCAAAGCCACCAAGGACTCCGTTCCAAATGTACGTTTTGTCGCTTTGAAAATCCTGAAGGCCTTGACCGTTCTTAACCATCCCTCTTTGAACTCGCAAATAAAACAGTAAAAAACTCCTCCGCTCTATCTTATCGGTCTAACCCTATTACCCTTCAGAGCGCTTACTGAACTATTGAATGATTCTGATAAAGACGTTCAATACTTTGCTTTTGAGGCACTTCAAGGTTAAAAAAAAGATTTTAAAATTTAGCTCGTGCGGCAGCTATCGTAACTTTATCTCGTTGCCTGTTTTATTACACACAATAAAATCATCCCCCGTACTTTTCTAGCTGAAAACATATTCGCTTGTGTCAAATGCTGTTCGGTTTGCATTTAAAACAGATATGAAAGATTCTCTCTTGAATTTGTAGTTTTCAGAGCTGAATTAGATGACTGCTTTTTTATGCCGTAGATTAAACTGCTAATTTTTAATTTATTTCATCTAATACAAATTTTAGATCCAATTCGGCTTCCTAAATGCTCCATTTTAGAGCTCAAAGGGGTTTTTCAACGCTCTATAAGGCTTGCAAAGAAGCCCTGAACGAAAACAATCTCAAGAATAAATCCAAGCTATTCCAATCATTGCAACAAAATTACCTGTCAGGCTCATTCAACAAGGCAAATTTCATTGCGAAACCTTCTCGTTTACTCTCTTTAGCTCTTCGATGACGACGATCTTCCTCTCGATAAGAATTCTTCTTTCGCATTCCCAGAGAACCTCAGGTTTGGCACTAGAGACGAGCTTCCAAAGTTTTTGAAAGGTAATTGCGCGAATCCTCTTGATCATGACTTTTGTCCCATTGTAGAGAATAACGTCCCTATGAAAATAGCGCTGATTCATGGAGTTACACATATTGAATATAATGCAATGAATATGTATGTTGATACGATCCGTTGCTTCATCGATGAGCCTGGGATGAATGAAGAATTCATAAAAGATATCGTAGAACATCCTTTGGTTGACATTGGATTAATTGGGAATATGTAGTTACAAACAGCGAAGGAAGAATCAGAGCACTTTGAAATGTTGAGAGAACGATTGATTGAACATGGATATGATTATGGCTCGCTGCTCGCGCATGACATGCTGGCGAGACACTCGAAGAAGTCGCAGTATTCGATGATAGAGAGGATCGCAGTATTATTACATTACCGCTCTGAGCAGAGAGTTATTTGAGGATAACCACACTTTTTCATGAAGCGAGGGGAATAGATGCAGGACCGCGCTTGCTGTTGAAGTTGCGGTCCTTTGGAGATAAAAAAACCGAAGATTGCCTGAACATTATACTAAAGGATGAAGAGCGCCATGTTTCCATTGGAATAAAATGGTAAGGCGTTTTCTGTGGGAAAATTTGGCTGAGTGATAATTGAAAGGTTCAAGTATTTCTGTAAGCTGAATAATCAGAGTCCGAAAGCGCAGTTTAAAGAGATAATTAAGAAATTTGGG
>ENA-UOTX01001950-UOTX01001950.1-compost-metagenome-genome-assembly--contig:-NODE-1950-length-11996-cov-21.778673_pt1 | contig 11996 bp, 7 predicted proteins | sample MGYA00238143_ERZ746982 | MGnify/ENA primary metagenome ERZ746982 (study PRJEB28758, sample SAMN06268862) | compost metagenome | isolation source: single cell | place: USA: California, Emeryville, Joint... | reverse complement strand
TGGAATTATCCAGAATAATCAGGTCGCTCCAGGAGATATCAGTTCAAGGAGTATGGATTCTAAACAAAAGAGCGGTTGCTGCACTATCTTCTGAGAAGTGAAGATATCGTTGAAGATTTTGAGAAATTTGGCTAATTTGAAAATAATTGAATAAATAAATAGATAAAAGAGTATTTGAAATTATTTGAGTGCCAATATTTTCATAGGTCATCATATTTGAACGTTGAGCTTTTTAGAAAGAATTTTAATGAAAAGATTTGACATGATACAAACTAAAGCATTTATTACAGGAGTAACATTGAATTCGCCCAAAATTATGCGGTGACGACAAAATCCTCGCTTATATCTCATGTTCAGTAACTTCAATGGCGCTGATAGATCCTTTGAAATCACTCTAGTCGGTCATTTTCAAAATAATGAGGAGCACTCAATAGTGATTTCCAATACTTATCAATATGCTATTCGATCATCAATTTAGCCTATATATATCTCTCTTACGCTATGTATTCAAGCTAGAGCATGAAAGTGGTTTCCACAATAATTTCTCAAAAAATGTGATTTAGATTCTATTTCTCTGAATTTATTAGCCCAGAATCGTCAATTTATAATAATTAGAAAATTCTAAACAATAACTGATTTATATTTTGAATAATTTAAACAAGTTTGATATCCCACCTCTGAAACAAAGACTGTTAATTAATTCCATTCAAGATTTCGTAAAGATGTATCCGGGTATCACAGAGCAATAATAATAATAAAAGAAGCCAAGTCGTAAAGGTTTATGCGAAATTGATCTTTCTTTGGATAAATATCATGCTAGTTGTGAATGGTAAAATATTCAAGGAATAAGAAATACTAACGCTTTAGCTGAATTATGATCAACAAGAAATTTTAAAAATTAAAGATGAAACTCAGAGATAGTAATTAAACTCACAACAGTAATTTTCAGAATGAGACAATATTATTAGAGACGCTTAGTGTTTTACCAATTACGCCAAACACGCCGCTATAGTAGATAGTCACTGAAGGATATTAATAATAATTCTATGTTGATTCTAGTTGTTGATTGTAGTTTTAGAGAAGATCAAATCTATCATACTAGCAGTAGTATTTTTAAAAGCAATAAATCATATTAACGAATCTGACTGACAGTAAATTTCGTCTTGGTTCATTCAGCTTGCACATGATCCTCCTTTGATCAGCGAGATGTCAACTCTTTCTTCAAATTTTAACAACCATCAATTAACATTGAATGAAGAGACAACCCACGATATTTCTAATGATATCTCCATCTTGCTCATATAATTTTAGGCTAATCTGCCTTAGTCTGTTGAGAAAGAAACGAAAGGGTGAATCGAAAAAAATTAGCTTTTCCAGTATCATTTTATATTTCCCACTCATAAAAAGCATTTTTCTAAACCCCAGAACTCAAGAATAGCAAAAAGCTGCTCTCTTCCGAGTTTACCTACCAAAGCGCCTCTCTTCAGTAATCTGTAAGAGGAATTACGCTCTTCTTCCTTCTTTTCATGATCTTTAAGAACCAAGTCAAAGGACAACTTCCAAATTATTTTATGCTTTTTCTACCAGCCGCTGACTTTGCTGATGCTGGCTACAACAGGCTCATCGTCTTTCCACGTGGACATTCTCACGAGATATTATATATATCCAATTTTCCAATTTTGTTGAAATATTTCTGGCCAGTTGCAATCAGCTTGAACTCAGAAACTTCCATGCTCGCCATTACCATCATTTCTCGCATGCTTCCAGGCACATAGCTATCAGGGGAGCAGAAAAGGACTAAATCATAAACTTTTTTCTGGCGAATTTTATTCCTTCGATCCACCAGCTTTTTGATCGTCAGACGCAATTAACTACACAATAACTCAACTCCAAATAATATTTAAGTGTGCATCCTTAACTGAATTGGAAATCAACTTAAATTTGTTCTTTTTTTCTAAATTGTTTGTCAATCAAGAAGCCGGCTCTTTAAATATGGACTTTAACGTATTTTTCTTGCCTATTACCGAGTACAATGAATGAAAAGAGGACTATTGATGAAAAACTCGTCTGGAGTTGCAAAGAAAGCACTACGATCAGAGTCGTAGACGTCAATTCAAACGCAGAAATAGCTGTTAATGAAAGCGCCTCGTATATGCAGACCCGTAAAAGTTTTTCTTATCTACTCCGCCTAAAGCACTTGCAGCAAACATGGCAAGTTATGTGACTTACTTAGAAAAAACCAGTACACTCATCGCAATGTACTCAACGCAGAATTCGCTCTATTTCGATATGCTGGACACCTCTAATCCCTCATTCAAAAAGGGTTGTACATTCGGCAAATGGAAAGAGACGACAGAAAGTATGATTCTCTATTACCTTCCAAAAAGTTTGAGATTGCGTTAGGGTTGGGTTACTCTGATTTTGCTTACAATGCGAAGAGAAATATCTTCGCATATGTTTCAGCTACGGGAAGAGTCGGATACCATCTTTTTGATTGCTGGGACCCGAAAATTATCCGGAAATCGAAATGGCAGCATCTGCAGAAAGGTAGTGAAAACTTCAGCTACTGGCGATAAATTTTTAAATTAGGAACGCTAACTTCGAGAAGCTTCAATGCAGAAGGGACCAAAATGGTCACGGTTGATACTAATGGTTGTTGCTTGGTGACAGATGTGGATTATGACCTTTACCTGTTCCATTTGAGCCTCCAAGGCCCAAAAAGTTATCTATTATAATCTTATAGTAGTAACTTAGATGTTTCAGGCTGGGATTATCGGTGTCGATGGAGCCCGGTTTCAGATGATCCTGTTTCTGCGGTGACGATTGGGTATAAGTTCAATCTGTTGGACGCGGCGCGGAAAACGTTTATTCTCAAGAATCCGATTGCTATTGATCAATGTAGTTAAATTACGCTATTAGTGTGACATTTGCTTTGGTGAAAAGTGGTAACGACCTGCATTGAGTGGCATAAAGACGGGAATATTGTTGCTTGCTGTGGAAACTACGACAAGGTGAAGATTTACGATCGACGTGTCGGTAGCGTGGTGAAAATGCTTAGAAATATCCATCTGAGTATGGTTTTGGGGAGTAATTGGTTAACTGAATGACTTTGTAGATAAAATAAATGAAGTTTGTTGGAGCTCGGATGGGAAAAGACTGGCAACGGCGTCGGCTGATAAGAGTGTTAAAGTAATAGAATTAGAGTCAGAAAAGGTCCCTTGCGTTGCGAAATCAATCACTGGAGGTAATTATTCATCGACTATACAGAATTCTAATGAGTAACGGTTGTATAGACACTCCTACTTCAGTATGCTTCGTGTAGACCCAAAAAATGAAATCATTTTTCATTCAAAGTCCTTCTAATAGCAAAATTAAGATGTACGATCAACTACTAGTATTTAATTTGCTTTGTTCATAGTTGCATTGTATCTGATCATAAATAAAAAATTTTTGTTTGTATCGGATGGTAATATCTAATTTCATTGTGAATATTTCATTTAATTTATTTTCGTTTTTTCTTAGTAAACTCCTGCTGCTGAGTCAACTATATATAATTTGAAAATCAAGCCTTTGTTGACACCATACGAGCTATTCCTCTCTATATAAACCTTTTTACAGTTGAGAGAACCAGTTTATAAGTTTTTTTTACATGTACAAACAAAAGAATTATGAATAAAAAATAACTGTAAATATGATTTATTCTGTGGATTTTGAAAGCATGTAGCAAGTAAATAACCTAAATCTTTTAAATGGTAGTAGAATCATCCCGTTCTTAACTAACAAACCGATGAATGTGAATCGACCCGTCTCTCGAAGCAGACGCGACTATCGTTCCTCCTGACGAGATAGCCAAGCACTCAACCCAATCTACGCGAATTAAAACGAGTCGATTACTAGCAAAATATTACCTGAGTGCGCATCATGGTACAATCTCTTTTGTCCTTTGGTCTGAATATCGAAAATTCTCAGCGTCTTATCGCCTCCTCCGGATATAATATACCTCCCATCTGCGCTTAACACCAATGCTTTGACCCAGTCTATTTTTATTAAATAATTATAAAAGCAAGTAAGAATAGTCACGGCTATGAGCATCTTCGAAACTGTAATATAGTTGTTCATTTTGTACGTCGAATATTTTTATGGACCCATCCACCGAGCCCGAAACGATGAACTTAGAGTCTTCGGACATTTTCGCCGTTCTTATTGTCGCTAGAATAACATGTATCTCGATTATTATCAGAAAATAAGCACAGAATGTACTTTTATGCGCTTCTTGAAATTCGCACACTAACTCGAAAAGTGTCGCATCAAAAACATTGATTGCGCAGTCTGACGAGGTTGATACGATGAAGTTCGAGTCTCGAGAGATAGTCACACACCTAACGTAATCTTAGGAAAAATGATGGTGAGATTGTTTGAATATTTTCATTACCCATGTGCGCGTGGATGATTGTATGTATCAGTGAAAGGTCGTGCAAAGAAAAAATCTTAATTGATTCATCTGCTGAGCCGGATACCACGCGCTGATCGTCTGGAGTAATCGCGACGCAGAGTATCCAATCTAGCATGATTGATTCACATTACAACCGAGATAAGCCGATGGTAAAGTACCTCTATGGGCCCTATCATTGACGCAGGCCATTTTCATTAAGGACAGGTCCCATTTTACTATTGAGCAGTCGATGCTTGCTGATACCAAAAAGCGACTGTTCGACGATACGGCAATCCCCATGACTGAAGCTTTATGTATCCCATCTAGATTGGCTACAAGTTGCTTCATAGTTAAATCGAATACTCGTACAACGCCGTCAACAGCGCCGGTAATGACATACTTATTATTCGGCGTAATTGCTACAGATTTCACGCAGTCTATTAACATTTATAGGAGTGATTAACTCATGAATTCTACAATTTGGGCGAATCTCAATCACGTGTTCTTGCTTCAATGTCTTGAGATTGAACATTTTAATCGTATCATCAGCACCGCTGCTAATAAGATACTGGTTCTTACTACAAATGGTCATATCCAGCACCCAATCTATTGACAATAAGATGCAAAACTCTTGGGATTAAGAGGAAAATGGTAGTACCATTATGAGCCTTATCAAAGACGTGAGTTATGGTTCTATTCAGCACGTTAATAACTTTGATTTTCGCATCAACAGACCCTGATAATAGCTGCTTGCAATCTGAAGTAAAGCATAGCGCTTTCACTGGACCTACAACATTAAATTGCTTGTTAACTACAGCAACTAGGTCCTTTAACCTCTATGAACAGTTCCGATCGAAGCTAGCAATCGCTGCGTTGGATAACTTATGATTTTAACTTTGCCCTCTTTCGTTCCGTAAGCAAGTAAATTTTTTGCTGTAGTTAGTGACACAACCAAATCTAATATTGAAAATATGGATATTTTCTATTGAGAAATTAATTTTGTTACCAATAATTGTGTCTCGGTAAACTTTCTGAGCTTTTCTCTTGGATAAGCTAAAAGCTCGGATCGTTCCATCAAAGGAACCTGTGATAATCGTTTCACCTCCATTGACAAGTGTAAGACTCGTTAAAGGGTCTAACGAGGAATTATAAATTCGTTCTAGAGTCGTTTGTTACCAATATGCGCGTGATCAATAACAAACGAGGGCTCAGAAATCGAATTTAGGTCAAGTATCCGAATGGATTTATCATAAGAAACTGAAACGAGGTATCTACTGTTCTCTGTAAACTTCAGCGAAGTCACCGTATCTTCATTAATCAGTAAGGCTGATTGGTTACATACGCTGTCCTCTTACCATTGTGGTACTTCACCTTATAAGCAATACAGGCGAAATCTTTCACTGTGTAAACTTTCAAGCTGCAGTCCTGAGACCCAGAAGCTATGAACTTTGCATCCGGGGAGATCGCAACGCAAGTGATAGAATCTGTAAAGGTTATTCATTTATAAATTTCCCTGTTAAATAACGTTACCATTATGTGCATTGAAAAAAGTGTGGATTAATTCATTCTTTTGAAAATCAAAAATCTTCACCGAACAATCTCCAGATCCGCTCACTAATAGCTTATCATTTTTCGAAAGCGCTATTCCGTAGACATTATCTATTCAAAAGAGTAAAATAATCGAGAAAAGTAATTAATTTGCTTACCATGATGTCCTTTCACCTCTCCAATGGATCCGATGAATTTCCCATTGACAAACTTATGAAAAGTGCTTAGGCCGAGTATATCATGCTTCATTTTCGATGGCTTTAGTCCAGAAATCGCTCTGTCAATGCTAGGTCTCTCAGCATACCCAATCATCTCTCCAATCAAATCCAATACCGTCTTGCGATACAAGTCTTTATCAAAGTTATCGATGATCTCAGCAACGATTTCTTGATAATTCGATCTGTCTTTATATGAATTCAGCTTGTTTTCAAGAGTTTCAGTCATTCCTATTGCTCGTAAGGCCAGCACGCCGAGACTATACACATCATACATGCTATTCGTTTGATTTTCACTCAAAACCATTTGATCCCTCATGTCAGGAGCGAGAATTCTTGGAGATTGATAAATCGCAGCGTTCAATAGACCTAATTGCTCTTTGATTGGAAGAAGGAGATATGAATTGGGCATAGGAAGTGCTGCGCCGAGAGTATATCGACCTTCTGATATAAATACATTCCATTCATCGATAAAATTATTCTGGGTGCCGAGGTAAGCTTGCTGAGCGATCAATCCGGCCTGAATTTGCAGCAAAAGAGTGGACAGTCTGGCTTCTGAGAGGAATTTCCGAGATGAGATTTCCTCGAGAAGGGTCATCATGGGGTTATACAGCACGCAGATTTCCGATAAACGAGGATTTGTGATTATTTTTTGAATTTTCTGAATGTTTTCGTGAGATATTTCTTGGCATCTTTCCAAATGTCTGACAGTGGAGTCAAAATACTCGGACTTTACTCTGAAATATCGAATTAAGTAGTCTTCATCCGAGTTTTTGAGCCTCCCAATTGCAAGGAGACTTGTTTCTGAACTATAGATTCCTACAACTGAAACAAACTGTTCGAAGAAGAGCGAGGGAGAGCGTTCAGCTGCTTGGATATTTTGCATTTGATAAATTTATTGATTTCGATGATTGAGAACACAGAAACGAATTCAAAAACTAGCCTCAAAAGACTTCAACAGATTAAATGAGAAACATTGTTTCGAGAGTCTCGAGATGCTCAAAGAAATTCGATTATTGCAGTTGAGACGAGAAGAAGCAACATGACTACCCTACGTTGTAAAAAAAATTTCAAAGGGTCAGTACTCTCTTCAGAGTTACCTCGAGCTGGTACAGATGCAATATCTTACTTGGATTTTCATGGTTTGAGACAATGTTTGCTTGTTTGTTAGCAATGGCTGATTAAATCAAAATTTCTGAGCTTCTTCATCATCAAAGATTGTTTTGGGTTATGGACTTATTTCACGTCAATCCGTCGTATGTGCAATTTTAAGTGACTGGTGATCGCATATCGATAATTTCAAGCCCATAGACCCAGCATTGACATCTGATCCAAAAGACTCAAGTAATTTTTTGTTTATCATCATGACTCTCTTTTACATATTCTAAAGTATGAAAAGTCTTGGCCAAAGTCAACGCAAACTCAATGCTGAGATTCAACCCGAGAGAATGTATTTAGAGGCCGCTACGCTTAGAAGCCATATTCTGAACAAGTATTCCACGATATTCCAAAACAAACAAAGAAAAGTGCCCAAGCCATAGGTTTTTAGGGACAATCGGCTTCAATGCGCTTCATCAAATCTATCAATGTGGAAAGAATCTCAATTAACTCTCAAATCTCCAGCGAATTCGATATTAGTTTGTCAAGAACTCGGCTAAGGAAAACAATTTTAAGCTCTCATAAATAATCGACATGGACTTTTCTTATATAAATTCAGCGGAACAGTGAGCAATCTTTATATTTTCTCTGAGAAGAGGACTATTTTAAGATCGACGTTACCTATTTTTGAAATTTATCTTTGGTTCAAAAATACTTAATTAAGCCGGATTTCAATTCTGAATCATCAAAATGAAGCAAGAACCCCGAAAGGCAAGTCTGCAACTGAATTCAATTACAAATCACGATATAATCCTTTACCTTGACTAAATACTAGTAAGAGAGTGCAATCAAGATGCTCTTCCGTGCCTGATGATGCCAAAATGACCGATAATCCCCCTGAATCGACTTTGATAGGCTCTACTAGAGCGTAACACAATTCTCCGAAAGAGTTTGGCTCTTATTTTCTCTTTTGTTTGGATTTGTGAAGAAAAAAAACACCTCTCGCGAATCTTACGATCTGTCGGGGTCCTTTTCAATTTATTAAAAACTACGCACTGTCTGTATTTTATAATGAAAAACGCAACTTTAATTTCATTTGGTTATTAAATTATTTTATAATTTAGTGCCTTCCCGAATTAGTATCAACTCCTTTCTAAAATCTCGAGCCTTTAATCAAACTAATTCTCGAATAAAGCGTCGATGCTTGCTTTATTTAAAATTCTCAAAAAATCATCCAATTTTAGAATTATCGACGGCTAAAGCAATGTTTTGTCTCTAAGACAAGGGTTGTAAACTTTGAAAGTTTTAGAAATGGAGCTGTAATGCATATATCTCAAGGCTCAATCGCTCTTTAGGAGTGCAAATAAAGGTTTTAAAAGCCACTAGTTCAGAAAAATTTTTGTGCAATGAGAAATATTTCTTATTCACACCAAGAGACAGAGTAGAAGCACAAAATCGTTGCTGGTTATCTTCTCAAAAAGCATGCTTCTTGATAGTAGGAGAAGAAGAAAAATTCTATTCCCATGTAATATACTCTGTTAAAGCTAGATAATTAATTAAATTACTTCGTTAATTTATTCGGAGCAACCAAATTTTTATTTTTCAAATAAAACAGCTGTTATATCATTCCAAACTCAATGTCTGCGTTCGCTGTGAGCACTGATTGCTTGCTCTCTCAGCAATACTTGCTTTTTCGATTGACTATGTGAAGATAAAACCTTGAATTCGATCCCAACATGGCTGAGTAGCTTCCTAGTTGCCTAATCTGAGGTTCTGCTCCTATTTTGATCGTTGGTTTTGATTTTGCAGTCGCTCTTTTTTTAAGTTTGTGCCGGCGGCGCCAGGAAATTTATTTAAATTTCTTAGTTCAGAACACTGACGTAATTAAAGAAAATTCATTGTTAACATTATATGGCCATTAAGAAATTAATTATATATAAGCGGCGGCATTAATTATCATGAAACCGCAAATTTAAAAAGCTCGAAACTTGATCAAAATGATTCTGGATCGTTCCGATAAATATTTGCGACAGAAAGCGTCGATGTTTTAATTGATTTAAAGCACTCATGGGAGGGAATTTAATATAGCGGTACTCCCAATAATAGCTCCAAACATCTTTATAAAGCGTCCAGACCTGAGATTTTTATAATCAAAATTTACAAAATGGAATCCCGAGGCTTAAGAACCCAAAAGGCAACAGGAAAATTCGCTCCAGTCCCTGAGACTAGCATCCAAGGACAGAGTTCCAAGGCTCGTAAGGTCACTTGGAAAAAGAAAAAGGCTAAGCATTACAAACGAATTTCTAACGACACTCGTGCTGAGGTTATCCGCAGAGTTGTTGATAACAAAGAGACTATTGCAGAGGTAGCAAGAAAGTTCAAGCTCTGCTATACCACAGTGTGCTCTATCATCGAAATTTATAAAAAAGAGGGCAGAGTCGAGAAAATCCACCAAAGACAAAGGAAAAGAAAGCAAAAGGCTGAAGCGAAGAAGGAACAAGAGGAATGTATTAAGCAGGAATTTTTAATCAAGCAAGAATTTGCCATCAAAAGCGAAGAGACTGATTATAACAATTTAAAAATCGAGGAGTATGGCCAAATGAAGTTAGAAAAGGACACCAGCAACCGTACTACAAATATAAGCTGCTCACCTGACGAATGGCTTAAGGAAGAGCCACCAGCCCTTGAAAAATCCGAAATTAGCAATCAGACCGACTCGCTTCTCATGTCTGGCAGCCCGAGCCTGGGGATGCAGTCTGTCCCTACCAACTTACAATGGAGTCTTCCAAACATTTTGCATAATTCACCTCCTCTTGTGAATAATGCATTTAATCATCCTCAATTATGGTCTCCTCCGAGGTACTTTAATAATCCTTGGAGAATGTCACCTCAGCCAACGCTCCCAACCCTCCCAACAATGAGGTTTGGCCTTGATAGACCTGAATTGCTATTTCAAAGGCAGAATCCTATGCAATATGTTCCTCCCTATTTTGGCGCACAAAATCAGAATTTTTACAGATACTAAAAAAAAATCATCGCAGAGGGATTGAGTATGAAGCAGAGTTATTAGCAGAAACTTCTGTATTAAATTGTCTTCCATTCTACTGAGACCTTAATTAGTAAAAATTTTTTTTCTATCAAAATTGCATAACAAATGATTTACAGCGAGTTTTCGCTTTTAATGAACTTTCATTTGAAAAGAGCGTTATTTTACAATGCGATTAGCATTTTTGTTAAAGAATATTGATGAAAAGACGATTCTCATAGTTAAGAAACATAAATAGTTCTCTAATGTATCTCTGTATCCGCCATTAATTAGAAATTGAAAGAATTTTAATTTTCTTTCCCGTATTCTTCCAATTTACTCTAATACAGTCGCAGAGACGTATTCTTTAGCAAGTGCAACGCAGACGTCAAAACGCTGAGAAGTCACCAAATTTAATAAAATATATATAAATTCAGGCTTAGCCATAACATGTTTTTTTTTATTTGAATTTGCATCAATTAATAAATGTGCTCAAAGCTGTACAAAATTTCTACCCACTTCAAAACTCCTCTGTCTCTTTTTTTTTTTAAAAAAAAGGAGAATCCGAATTCGAGACTCTTGCAAAGAATTGGCTAGATGAGAGAGTCTCAACCCAAAGGTCCCAAGTTGACGAAAGAAACGAAAAATCGGAACTCAACTAAAGGTTGAATCTTGAATCAAATTTTCATTTTTCATTGTTTATTAAGGAATTGCAATTAAATCTACCTACTGTTATTTATTCTATTGAGGCATTGCGGAAATAGCAGAACAAATGCAACATTTTAAGCTATGTCTTTCAAGATAAAAGAGGCTTTGCGACACTTTGAGCATAAATCAAGTTTTGCAAGTTCTCTGATTGCTCAACCAATTTGTGAATATTGAATGTTTTGATGTGAAAATGCTCAATTAAAGTTTGCTACGCAGACACAAAAAAAGGGCTTCTTAATGGTCATTGGATCTCAGATCACTTGAAAATTGCATTCTGGAAATTTTACATTGGCGCATTTTTCGTTCATCTTCAATTTATCAGCACGTACTTCCTATTAACAAAGGGCACAGCATTAATAATTTTAAACGATTAAATTATTATAAATAAAGGACCGGTAAATTAGGTTCTGAAATTCTCTGATTTGGATTGGAAATTATTGTGAATCATTCAAACGATAAAATTCCAGAGAAAGATTCAATCTCTATCAATCATCGAGCCTTTTTATCGCTATCGTAATAGAAAAAAGAACGATTTTTTGAAGCAACCGAATTATTAGTTCCTGGGTTCATTCTCTAGCATCAGCGCTAAGATTTTTATAATTCAAATTTTTCCTATAAATGGAATCCCGGGGATTGAGGAGCTCGAAGGCCACAGGCAAGTTCGCTCCAATCGGACTGAAATCAGACAATAAAACGCAATTCAAGGTTCTCAAATCGCCTTCAAAAAAGAAAAATGGAGAGCAGCACCAGCGCTACAAGAAGATCTCAAATGAAACTCGAGCTGAAATCGTACACAGAATCATTGATGACAAAGCATCAAAAGCATTGGTATCAAACTTCCTGGAATTACAAAAAATCTTTACTTATTTCTCCTTCAGGTGGCAAGAAAGCTCAGACTAAGTTACACGACAGTTTGCTCAATAATTGAAACCTACAAAAAGGAAGGGAGAATCAATAAAATTCATCAAAG
>ENA-UOTX01001949-UOTX01001949.1-compost-metagenome-genome-assembly--contig:-NODE-1949-length-12007-cov-10.042330_pt1 | contig 12007 bp, 5 predicted proteins | sample MGYA00238143_ERZ746982 | MGnify/ENA primary metagenome ERZ746982 (study PRJEB28758, sample SAMN06268862) | compost metagenome | isolation source: single cell | place: USA: California, Emeryville, Joint... | reverse complement strand
AGCGTCGAAAGGAAGCCTGGAATTTTCACACATTAATTTTGTTTATCACATTCGATATATCAAGTATCTGACAGAGTCTTTATAGAAACTCATCCGTCGTGAAAATCAGAAGTCCTTCTTCTTTTTCCATTGTTATATGTATATAATTGCAAAATCTACATTTAATCATTTCGAAGTAGAATAGAGCCAATTGGCCAAAATCCAAGCTAACAAAGGTTTGCTACCTAAGTTAAGAAACTGCTCAATCATCTTTGAGCAAATGATGAAGATAATTGTCGTGCTGTGCTATTCTGTTAAATCTACAGACCGAAGCCTTTTGGCAATTTAGAGTAGATTCGAAGCAGATTCGAGAAATGCTAATGAAATTATTTTTGTGTTTATATACTCTTGAACAAATGCATGAGTGGATTTCTCACTTTCATTTGACTCGCTTTTTGGAAGCATTACTTTTTCACTTTGCTTTTGAGAGATTAAAAATAAAATTTATAATTATCAAAATTCATCTGAAGTTAATGGGTTAGAGAGAGTTTAATTAGAATAGAGAAAAAATTAATTTAAAATAGAACTAACTCTGGATGGTGTAGACTCAACAGCTGCTGGACACTGAAAATTAATTTTCACATTTATTTCTCGCGGGAGATAGTATTCCGCAAATTGAAGCCTGAAAGAACAGGGGCAGCTGCTGAGGAGCATTTCTTGAACTCAGATACACAACTACAAAACAGTTTTGAAGCGGTATGAAATAATAAGTAATGCTGAAAAGAATGCAAAGTATAAGGTCGAAGAATAATGAACATTGAGCTTCCATTTCAAAAAATCTCCTTGTTGGCACAAAATGATTAGAATAATTTCGAGTCGATTAATTCGACACCCAAACAAGTTTATCGCAAAAGTCGTGAACAACCATATCGGTTGCCTAAAGTCTGAGTTTCAAGAAACCTGGAGTTTTCAAACCATAATAATCTTGTCTACCAAGCAACAATTCTTTCCTAAGAACGTGAATTTGGCTAAAATCACTTCGAATAATAATCTCTCAATGGCTCAGCAGAGTTTCTCGGAATTTTCCTCTTTATTGTGGCAGGAAATTATTAATTCTATCGTACCTTTTTTATAGCATTAATTTTCTACAATATGCCAGAAATGCGAAAAAAGTCTGACTAATTTTACAGAAATAAATATATAATTGTACAGCAAAATTAATGGTGAGATTGATTTGCTAACTCTATTTTGAGGTTCCAAACCTACATTGAAGTTTCAAATCTATATTATGATTTGAAATAAAAGCGGAAAAATCGATTTAAAACATGGATATTTCATATTGTAACTTGACTATTGTATGATATTTCACTAGTAGTCACTGTTACTATGTTAACTATCTGGTTGTATTTCATCTAAGGGAATATGATTTTGTCTCTAATTTGGTCAATTCAACTATATATTGAGAGAAATCCGTTATCGGCAGATAGCAATGGCTAATCAATAACGAAATCATCGTTTGAGTGTTCTATTACCAGCAGTTACGTGTCCAGAAAAATTTTAATGCCTCAAAATAAATGCAGACTCGTACATAATCCAGTTAGTGTCGAATAAGAAACTCTCTACAATGTATGATATAGATTAAGCGAAGTCTGAAAACGTAGATCTTATTTGAAACTCTCCCTAATTAAGATCCATAAAATTAGCTTTGTTGAGCAAAGAAAGCTTTAAAGAAGCAGATTATGAATATAGTTTTACGAATTATAAAGAAACGCAGGCTTGATATATACTAAGATTCAAGCTCTATGGTAAATAGACGATGACAGTCGAACTAATCTTGAAATGTTGTTTATCTCAAATTGATCGATATCCTAAATTTCATCCCTGGGAGAAAGCTTCTGTTCGCGGAAACACACTGTAGAGGTAAGATGTTAGACAATTGAACTATAATATCTCGTTGCTTGGGCTTTCTCAGCCTTAAAGAGTTGAATACGAGTAAATTCTTTATACGAAGGATTAATTGAATTGATTCTTTTAAGTATCGAGTCTATTTTGAGAATATATGCATTAATGTGTGTGCCAGTTAAAACGCTCTGTTTCGCCGAGGTATTTTGATAATTGCAGTAACCTACGACTCAGTAGCTCATTCCCCTTTCAGAACATTTGGACTTTGTGGAATATTTGTCGCCTTATAATGAGAAAGTATGAATTCCTTGGATAAAGGGACATTTCTATTGAAATTAACCACAGAATGAGGGCGAACAACTAGCAAAACAATGTAGCTCTGTGAAGTGATGGGAATTTGAGATCTAAAGAACAGATAGTGCCCAAGCCGAAAAAGATAGCATTTCACAAAATAATGCCTTCGATACAAACAATCCCTTCAATCCTTTATCTAATAACTAGGCTCTAAGAGGATAGATAGTCTCACTACCTTAATTATTCGTTAATCTATCTCTCTTCTTTTTATCTTCTAAAATTCAATATGCTCACTAACTACATAGCAATTTAGTACTCTCATCTTTTGGCGGGCTACTCTATCCTTTTTTTATGCCAAGAGAGCTTTATGAACACGGCATTCCTTTAATGCCCTTTAGTTCCCAGGTTCCTTTTGAAGAGATTTGACTAATTTCCAAAGTAGTTCTGTTTATTAACCTTCCTTAGTTTTGATTTTGGGATTGTTGAATTGAAGCAAATTATTTTTCATCAAGAGCCCTTCCAAAATAAAAAATATTTGAAATTCAACAAAAAATAAATCTTCTACCAATAATTTTTCATTTGAATTTGATTAATTTGGTGGTTGTTTAGAATGGATTCTCTCTTTTTTGTTAATTCTGAGATCAAACTCTTTTCGATTGGAAAGAGCATTTTAATTGAACTTGAAGTTTAAGAAAGCACTTTTCAAGGCAAAAAATAGCAAATCGATTTGAGAGCGAACCTGCAGAAACTTCTATAGAGCATAAAAAAATAATAGCAAGAAGCATTGATAAATTCTTCAGATCTTCTGGCTTCGAATTCTGACATCATTTTGATAAATAAAATGATAGACAGCAACGATCCAAACATTTCTGATGAGATAAAAGCCTCAATTATTTTTTAAGAAAAAGTTTAACCGCTTTTCTTTTTTAGTTTAGTGGTTAGTTTTCTAATCTGTAGTTGTGCCGAGTGAAATCTAATGACTTGCCCCTAAATAATTCTCGTTTTTTTATCCAATTCGTTGCATTAATGATAAAACCAGCAAGAGATTAGGTATTTATCTTCATGAATGATTATGAATGCCTTAGCGACGTGTAAATAAATTTCTTAGAGACAGAGAGTTACGAACAATATGATGAGTTCTCGGCTCGCTTCGAATTCTTGCTCTTGAAGATCTTTTGTATGTATTGGGGTACGCTCTGAAGTTCAACTTATCCATGCTCTCACAATTGGCTTCTTTTTTCTTGATTATCTACTCATTTGTGAATCGTATATTTTTATTACAGCTGAAAAAACCAACGTTCATCTTTGAAAGGCTTATGAGAACAAACTTCACTTGATTATCGATTATTTCAAAAAGTGAATTTAATAAATTTGGAAATTTCGTTTTAGAAATGGAGTCAGTTCGTTATTCCTCTCCACAATTGACGGCGGGTAGAAGTTAGATTCTGTTTCACGGCAACAAAAATTTCCAATATTTCAACAGAAAGAAATTAATTAGAATTGTCAAATAGTTTCACTTCTCCTCACACCAGATGAGAAATGCTTTAAAAATTATTCTGGAAAAAGAATTTTGTTATTTTGTTCTTTTAAAAGAATTGGCTGATAATGACGATCGCAGGTTCATGGAAAATTTGACCCCAAAAGCATGCTTTCGAGAATAAAATCTACAATAAATGATTTCGAAGAAAGATCATCAAAATACAAAAAGGCTTTTTCTCATTTATAAGGCTTTTATTGGATCTCCAGGGCACGTGGGATGGCTCTACAGCCTCTGGGAAAATTTTAGAAGAGGCAACAAGAAAACTTTGTCGATTTATCCAAGAAAGTTCCATAAGACTTAATTTTTGCGTATTGCAATTCAGCAATTTCCAAAAAATTTAAAATAACACACCCTCGACATTATCAGAATGAGGATAAGAGCAAAAGCAACAAACAAGATACATAAATTCTAAAGTCCGCTCTCTTGCAACCTGAAGGAACTAAGAATTGAGATTGAGAGTGTGTTAGAAAAGCGCATTTTTGTCATTTTAAATTTTTCCAAGAGAATCATGAGAGATGCTATCTCTAATGCTCTCGAAGAAGCTTAATAAGGGAATGTTTCTGAATTTCAAAATATTCTCTCATAAAAAGAGCTCATAGAAGGCTTTCTTGAGGCTACAACCGAAGAATATTTCCTCCTTTTCCAAGGTAAAGATTTTCTGAAGAAAGAGAGCGAGCATAATTTGAAAATTTTCAACGAGAGCATTCTGGCTGCCACCCAAGAGCACCGCGAAGAACTACAAATAGAGTCCGAAGCGAATGGCAAGGATAAACCGAAAAATGATCCCAATTCGCAATCTTTAATCGTCGTTTATCAAATATCCTAGTTCTGATGAATCGCGAGATCTTTGCCTATATCATTATCTTGATAGTTGCTATGGATTTCTTCCAAAACCTTATAAGATATACAATATTGTGGAAGCAAAACAAAAAAAAAAAGGCAATTCGTTCTTCAAGGCACCCATTATCAGGCAAATATAGCAATTCTCGATGAGGTTTTAGGGCTAGGCCTATAGCGTTCCTTGATTCAGAGAAAATCAGCTTATCTGCAACTATAATTTTCAGAATTGGTCTCTCTGGTAATTATTAGGAGAAATAGAAAAATACTGGTATTTGTGACTAAGAGCTGAACCTCTTAACTGACTCTAATCTATTTTTCATAAGCATTTGAAAAAATAAAGTTTTGCTGGCAAGTTATCATTAAGCATCTTTTTACGATCTCTTGCTAGTCATTTCTCTGAAGCTTCCACAATGATCAAACGAAAAATTGAGTTGTCTATTTGGCTCCTCAGATGGTTGCTCGGTACAACCTTTTTTCAAAGTCTCAATTTTCGAGTGCAAATAAAATGCTCTTTCCAGTAACAACATTCCAAAATCAGATTTAGAAAAGAGCTTAAGATCTCAGATAAAAAATAATCTAATAAAGCGTAAAGAAAACTGAAAATTAAGCCAAGAAAAGGTAGCTAGCCAGAAATCCATTCAAGATTCCTCAAGTAACATCAACATGAGCCTGGAGGTTGAAGAAAATTGAAGGTATATTGTGTCTTCACATAATACAGAGTCGATTAGCTAGCGAAACATACAAGAAAGTCAAGTAGTGTTTTAGTTAAATAGATGGTGCATGTGTTTTGAAAAGTAAGAGTGAGATCGTTAAATGATCAATTAATGCAGGGAGACTATCTTTTAAGTGCCTGAGTATAATAGAATTTCAACTGGTTTTAAGTTTATCAATTTCTACATATATGGCCTGTGAGTTTTCAAGATGAAACATCATATTTATTGCTAGACGTAGTTGTTCTAGAAATAAATGTAGTTTTCATCATCACCCACCTCACAATCCCAAATTTTATATCAGTAGAAATTGCTAAATGAAATCAGTCGATATTATAGTAATGAAGCACTTAAGACGATAACCTCTTTACTTTACTTCATTCTTTAATTATCTTACTCTTCCTATGCTAAAGAAACCAGTGTTATCTCTCTATCTACAACATTATTTTACTGTCTGTGTATGTTTTTCTAGCTAATCTAGATTGCATCAAGTGAAGATATGTTATTCCTTTAATTCTCTTCAGATCTCCGACTTACTTGAGAAATTGTTCCAAGTCAATTCTGTCGACGATCCTTTTCCTTAGTTTAATTTTCAGTATTAATTCTGTTTTATCAAATTATTTTCGTTTCTGAGATCATGATCTCTTGTCTAACCCTAATTTTGAATTCCTTGTTTCATAGAAAGAGCGTTTTATTTCACTGGGAACTTGAAGATTTCGACTCTTTCCATCAGAGAGACTGAATAGATCGGAAAAGACGAGAAGTATTTTGTTTTATCATGGTACAAGCGTAAGAGGATGCTCAATGATAATTGGTTACTGATAGCTTTTTCGTCCGTAAAATTATGACTGAAAATGATGGATATAGTATCAAGGACATAGCTATCATCATCTCCAACTTTCCTTGTACTTGACACTCAGCTTCTTTGAACGCAGGAAATTATCTTCCCGTCACTTTTCCAAAATTGAGTTTCAAGCAACCAAGAAAAATGGCTGATTCTACATGAAGATCTCATTGAGAAATGCGATAATTTATCTGAAGTGAGCAATGATTTAAGGAGCCAAGTTGCCTTTTCTATTCATTTCGTTTGTAATTTCACATTAATTTTCATCTTTACCAAAAATTTAAAGAAAACTCCATCAGTCATAAAAAATATATGTCTTATCGAAGAATCAGAAGTCAGATATATGAAAGACAAGAAATATAAGTCGAATTTAAACTAATTTTTTTGTCATTCTAACTTAATGCGAGGTATTAATCATTTGCTTTTCGATCTGTTCTTTCTTTGTAGCTCCTCACGAGCCTCTTGTGTGACGGCAGGGATGATATCCTGGGAAATTTCCTCTATAGGTTCGTTTGTTTCCTGCTAAAAATCGTTTTATTGACAGTAAGCGTCATATTCTTTGCCGGAATCGAAAATTGAAACCTAACGAGATTTTATTGAGTGACCTTTATTCTGAACCAGATTTTATTTCTAAGAATTTCTCTCGCGTCATCGTAGCAGGAATTTTTAAATAAAACCTTTGCAAAAAATGTAAAATCACCTCCAAAGATTTCTGATAATGTAGTATTCTTTCTAGAACGCATTTACATAGGCATTATTTCGTAGTTTATCGATATTTTCCAATTTAGAAATATTTCCTTTGAAGCCATTTATTTGTCGCTAGTCTTCTTTATTTCCGGGGTAGACGATGCTCTGGTGTGGATGTAATTTGAAGTTAAATGAAATATTGAATATTTCGATCAGTTTCTGAACCTTCGAACGCATTAAACGTCAATCTTCTTCAATGAACAAAATTATGAAATACTGGTCCAGAAAATTTTCAAGCGCTTCTAGAGATCATCTTTGCTGCAACGAGAAGTCTTCCTTCTTCGGTTGAACTTTTTGGTGAAGGAATCTTTCCATATTCCTCATTATTTCTCTTGCTTTGAAATATGGCGGATTTTCCTTCTTGAGGACCAGAATCAAGCTTCTAGCCGCTGACCAAATGCTCTTGAGAGGAAGGATAGCGAGTTAATCCCATCTCCAATGCAAAAGTGTCAGACGATTCAAATTGATCTTGAATAATTTGACAATCGAAGAAAAAACTGCTCGTTGGTATGATATTAGTGCCCTTATCATTCATTATCTTGTTGGCAAGGCTCTTGCGGGTCATCTCTTGTCGATGCTTTTCGCAGCATGCTTCTCTTTTCTCGACGTAGGCGCTTCATCATAAATAGAATAATTTTATTCAGAAGAGGAATGCAGCGAAGTTAACTGAGAATATGCTTACAGTGATCTTTCTACCAGAAAGAAATTAGTTTCAAACTACTTAGAGAAAGAATTCTCTCCTGCCATTAATTGCAAAAACCAGCATAGAAAGCTTCTCATCTATGCTTTCACCCCGTTCCATTTATTATTAAATGTCAGCTAGCCATCAGCCAAATAGATCTCAGAAGTTCTGCTAGAGAGGTCAGAAAATAACTCTTCCGCCAAAAGTACATCTCTAAAACGTTCATGTTCCTGAGCAATAGTACATCCTGATCTCCATGTCGGTCCCTCATCAGCCTCAAAAACTTCTCGAAATAATTTTTTTGAGACCTGAACGCCCGAAAAGTAACACTTTGATGAACGTTTCTCAGATTCAACAAGAGCAAACCGAAAGAATTTTCTCAAGGACTCGGTTTCGTGAGAAAAGTTTTATGTTGCGAAGAAGAAGCCTCTCAGAAACTCTAATTTTAACTGTAATGAGGTTCGGACATGATTTATTTATGGGACATCAGCAAAACGGTTTCAGCTTATGAGATTTGAGCAACCCCAAGCCGATACTGAAGAAACCGAGTTATAATAGTCAAGACTGGAGGATTTCGATTATCCGGTAGGGATAAATATTAAGAAGGTTCAATTCTCATTAACGAAGCTATAAAACATGGGGTGAATGGCTTGTGCATCAGCAGAGCCTAATTTCGCAAGAGGTTTTTTATTGATTTTTACTTGACGCAAACTTGCATTCATATGTATGTAGAGCTGCAGATTGATAGTGGTTTTTATTTTATCGCGTTTTCTTGACTTGCATTTAATAGCAAAGTAAAGATTCGTGATTTCATATATTCAATTTATTCTAAACTTCACGCTAGGTGATCGTTTTTGATACAGAAAGGAGAATAAGAGAGATTTTGCAACAATTATTGGAGGCACAAGATGTTTGAATATTTGGAGTCTCATTCCTTCTTAGTTGCAAATAGTTTTCTTTTTCGAGTTTAGGTAGAAGCTAAAAAGACTAGAGTTCAACGAAGGGAGCCAGCTATAAGGTTAACACGAAGAGCTTATAGCTTTTTGAACTGGATTCTCTTATTGCTCGCATTCAATTCATCAACCCGAGAAATTTGAACTCTGAATTTCATTAGCACTCTCTGACAACACTTTTTTACCGAAAAATCTCGAATTTGATGAAATGATATCTTCAATAAGAAATTTTATGGGACCTGCGGTTTTTGAGCCATCGCTCAAACTTCCAGCCCCCCTTCATCGGTCTGAAAACGTCCCTTCGATCAATTCCATATAATATCGATAATGCCTTTGAAAGAAGTAACTTTATTGGATAAAGAGAATGTAACTAAATAGCAAATAATAGAGGTTGTTCAGGCTATTATCAATCATAACTTGGAATGAATAAGAAAATCCAAGCTGAAATAACTTTCTTTTCGAGATCTTAAATACTGAATTTAAGGATATTCAAAAAACGATTTTATGAAACCTTAAAAATTCTACTAAGCTCAGGTAATTAATTAAGGCTTCAGAAAGTTACCAAATTAAGACTAGAGCAACTAGTTAAGAAATTACTCAAGAGTAACAAAATTAAAATTTATTCTCTCAAATCTCAAAAATCTCAAAACAAGAAAGCCAACAGAAAACAAGAAAAATGCTTCCAAAAAACAATGAAAAAGAGGATTCATCCAATCTCATCGACGAGGAATCAAAGCAATTGCAAGGTGAAACGTGTGGAGACTCTCTAAAGAAATCATTAACAATCATCGGTATTATACTTCCTATATTCTTTATTGTTAGTCATAATAATTCACACGACTCTTTTTTTCAACAGAAAACACCTCTCCAAGGTCGAAGCTACTCGCTTGGTCATTGAACTCGAAACGAAGCAAGAATTTGCTAATTTCTATGGAGTGAAACTCAACGAGGGAAGTAGTATTTTTCAGCTGTCAATCCTGATTCAAATTCGGTCACAATACATTAAGAGTACAACAGCTCGACTCATGTTAAAGAGATTGCCAATACAGGACTTCTTGTTTCTATTCACCATAGCATTTTTAGTCCCGCCAATTTAGAAGTGTTCGATGTCTCACAGAAAGGGCAAACTAAGAAAATATATTCTTTTGAGGAAGTTTCTGGCAGTAGAATCTTCAGTAACTAAAATCTATCTCATCTTTTCTCTTTTCTAGTGACTAGTGAAGGAGCTGTGACGTTTAACCCAAGAAGGAACTTTCTTGGAGCAATGTGTGTTGGAAAGAAGATCGCTTATCATCTGTATAATTTTGGCACATCCAAGTCCGATGGCATAGTAAAACTCATCCGAAAATCGAGATGGCACTCCCAATATAGTACTGAAGAAGGTAATTACTAATAAATTTATTTCCTACGCCGACCCATTTTAATGTATTTGTATCTAGAAAATCTCATAACCGGCCTTGATTTCAATCCTAATGGAGAAATTGCTGCAACCATCGACAAGTATGGAGTCTGTTTAATATCAGATGTGAACACCGACAGTTATCGCTTCCACCTGAACATGGAGATGAAAAATGATTTGGGTCCTGGTTAGTAATAAGTTTGAATATTATAATTTTCAACTTTCTTACTTCGATCAGGGCCAAACATATTTCTTCTTAAATAATTTCATAACAGCATAAAGATTCTTTGATTCTTATAATTACTTGCTAGATCCTGGCGTGTTAGATCCTGTTGGACGTTGCAGGTGGAGCACTAATCCTGATGAGCCATTATTATATGTCAAGTATGATGAGAGACTCCTCAATATCCTAGATACTGGGAAGAAAGCTCTCATTTTGAAGAGTCCAGTTGAAATTGAACCAGATGGTAAGTACAGCAGATTTTTTATTTTTATTTTATCTTCTTCTTTCATTTGGAAAAAGAGGATTAAACTGTTAAATTAACTTTCTGAACTGATGTTTTTTGATGATTCTTGTTTGATTTGATATTTATTTCTTATATAGGTCGAATGACTTTCTGGATTGATGTATGCCAGAGTAATGGACATTTATTGGCTGCGGGTGGCTGGGGTAGACATGTGAAGATATTTGACAAACGAGAATCAAAGATTGTCCAAACTTTCGATCTTATTCACAAAGGTAAAATTTATATTTTTTTCGTTTATTAAATTTTTTCAACTTCTAATTGCTATTGTATAGACGAGATCTTTTGTGTGAGATGGAGTCCAGGCGGTGATATGATTGCGAGTGCTTCATTTGACGAGACAGTACAACTATTGGACTTCAAGACTGGAAAAAAGCTTTATACTGGAAACACCTCAGAGGGGAGTAAATCTTCATTGTTTGGTTGATTTCGATTTCTTCTTAGATGCTGCTATGTCAGTCTGTTTCATTTGAGAAAGAATCAAAGTCATGAATCACGGGAAGGGAAAGTAGCTACAAGAAGAAGTAATTTGGGAGAATAATCATTGACCACAATGAATAATAGAAGTATTTTAAAACTTTTTATGCTTTATTTTTCAGCATAATATCATGCATTCTTCCTGTTTGAAAATCCAAACAATTGATTAAGGAAAACTGAAAATTCACACAAAAAACAAAAATGATATTCTCTTAAGTTTTCTTCTTCGTAAAAATGTGAATCCAACTTTTTAATTATGGGAAAACTTTAACCACTAATTGGCTTTAATTTATAGAATGAGTCACAAAAAGCAATCCCTTGAAAAGGAGTATATTGAGATAATTTCGCTTTTAAGTTATAGCCTGCCTTTAAAAAGCATTCTTTGATTTTGAAGAAGTGGTGCTTCTTGATAACTGTCAGTTAATGGAGAATCGATTTTGGTTATTAGACTTTTTTGATAATTTAAGTACTGGTCGACCCAAAAAAAAAAAAATTTACAATAAACTACTTTTACATTTTCTGGTTTCAGTTCTCCCTCACTAATACTTTTGTTTTCTAATAGAGTGGGAGAATGCATGGTGAAAATTGAGACTTGTAGGGACTAGGAGGAAATGCTCGCGGTAATAATTCTTAATACAAATCATCATTACCAAGATTTATTCTCTCAAAGTTTCTTGTCTCCTTGGTTGGCGTGAAGATTTCCTTTGATTCCTACTCAAATGAAACAGACAGACATCGCATTCTCTAAGAATGATAAGAAAAGTTATTATTGATTAGCAATGAAAAGTTGCTATTACCTGAGGTTTTTCCATTATAAAAGTTTTCCAGTCTTGAAATCCAATAGTGCTACTGTCTTATCCTCTGAAGCATTAACAAGTATATCACTACTTGGACTTCATTTAGCATAATTGGTCGGAGTTAGAAACAATAATTCAAGCGTTAGAAATAATTTTATTAATATCTGTTTTCTTTATAAATTTGCAAACTTCATCATTTTTTTTCAGCAAATGAGCAATAGGAATTCGCCTATTATTCTATCCATATGTATTTGTATCTGTATGTATGGTAATACAGCACAATAACACAATACTCAACAATATTCAAAGGAATCTATGA
>ENA-UOTX01001948-UOTX01001948.1-compost-metagenome-genome-assembly--contig:-NODE-1948-length-12018-cov-4.018675_pt1 | contig 12018 bp, 9 predicted proteins | sample MGYA00238143_ERZ746982 | MGnify/ENA primary metagenome ERZ746982 (study PRJEB28758, sample SAMN06268862) | compost metagenome | isolation source: single cell | place: USA: California, Emeryville, Joint... | reverse complement strand
GGAAAATAGCGCTAATAGAAACTTTGATCATTTAAATTTTCATTTTAATTTTTGGAAATGCTGGGTTTTATTTTTTCCACGCGATGAGAATAGAAAATTGCATACACTCATTCTCCTAGGCAAGGACTGATGCAGGACTAATGTATCAGATAGGAATAATAATTAGGATTAAGGAATTTGCTTAAGGAGATCAGATTGCGACACTGTGTTCCAGAATCCATTCATCTAATACAAAACGCAATGTCAACGACCGTTGGAAAATCAAATTAGATACCTCTTCGGCGATACCCGCTTCAATGTTGGACAGTAGCTTTATTACTTGGAGATACTTTTCAACTTTTTTCTCCTAAAAATCATTGAGTCATTCATTGAAAGTTTTGATTTAACCTTGAATTTCTGGATTTCGCAATTCGAAATGATCAAAGTCATCATATCATGCAGCATGTTAAGCTTGTCTATGTTATTTTTGGCCTAATAGGGATAATTAATTGGCTGCAAGAAACAAACTCCTTTCATACCTCACTGATGTGCTTCTCTGTATCAGCAATTTGTTGGTCCTTGCTCTTTGTTGTGAAGAGACCTTTAATCGTGGTCTTCCCTTCAGTAATCTTTTGGATTTGCTTCGTGTCGCTCTTGATCTTTTCATGCAGCTTTTCTCTCATCTGATGATACTTCTCTCTCTGCTCAATCGCTTGGAGGAACGCCTTAACAAAGTTAATAGTCATTAGGAAAAGGCAGAGCAGTTGAAAATTTACTTTAATCTCTTTGCTTTCATGACGGATCAGATTGTTTAATGCCTCATAGCTCTCTTTCATTGAATCTTCTCTCTAAAAACAGTCCACATTTAATTTGAAGAGACGCAATGGCTAATTCATACAATTTTTATCACTGGTGCGAAGACTTTTTCGCTGTTGGAATCATTAAATAGAAAAGCGGCTTCTTTGTTGTTTGCATATTCAGTCAGACAATTCTTCTCGTAATCAAGCATCGTGACCTGAGTAAAATTCACTAAAATCGAGTGAGATGAGCGGGATTCATTCATGAATGCTCACCGAAATTTTCGTAGTAATTTTTCTTTGCAGCCACCATCTCCTTCGCTATTCTCTTAAAATTCTATAATGCGAGTCAGAAATCCTGCATGGACTCTCGTTAAATGCTTACCTCGAACATTTTTGATACCTTTGCGAGGTACATCTGGAAATTCGTGATTGTCATCACAGAGTCATTGTTCAGTTCGACCTAATGTGAATCAGCGATCAAAATGAATTCTCTTCAATTAACATGTATATACTCCTGATAGATGGCTGTAGACTCTGATATATTTCTCGATGATATCATCATAGCTGATCTTGGGCATTTTTTCCAGAGCCTTTGCATTTGAAAATTGAAATGAATAAAGCAGAATTTGGTATTACGGCGCTCACGTCGCCTCCTTTGAATCTCAAGAAAAGTTGCATTTCCTCTAAAACGCCCAGTTATATGAGATTGTCATCACTAAGTAATACCTCCGTGGTACAGATGCCCTATTTCAATGCAACTTTCTAAGAAAACTTGCAAGTAATGTCGTCGTTCCTCTATAAAAGCAGGGTCCATGTTTCCTACGAGCTTCTTTCCAGGAAGTGGAGGAATGTAACAGGCAGGCCATCTCTCAACGAGAGCATTTCTCAATGCATTAAAATCACTGTATCTGCGAAAAACTTCAATTTCTCCGGTGTTATCGTAACCCTTATAGATAATTAGACCTACTGAGGCGTTTCAAATCTCACCTTGACTTTGTATATCACGTGCTTTGTGATTTTTTCTTCCTTGACAACAGGATCTAATACTTTCAAGCAGATCTTTCCAAAAAAGTTAGTGATTAAGGGAGTGCTGCAAGTTGATTGAAAGTACAGTCTCAGTCTAAAGGATATATATATCATTAGAAATGCGTGAGAATATTTTGACTTACGCTTGTGCTAGGTTCTACCATTTAACTTGAATAGGTTGGATCTCGTTTTAATGTTTTATTATCAGATTAATTAAAGAAGTTTTATATGTCTTCAGGATTCGCAGTATGTGAAGATCAGAAAGATAATATCATGATTTATTATCACAAGAACAGATTGGGTATATGGAAACATAATAGCTAATAGCTTATGGGTCTTTCTTTATTTCGAAAGAAGTAAAGAGTCGGATCCGAGGAAGGTTTCAAGATTTTGAGGAAACCAAAACATCTAATCTAAAGAGCGACTACTGAGTAAGTATCTATGTGACAATGCTTCGGGTTTAATTAAAGGTATTTCTAAACCAATATAAGGAAATAAATGCCGACAATTCCCTTAAAAAATTGTCTATGTACCTCTCAAACTTAATTCTAGATTCCGAGTACTTGTATAACATATACGTATCATTTTCCCACAAGAGTTTCTTCGACAATCCCAATTAAATACTCAAAAAAAAAGGTAAATTTTTCTGTCAGTTCTTCAAAATCTAACTAGCTCATTATGATAGTCAAATTTGTGGATGCTCACTTCGAATGAAACACTCATTGCTGTGCTCATTTGAAAAAGGTAGGGGAAATGTTTTTGAGACTTTGACCATATAGGTAGAATCGATGAATTCCTCACAGATTGTTCTTGATTGCCCTAAACTGAAGCGATGAAAGCTATTATAAATCGATATTCTATTTTTTAGAATAAAAATCGTTTATTATGGGAAATCAAGAACAATCACTATGCTTCGTCGAACAATGGGGTAGTACGACCGCCGCTAAGCACGTAGTCGGCACCAGAACCGATTACCTCCTTCTTTCATCATCGATGCGCCTCAGAATCACAACTCTTAGTCTGATTGCGCCAATAAAATCACCCATTTTAATCAAACTCAAAATTCTCGACATTGAGACTCTTAAATTTGTACACCAAAAGACCTTCAACCTCACTCCAAACGGCTCCAAAGCGCCCTACTTTAACTACAATTTCAAAAGAGCGCCATACCTTAAGCGCTCAGGCACCTTACTCTTAATGTGTGAGATAACTGGAGGCCCTACGTATACTTTTAACAAGAGCAAGCACTCTATTCTTGCTGATAACAAAATTCAAATAACCATCTCTCGGGATCTGCCAAAGCACATTCAAAGGCTTATCTCAATGCCTGAGGACTCAGTACCTGCGCATATCTTCCAAGGCATGAAGTTTGTCGCTGATGACCAAGAAATTTCTTGGTATTATTGCACCTAGAGATGCATTCAGACCCAGAAATAATTTACGAATATGGACGAAAGGAAGAGAGGAAAAAAAAATAATTTCAATACCACTATTTGTGAGTTAATTCCTTTCGACTAATCAATCCATTCAATTACTCTGTTATCACACTTAATTGAGCTACATAATAACAAATAAGTAAGAATTTTTCTGTTAAATATCTCGTTTTAGCGTGGATGTTTGTATTTACGGATAAGTTCTTTCTATACTAGCTGACTTTATTAACTGGGATATATTAATGAACTTAACTCTACTTAAACAGGAGCTTTTGGGAATTATTATGAAAAAGTTTAAGGCTTTTTCTACAAATAATTTGAATTTTTTCAGTTCGATAAATTGAATAAATAAATTGATTAGCTAAATGTGTCCTGGAACGCTATTCTCAAGGTGAAGCAAAGGTTGTTGTAAAATAAATTCATTCGAAGCTTTCAACTCCTTTAATACAAGATAACTCTCGTATATTGCAATGAACTGAACAAATATATAATTTTCTTAACTGCAAAGCTGTTGAAGGATTACACATAATTGTTAGAAAAAAAATAATGACTTGGACAACTTGCGGGATGAAAAAGCAAAAATTCGTTCGATAGTCTCTTGAAAATAAATCCGAGTGAATTTTTCTATATCCAACAATAAGAGATGATGTTAAGATCAGAAAAGAAATTCTGTCTTTTTATAAAACAATAAGAAAATTGTGAAATCTTATCGCTTTCAATCACAAAACACACGGGAGCAGTAGAATCTTACTGGTGAAAAAATAGATACAGTCTCTCTATTAGAGCTATAAAACAGGCGGCTTTTATTTAATTTAATCTCACAATTCTTTCAGCTATTGCAGCGTTAATTAAATTTAATAACCTTAGATGATAAAATGACTCATAGAAAGCATGAGAGTCTGATTTCGTTTAATAAAACCCACACTACCACGAGCTCGCCTTCGTTTTATAAACAGGTACATTCATATCCTTTCCCGCCGCTTTAACCCAACCCAAAGGGAATTTGCAAGCAACAAAGCCTTTCAACCCGCACACCTTCATATGATGGCTCATCAAGATTGCCCCATTTTCTCAAGCGCTTTTCCTCTCTGGGCCAAGATAGCGACACTATGCAGGTGCTCAATGCTCTCACAAGCACTATTCAGCTCGGGACGCCTAGAGCTTCTGACATCACGAACGATTTGTCTTCAATGCGGTTCCTTCTCGACTACAATCGGTCATTCTACCGAAGTGACACTGAAGTCTCAAACTCTAAGGAAAGATCGCTTAACAGCGATATTCTGAGCAAATCCCATGGGTTTACTAAAAGCAAATCGCCAGTTTCGCGCATAGTGACCAAAAAAATGAATAAAATTACAAACAGTGCTGAAAAACCCCAGCAGATCCCAACTTTGCACACAAGATCACCCACCCAGGTCACGTTGCCGAAAAAGAAAATTTTTATAAAGAACAATTACGGGATTTCCAAGCTGAATAACCAGACTCCTTCGATCAATTTCCCTGATCCTGAAAGCGAGTATGGAATAGACCAGCAGAAGCCTGGTGTCCAACGCAAAAGGAGCAGTTTTGACAGCTCGCAGCCAAATTCACCGAGATTTATGATCCGAAACGTTCAAAACACGCGAGATGAGACATTTGGCCGCGCGAGCACACCTGAATCTGATCGTGAAAGCCAACTAGCGCCTAAACAAGAACTTTCGAAGTCTCGACCGAAATCAATTGCATTGCAGAAGCCAGGCATGACTGAAATCCGGGAGGAAGCGCAGAAAAAAGAGGAAGCAGAATCTCCAATTGATCCTAGGAAGGCGAGACCCCGAAGCATAGGAAGGTTCACTTATGAAAAGCCTGATTCACAATCACAATCACAATCACAATCACAATCACAATCGCAATTGCAAACGCCGTTGCTGCCTCCTCGAAATAACCTAAGCGTCTCAGTCTCTGGCCCAGAAGAAGAAACTAAAGGAATCAAAATCGTCGTTCAGGAGTCTCCAACGCAGATTTTTAGTTTTGTTTCTCCATCTCCTGAGAACACTGAAACCAAAGCAACCCATGACGAAACGAATCCATTAGAGGACACTCCGATGAACCCTACTAACCAACTGAACCTCGTCGATCCCTTAGCGGCTACGCCGACCCCTCTCGGAGGCCAGACCCTGCCGGTAGAAAACACCAATCCTTCGAGTTTCACAAACGCTCTTGCCGACCTCATCAAATATTCCTCTGAAGAACTAACTGATAAGCAAACTAAATCTGATCAGGAACAAAAGCAGCGCGAGCCTTCTCAAACCACAGTCAAAAAGATCCAAAATTGCAAGGTAAAATTCGATTTCTCTAAGAAAAAGAAATGCAAGCTTACCCACAAACACTTCCAAAATGAGAGCTCTGAAAGCGAAAACTTTTCAGATTCTGATGATGAGTATCACGTCGATCGACTGCCTAGCTTCTTTGAGAAAGATATGGCAAAGCGCTCGGCTTTATACGTCAAAGAATGCGAATCTTCAATTTCGAAATTTCACAAAAAAGTCGATGAGATGCGGTTAACTCAAGAAATTGGGCATTCTCCGACTTCCTCTTGGCAAAACTACGTCGATTTTACGACGTTGCTTCAGCGGACTGACACCGATGCCAACAGCGAGGCGAAACTCCCGGAAGAGCTACAGAGTATGATGAGTATGAAGTTTGATAGAATGGAATCCACTGTTTCAAACCGATCTGGAAAAGGCACAACTTCTGCGCAAAAACTTGTAAAGGTGCTGGAACAAAAGGAATACACCACCAGAGACAACAACCTGCTGGTCGTGAACATCATCCCGCCGATAGATGAAGTAAATGATAGTCATAGCTCGAGGGAGGAGGTTCCATCTGCGACCGAAGAGGACCCTCATCCGAAAAAATTCGAGTTTCGGCTTCACATGGTTTCATCAACGACAACGAATGCGGGTGGGTACACGCTCAATGAGATCGGAGAAGATAATTTCGAAGAAGTCGGTGCTATTGATGAAGAGTTAAACTTAGAAGACCAACCAAAGTCTCCATCAGGTGTGTATGACAGAATCAAAGCGTCGAATGGCCTGCAGGAGGAATTTGCTACCAATTATTTCTTTAAGTTTTTTGATTTTCTGCTGCGAAAGCGGCGTACGATGTCCAAAAGCCACCCTGATGAGGAAAAGTTCGAGGCGCTTATCCAGCAAGAAAGCTTCAAGGACAGCTTGGAATCGAAATTTATCTTCACTCCTCGCTTTGAACGCATGACAACGCAAGTCATGGACATCAAAAACGACGGCAACTTGATTTTCGAAATGCTGATTTTCGTGCCAGAGGATTTATCTTCACTCATCGAAAACTATAACAACAATGTGGAATCTATTCAGCATGAAGATCTCGGGCTTGAATCCGCTGATTATCTGAAATTTTCGAAGGGTGCGTTTGTCGAGCCTCACGTCACTGAACCGATTTTAGTAAGTAAGTCCGAAGAGCGAAATCGACCGATAATGATGAGCAACCTTAGCCTTGAGTACCAGCATCAAGTACTTTCATTGGAGAGCGTCAAGGATACCAGTATATTCTAATTTTCTTTCTCAAAGCCTAATAAAACAAATAATTTAATAGGAGCGTCAATGATTTACGTAAGCGACCCGAGACAAGGAGACAATGGCTTATTTTACAAAGTCACAGCCGCAGTCTCAGACTTGCTGCAGGAAAATATGATGTATATGTCTCAGACGATTGTCCAAGAGAATAAGAAGACACTCAATGGAACCTTTGAGGACCGAGTGAAATTGAAGGAAAAACTCCTTTCTTCTTCATCATCCGCTGCCGTAATTCGCCAATTTAAGCTTGATTTATAATCAATAAAATGTATAGAAAAAACCCGAGGTTACTCCATTGCAGCTGAAACCAGCAAGTATAACGAAAGAAAGCAAACTCTCTTCAATAAAGGAGGAAGAAAACGTTTTGCCAAGACGAAAGCGCAGCGAGTCTAACCACCAGCTAAAGTCTCCCTCTCGATCGCCTCGCAACTCTGAGGCTCAAAACATGCCAGAGAATAAACTCCCAACATTAATCTCGTCGTCTTCTTCGAACCTCTTCAGAGCGGCAGAAAATTTCCAAGAGCTCGCAAAAAACCGAGTTATTTCATTAGGACCTCCTCTACGGTCTCAATCGCCCCTTGCACGTATGGATACTCGAAATTTCAGTAACGCGTTTGAAGAAACAAAAGCAACGAGTGAAGAAAAATCCTCGAAAGATCTAATAAAAATCGAGATTCCAAACCAAGGCACAAATGAGCAGAAACATCATGCTCATCGTCGTCGTAGTAGTCGATTGAAAACTCATTCACCCATGGAATTAGCTTCGGGATTGCTCTATGACCATCCTGTGAGAAAATCGTTGTCTGTGTTTCCTAGTGAGAATAATACCGAAACGAGACCCAATTTGAACTCTCAGAATTCCTCGCCTGATCCATTTTCTAAAATCACGCTGAAGCAGCAGACTACAACAAGCGATTCGTTGCAATTACCGACGAAGTTCACGATACAAACGCAGAGTAAATTTTGTTTGTTGGCTGACCAAGTAACTCCGCTTTTTCTGATCATCCAGGAACCAATTCTTCCGATGGAAAGAACACACCAGAAGGAGCGGTAAATAATTTATTTCTTCAATTTCTAAACCAATTACCTTTGTATAGAAAACGCCTTCGACTTCGAGGAGTAAATCCCGCGACCAATCATCAGTAAATAACATTTTAGCTACCTGTTTGCTAAAGTTATATGAAAATTATAGGAGGATGCCAAAGAAAAGGAGTTTGGGCTGTATCGAAACAACCCACCCACTTTATCACACAAGAAAGGAGTAAATGAATATAGCACTTTTAATTCTCGAGCTAACGGAAATCAAATTGCTAGACTAATTCTTGGTACCGGAAGAAAGGATCTGAAAGCAATACTGGCACTTCCGAGTTCTTACATGGAATTGGAGAGCAAGGGGAGAAGCCTGGGGTCGTTCATAGCAGCATCAAGCGGACGGAGTTCAGAAAACATATGGTTTATGGAAGAAATAGCAATAAACTCGATCCTACTGCGGTAATTAATTGGTTAAAAGAGCTTGATTACTAAGAATTATTAGATGAAAATGAACAAGCAAGCGTTTTTGATGAGAACGCATATCAAACAGGTCGACAACAAGAAGAATCTGAACCCTATCGAATTGATGATCCAAGCAGTAAGAGAAAACAGCATTCCTGAGGTAAATGTTTTTGAGAAATATGCAATACCCTCAACTCTGATAACTAGCTTGAAGAGCTGTTTATGGTCTACCCGAACTCATTCGTTGACTGCCGAGATCAGCAAGGAAATCCTCTCTTATCGATTGCGGTTATGGGAGGAAACCTTCAGTTAGTGAACTATCTGCTCAATCGAGGAGCGCACTTAGACGTTCAAAATGTAGACCTATCTGATTTAACGTTGTAATTGATAACCATAATGTTCTAGGTCAACGGTGACACGGCTCTGCATCTGGCCTTTGCGTATTCTCATATGAAAATAGCAGATAGGTTGATTGCGCTTGGAGCTCGTCAAGACATCAGAAATAGAGCCGGCAAAGTGCCTTGGGAAGTCTCTTGAGCGTAGAGAGCATGAGGTGTTTTAAGAAAATGATTCAGTGTATGAAACGAAATAGCATATCCATATGAAGTTCGTTGAAAATCGGTTGGAGGACCAATCGAAGCAATTTTGGTTTTAGTAAACTTTTTGTATTATTGATAAAATTACATGTATTGCATGTATTATATCTGTAGCTAAACAGATATATTTCTTTTCGATTTTTCAGCTTTTCTAAGCAAAGTATGGAACATTACTATTTGTATTTTCTCTATAATCGTTAATTGCTGTCATGACATTAGTTATTCGCAGTCGATTAAGACTTTTTGGAAAACTTAAAGATATATCACACAGAAGTTAGATACACCTTCTTATAGAGTGGAAGGTATAGGAAGTACCCTTCAAGGAACCTAGTCTACTGAACAGGTTAAAACAATCAAATGAGCTATCAACAAACAGATTTATTAAATTAATTGACTATTTACGTTTCATTAGAATTTTTCTACAAGGACATTCTCTTTCCATAACCCAATAAACGGCTTGCTATTCTTCGCTGTATATGATCCCCTTCCATTTAAAACGTCCCTTTCAAAATTCCCAACAAAAGTATCTCCGTTAGCTAAATGCAACGTCCCAAGCCCTTGCTTCGCGCCGAGAATAAACAATCCTTCGAACTTCGTCCACCCATTTTTTAATAATCTGAAATCACTTCCATCGAACTCCGTAATCTCGCTTACCTCATGGTTATACGCTGTTCCTCTGCCATCAAAAGCGTTATTTCGCCACTCGCCTTCGTATATCTTATTTCCATGCAACCACAGAACACCATACCCTTCCATTACTCCATTTGTCCAATTCCCATCATACTTGAACCCTTCCTTCGAGTGGAATATGCCTTTACCATGCCTTTTGCCATATTGCTTCTCTCCCTCATATAGCGAGCCATCCGGATATAGTTCTCTAACTTTTTCGTAGGCGAGCTCATTTCCAGTAGACTTTACTTGACTCTCAATAGAGTCTCGTTCTTGCGGAGTGGTGTAATGATGCGAGGCACCAATAAGTTTATCTCTCAATGCTGCTTGCACTATCTCCTTCGCTTTTGCCTCAATATCTCTAGCACTTGTATTTAAAATGAATGAATGATCATGCTCGACTCCCGCCGCTTGATCCTCTCCTATTTTCTGAAGGATTACAGATCGCTCGATTGATTTCAAATTTTCTTCAACAAGATTTTCGATGGATGTTTTCCTCGTATAGGCAACTGCATTAGCACTATTTCGAAAAATATGAGGGGGATCCATCGATGGAACTGTTGCTACTTTCTCTAAGGAGAACATTAAAGGTTATTGCTGCAATAGAAAGAATACCTGTGATCGGGATTTGGAATTCAGCAACTGATCGATTTGGAGATTGAAAATATTTTATGCCTTCATGAGGAATTGTCGAATTGGGGCTTAACGAAGTGTTGATATTTTGATACTCAGCGATAGGTGATATCATGCTGTTGTTTGCATTGGCTAAAAAAGGAGTGAATTATAGTTGAAAATGTTTATGAGTGTTACGAGATAATGCAAATTTATGAGTGCTGAATGCGTTTGCGTAGGCCTCGGAGGCAGAAAATGATCGGTATTTTGGAAACTTAGATTCTGCTGGACTTTTTATACCAGAGAGGTCCAGGAAAGGCATATCCTGGCGCATTTGCACAGTTTTTGGTTTCTTATAGAGATTTTCCGCACTTAGGAAATACTTTTGCTGGAAAGCGTTTCCGGGTGATGCTCTCGATGGTGTGAAATTCTGGGATATAGGAATTTTTTTCAATGACAGATTTTGAGTTGAATGAGAAGTTAATTTCTGATTTCCATGGGATTGGTCTAGTTCTCGAGAGAGGTTGAGCTGAGAATCGTTGGTCTGTCCGTGATGAAAGAATGTGGGAAAGGGATTGGCTTGGGAATAAGGAATATTTCCCTGTGTACGAGGAATAGTTTCTAGCGTCTGAGGAATCTCATCTCTATCTGGGCTTCGAGAGGGAGAATGGGCTTGCCCATATCTCGGCCTAGCCCTTGGGCAAAAATCGAGGTGTGCTTGTGGACGAGGAATAGTTTCGTTCTTCACTAAGCCACAGAGAAGACGTTACAAAGGCAGTAGTGAAATTTTACAACTTTCTTGAGGAGGAGACTTCTGTAGATTCTTCCCTTGATAATTAGGCCTGTAAACTTTCGGAGACAACCTCCTCTCAGGGCTCCCTACTTTCGCTACTACGTTAGAGACTTTGTAATTAGCTTCATTGCTTATTTACTGAAGGTTACCTTTAGAAGTTTGCTGCTGTAAATATTTGGGTGGGGAATTTTTCACAACTGAGGCTCCAGATCGCATTTGGTGTCTCGGTCTGCTTTCAAGCGTCTGAAAAGTGCTAGTCGAATTTGATCTCGTATGTTTTGAGTTGGTTGTTGTTAATGATGGGTTCATTGACAATTTCTTTTTGTGTATATTTGGGATTTTCGATTGTGCGCTGTGTGAAGGAATTTTGCTTGATGTTTTGGAATGAAGATCTGTACGAATTGGCTGCATGAGGGTCGGTTTGTTGGTAAGTTGAGTGGGTAAATCTTGACTTGTAGATAGAGTCTCACTTTTTGGAGTTAGATATCTGTCGAGCATTTTAGTCAGATTGTTGTATTGTTCTGCCCATTCTTTATCTTGCAGATTTGTTGTTTTAATGCTACTGATCTCGGAAATGGTAGCCATTATCGCCCGCTGTAAATGACTATACGATAAAGATAAAGATAATTTTTATTATGTTCTTCGAAATTCTTAACAGCTACTGATTGAGTCCTTGATATTTAGTTTGTGACATCAAATAGTCATTTAAAGACAAACAAAATCTGTACATTGGTCGCTATTCAAGTTTCGAGTATAGGTGGTCTCACAAAGGAACTTTTCAAAGAGGATATTCTCTAGAGTTTAAGAGACCAATGCAATAAATGGAACCTAGTAAATTTTCATATTTCTCCAGAAGAAGTATTGTGTACTGAATCAGAGCTGCTGGTGGAGGTGTTGGAGGGCAGATTCAGATGTGAAACATCGGTTCAATAACTAAATCAAATTGATAAAAAATTTGTCAGCTGTGGGATTTGAACCCACGCCCATCGCTGGACTGCGACCTGAACGCAGCGCCTTAGACCA
>ENA-UOTX01001946-UOTX01001946.1-compost-metagenome-genome-assembly--contig:-NODE-1946-length-12028-cov-8.475358_pt1 | contig 12028 bp, 10 predicted proteins | sample MGYA00238143_ERZ746982 | MGnify/ENA primary metagenome ERZ746982 (study PRJEB28758, sample SAMN06268862) | compost metagenome | isolation source: single cell | place: USA: California, Emeryville, Joint... | reverse complement strand
AGTGATGGGACTCAATTTGGTGGTGTCTTTCCTACTTGTAATACATTCTTTTTATGAAAGAATTAAAGAATGGAGATCAAAGCTTAAAAAAGAGCATTCAAATGTTCAGGCGAAAAATCGAAAGACCTATCTTAAAAAGAACAATTTTCTGGAAGAACCAAGTCCATCTAAAATTGAAGAGTCCTCCTTCGAGTTACACCGTGATTCAAATGAGCAAGTACGTCAGCCACGTATACTCGTCCCTGAAAGGAGATTGCGACCTGTTCTTCAATCGATGCAGTCATTACATGTTAAGAAAGTTCACAGATCGAAGAGAAATAATAGAGTGTTTCAATTTAACAATAACTCAATCTCTGAAACTGAGCACATTCATTAACTTTCCAATAAGATAGCATTAAAACACAATTAATAAGACAGAAAACTTAGATTTTGGATAACTTTATAGTTTTTTCTATATACTCATCCGTACTTTGTGGAAGGATTTCCTCTTTCTATAATAATCTAATTTTCTCCCTCTATTATACACCTACCAAAGTGACTCTTAATGACTCTAGAGTCGACTCTGTTCTCATTAGTATTAAGAAAGAATTCGAGATGGTCTTCATTGGATAACGATAGTGGGTGCCTCACTATGATTTGATGAATAGAATGTGAAGGAAATAAGTGCAAAAATAGAGTAATAATTTTTAGAGACTTATTCACGACCAGATATGATAAGAAATAAAAGGACTATAGGAGTCGATTTGAACCTTGCTGCTGTTGTATTCACACAGGTATTTAATAGCTTTCACGAAATAAATTATGACTTATGGAGAAGTCACAAGAAACTATTGTGATTAGTTATCCGACACAGCGAAAAACATTCAATCAACTTGCTTAGCATCTTATCCATGAATAGCAAAGAGTGATAAAAGCTTTTTTTTGGGGACTCAATAAACAAACTAAAAAAAAAGGCCAAATCGACAATCCTAAATCTCAATACAGTCGTAGATCTAAAGATAAGAAATCATGCTATTGTGATTGATTCATACCTTTTATTCCATACAGTCTCATAAAACTCTGAGCAGCGCACTCGAAGACTTCACAAAAAAGAGACAAAAATAGGTAAATGCTACAGAACAAGCACATATACATCTCCATGAGTTAGCTCTTCTTTGCGAATGTAAATTCTAAGGAAGACGTATGAATGTATCTTCAATATTGAGAATATTCATAATCAATTGTCCTCATTCAGAACACAAGAATGAAGACATACGGTTCAATCCATTCGGTTTTTTTTCAAATTTTATTTCTGTTATCTTGTACTATTCCGAACATGTTTTAATTATATGTTAAGTTCCTATCTTAAATTACATAGAAAGCCAGAAGATGCATGTTTCATCTAATTTTTTTTCCAAGTCAACATAAACAGTGACAAAAAAAAACGCATGTTTCATCTAATTAACGCGGATTTCTATTCAATTCATAAGTTTTAACCTGAGCCCAACAGATACCAAAAAATGCCCTTTGTTTGCTTTCAGGGATATCCAACTGTTGAGCAATGTTGGTCGAAAATCCGGAGCTTCCCCAAAGTCGCACAAATTCGGGTGGTATTATGAGACCTTCGAACTCTCTTTGAATTTATTTCTATTTGAAAAGCAATTCATATCGACATTTTTCTTTTCTTGTGAAAGGCACCAGAACTCGCTGTCAACGCATACATTAAGATAGCCCACAGCCATAATTATTCTGACTTATCCAGAGTTTTTCAAATTTCACGCTCAGAGCACTAATGTAAAAAGTTAAATTCGGACTTAAGAGTGAATCAATAAAATCAACAATCATAAACTGTGTTAACCAAGCAGGCAAATAAAGCCAATAAAAGAGGTTTTCACTCATAATTCAAATCCAATGCACAGAAATCCAATATTTATCTACTTTCGTTGCAATGTGATACCTCTACTGATCGCTTTGAGAGGTAACAAGCTAATCAGCTTCGCATCAAGATAATATCATATATAAAGTTGTTAGTTCCACCGTTCAAATCTTTTATCTCCAAGAGACAGAGAAAATTTCATCTTCTACAGTGTATCCAAGTGTGACCATGACTTCTCTCTCATCAACTTTCACAAACACAAATCAATACTCATGGAGTTCCTGGTTCTACACAACCTCTTGGCCTAATCACTGGAGTAGTTATGTTAGAATTTCACTCGACCAATCGTACCAACTTTACTTTCAATAACCTCTAAAAATTGTAATTCAGCACAAGTCTTGGTCTTGGAAGACTTTCTGGGAGCGTCATGCACCCAAGCGCCGAGACTGTTTTTATATCTTCAACAACAGCAGATGACTCGTATGGGTGGAGTTTTGAGACACCAGTAATGACATCTAAATTATCCTTGATACACAACAATGAAATATGTTTAGGCTTATCCCAACACACTATTACCATTAAACACTTGGGTCTTTCTTGCTATGGGCACCGATGTTTCGGAAAACATTCAATATGGGTTTCGATACAAGTTGGGAGGTAACTCTGCTGTAGCACCTACGGCTGTTTTCAAGACTCGAAGCCCATCTTCAGGAACTTTCTATACACTCACTTCAGTCGCAGTTCTCCAGTGGACAAACGATAATTTTCATTCACATTGTAATTGCAAGATGCGATATTTACGACTCTACACTGACTTTGTTCCCTACAATCAAGACATGATGATCAGTTTGGCATTAATGGAACTCAATAGTAAGAACTGCTTTGATTTGACAACTCATTGCTTTCCTGTAATATAATAGGTAAATTGTATGTATTTCATTTTACAACGAAGGCCATTGTCAATGGCGGACAAACCTTTCCAGCTGATACGTATACTCCTTCGAACACAGACTCTACCACTGGAATCGTAGGTATTAGAGTTGCTTAAAACTTGAATAAATAAATGTTATTTGATCACATAAGGATCAAGCACGGGAGACGCCACTTGGGATCCAGCTTTTGTGGAGTGGAATATAGTCCAATGCAGACCCAACACCCAGCTGAGACTAGATTTGACAGAACCAAATGCGAATGGTGTGATTATTGCCGCTGATATCTTTGTGTTAGAGTCTCAGAAGCACACTTTTTTCACCTTCCGAAATAAAGGAACTCTTGCTTTGGGTTTTGCTGTGGAAATACATTATGACCATTCCGTGCAATTATGGCGGAACCCTGGTAGCGGATCATGGGAGAATCCAATCATAACAACAGAAAAGCTCAATCTTAGTAACTCTAATATCTTTTTTATTTGACCTCTTACTTTCGCTACAACATAGATGCTTGGAATCGAGTGATCGTGGAAATCGTTCAAGCCCAGCCTTATGCATTTACGACTGGCTACTACTCTGCCAGGATATGGGTAAATGGAGTGGGCACGAATAGAGTGTATTTTGGGAATTTCGGCACGCACCTGTTCTATGATATGAATACTGATCAGATCCATCTTTGTTCAACGACAACTCCTGGCACTAACTCTATTTCGACCGAAGGAAAATATGATATGTTAAACCTCATTTGGTATAAAGGATCCGAGGGACTATACGTTCCAACAGGAGGTAAACTATGTTTTGTTTGTCTTCTAATATTAATGTTTATACAATGAATTGTATTATTTCGATAGATCTTAGTTGCGCTCTAGCAGGTTTCATTAATTCAATTCAAACAACATGTCTACAATGCAAGTCCGGATACTATCTAGTCGACAAGGAATGCTTGGCCAGCTGTCCAGCCGGCTATGTTCCTCATGAAGATACTAAATCCTGTCAAAGTAACTTTATCATATTATGAGCTTTATTCTAATAGCTGTATTTTATTTAGAATGTCATTATGGAGGCTATTTCGTAAACTTGTCATGATAAATTCACTTCCAATTTACTCTTTATCTCTATTAAATAGAAAGAGGACGGTATCTGTGATCTTTGTGTGTCAGATGGCTTATCTGTGGTTGATTCTTGGTGCGTCACTTGCGACTCAAGTTGCCGAAAATGTACAGGAACTGCAGCAACTCAGTGCACGAGCTGCTATTCTGGAAAATATCTCCTCTCTTCGAATAGTTCTTGTGTCAGCTGCGACGTAGATGGCTACTTTGTCTCTGGGTCTCAATGCTTGCCCTGTGATCCAATATGCCTCACCTGTAGTGGATCATCGACAAATTGTGTTACCTGCGGTGCCTCAAAATACCTATTATCCTCGAACAGTTCTTGCGTCGATTGCAATGTGAGTGGGTATTTCATCTCGGGTTCTCAGTGTTTGGAGTGTGACTCGAATTGCCTCACCTGTAGTGGAATATCTACGTATTGTGTGACTTGCGTTGCCTTAAAGTATATCGTCCCTTCGAATAATTCTTGTGTTGACTGCAACATAGCCGGCCATTTCATCTCGGGAACTCAATGCTTGCCCTGTTACTCGACTTGCAAAACTTGCACTGGAACGGGACCAACAAATTGTGTGACCTGTGTAGCCTCGAACTATTTTGTATCCTCTAATACTTCTTGTGTTAGCTGTGAGGCGGATGGCTACTTTATCTCGGAGACTCAGTGTCTCCAATGTGACTCGACTTGCAAATCATGCAATGACGTAACTGCAACAAGCTGCATCAGCTGCTACGAGGGATTCTACTTACTAACCACAAACAACTCCTGCACTTCATGCAACGATATTCCAGGGTACTACGCCAATGATATTGATCAGACTTGCAGCACAAGAACTACCGTCAAAATCCTCAAGTTTGAGTTGCAGTATCCACCTCAGCTCTATCTTCTTGACTTTGACACCCCTTTGGATCTTGAGAATTCTTTAGAAAAGATCAATTTGTATCAAATCACGAATTCCACTATCACTAACATGTCAAAAATGAGTTTCACTTTGAGCAAGCTTACTTCTAGTTCTTATGAGCTCAACTTTGTCTCCTACACGGAGAGCAATGAAGTTCGTTACCTGTTATTGTCATTCGACCAAATCAACTCGAGCTATTCTTACATGATATCACCTTCAAATTCCACAGCTCCGATTTCTACAGGCTCTACGGTGGCTTCAGCAGCAGATGTGGCTGGGACCACATCCCAAGCCATATTTATTAGCGCAGCGGCCTCTGCTTTGTTTGTTTACATCCAATCTAAAGGAGCTAGCACTCAGTTGATGCGAATTTTACAAATTATGGCTCGAATTAATTTTATGAAGTTGATTAACATAAACTACCTTACACCTTTGGCGGCTTTCTACGAATATGCCGATTTAGGGCAGTTCGGCTTGCCTAACGTTTTCAACAAAATACCTGGCTTTAACATCAGCCAAGCATCAACTAACTCAACAGGCTCAGAAGGAACCGCTATCTTCAATGACTATTTTCGATACTCCTTCAGTCAAGTCTTTCTTGACAACTATGGTGGCATCGTTTTCTCCACTTGCATCACGTTGATACTCTACTTACTCGTCAAAGTAGCCTGCAAATGCTTCAAAAATAAAAACTCCAAAATCAAAAAGATCCTGATTGCGACAGGTCAATCATTCGAGAAAAGTGTTATCATGACACTGATTGTTTCTCGGTACTCCTATCTCTGCTCAGCTCTCATTCTCAATTACATTTTCATACCTTTTAATGGAGCATATCAACAAATTAGCTTTGGATTCGCGATCTTATTCACAATTATAATTGCCGTCGTTTGGTTTCTGGCAATTTCTGTCAGTTTCTATCATGGCAGAAGCAAGGCCAAACTGAAATCAATAAGGCCTTTTTTTAACTTGATCACACTTCTTTGCCAAGAGTATCACAGCAAAAGCTATTTAGGACGAATAATGACATTTTGGACTTTGCTATCCAATCTTATTATAGTTCTCGTGCTAGAACTTCTGAGAAAGTGGGTGATTGTTCAACTCAGTGTTTTGATAGTCTTGAATGCGATGGCTATCTTAATCGCACTTCCCAAAAATGTATTCAAGACAGAAGCCACTAAAATAACAGTGATCGGCACAGAAGTCGGATTTACCATCATAAGCATCTTATTTCTGGTGATTTATTCTCTTGAGAATTCCAATTCATACCAAGTGAGGCTTGGATTGAGTTGGGCGACTGTTGGAGTCAATGTAGCGATTATACTCTTCCAGATTATTGTCAAAATTGTCGAGTTCGTACGATTGAGAAGAGCAAAAAAACGAGAGGAACGTAACCATACGCAGGCATCACAAAAGCAAGCCAACGAGGATAGTCGTATTCAGTTTCGAAACGGCCACAAATTTGATATCTCAATTGGAGTGGATCCCAACTGTTCCAGGAGTAGATCCCGAAGCGTAAACTATACCTTCAAAAACTTGAAATAGTCAACGAATAAATTTCGTTCAGATTTGATCTATAGCTTTCTTGTTTTCAACGCAAATCATCAAAGGCATTTCGTGTTCATTAGTTTTTTCATAAAGCTGATGACAAATTTAGTTGTATATGCAAGTTCGTATTTCACATCTATTTCAGATTTTGATTAAATTTGCTTTCATTCTCATCCAAAGCTATAGGCACAGATTTTAAACTAATCTAATGTCAACTTTCCTATGTGTTGCCTGGCTAGAATCATATTAACAAGCTTGCTAATTTTATTATTTCACCTTTTATTAATTCAATAGCTACAAATTGCCTTCTCATGGGTTTTATCAATCCACTTTAAACAGCATGCTTGCAATGCAATACCATCTATTTTCTTGTCGACAAGGAATGTCTGGCCGTCTGGCCAGCTGTCCAGCCGGCTACGTTCCTCATGAGGATACTAAATCCTGTCAAAGTAATTTATCTCAATGTGGCATGCTCACACATAACCTCATTTCTTTTTAGAATATCAATATGGGGGCTATTTTGTAAACCTATCATCACAGTTTCACCTCAAATTTACTCTTTAAATCTTTAAATAGAAGGTGGACGGTATCTGTGACCCTTGCGTATCAGACGGCTTATCTGTAGTTGATCCTTGGTGTGTCACTTGCGACTCCAGTTGCCGCAAATGCATTGAGACAGTAGCAACTCAATGCACGAGCTGGAGAATATCTCTTCTCTTATGATAATTCTTGTGTCAGCTGTGACGTAGATGGCTACTTTATTTCGGGAACTCAATGCTTGGAGTGTGACTCGACTTGCCTTACTTGTAATGGAGCAGCTTCAACAAATTGTCTGACCTGCAAGACCTCAAAATACCTAGTACCCTCGAACAATACTTGCGTTGATTGCAATGTAGACAGCTACTTTATCGATGCAACTCAACTTGCAAATCATGCAATGGCGTGACTGCAACGAGTTGTATCAGTTGCTACGAAGGATTCCACTTACTAACCACAAACAACTCCTGCACTCCATATCAATATTCCAGGATACTACGCCAATGATGCCGATCAGAATTGTCATTCCAAAACTACGGTCCAAATTCTCAAGTTCGAGTTGCAACATTCTCTTCAGTTTTATCTTCTCAGCTTCGACATCCCTTTGGATCTTGAAGCCTCTTTGGCAGAGATCAAACTCTACCAAATTTCGGATTCTGAAAATCCTCTCAGCATGGGCATATCAGAGGTGAGTTTCACTTTGACAAAACTTACTCCCAGCTCTTATCAACTGAATTTCCTCTCCTATACTGAGAGTAACGAAACTCGTTCCCTTTTGCTGTCTTTTGATTGGTTCAATCTGAATTCAAGCGATTCTTTCATGACTTCACCTTCAAATTCTGCAACCACTATTTTCAGAGATTCTTCAACAGCTCAAGCAGCAGCTACGGTTGGCACCTCATCCCAGGCCATAGCTATTAGTACAGCAGCCTGTAGTCTCAATGTTTACCTCCAAGTGAAAGGAGCAAATACTCAATTAATGCGAATTTTGCAAGTAATGGCTCGCATTACTTTTATGAAGTTGATCAATGTTAACTACATTACACTTTTAGCAGAATTCTACAGCCACGCAGATTTAGGACAATTTGGTTGGCCAAATGTTCTCAGTAAACTTCCAGGCTTTAATAATCTACCGACCCCAGCAGTCAACAAAGCTTCACGGCGAATAATGATGGATATTTATGACAAACCCTCAAGGGAGCATCATCTTCAATGACCACTTCAGTTACTCATTCAGCCAAGTCTTTCTCGATAATTATGGTGGCATCATTTTCTCCACTTGTGTTACTTTGATGCTCTATTTCCTGATTAAAATAGCTTCCACAGGTTTCAAGAATGAAAACTCGAAGATCAAAAAACTCTTGATTGAGCTTGTTCATTCATTTGAGAGGAGTATTATCATGACCTTGCTGGTTTTTCGATACGCATATTTCTGCTCTGCTCTCATCTTTAACTATGCTTTCATCCCCCTAAATGGAGTCTACCAACAAATTAGCTTCGGATTCGCAGTCTTCTATCTGATCATACTAGTCTCCATTTTGCTCCTGACTATATGCGTGAGTTTCTACCATGGCAAAACTAAAGCCAAATTGAAACCTATCCAACCACTATTTAACTTGATCACTCTTATCTGCCAAGATTATTATAGCAAGAGATATCTGGGTCGAATAATGACATTTTGGTATTTGTTATCCAACTTTCTAAACATGCTCTTCCTGATACTTCTGAGGAAGCGGGTGATTGTTCAGCTCAGTGCTTTGCTCGCATTGAATATGATTACCATCTTATACTTTCAATTCCGAAGAACATATTCAAGACCACTGCAACGAAACTAATGGTTAGAAACCGGATTTATCATCATAAGTATCTTATTTCTTGTGATGTACTTCCTAAAGAGTTTTGGTTCGTACCAAGTGAGATTGGGATTGAGTTGGACCGTTGTTGGGGTTAACATTGCAATTATATTCTTTCAGATTCTTGTCAAAGTGGTTGAATTCTTTAGATTTCTTAAACAAATTGGATGTAAAAAAAATGAGGTATGCAAAACATCAAATCAAACCTTAAAACTTGAATACGCTTAGGAGAAAATTTAAGCATTATTACAGATGCTAACATATGATACTACGATACTTTAAGAAGAAACACATAACTTCATTCGAAAATTCAAACTTTTCAAGAAAATAAATAAAATCCCTTGGTTAGTTGCCACGTAAAGAAAGAAACTGCATTTAATGCAATGCCCTTTTTTCATCTGCTAAATCAAGTTTGTGATCGCCTATTATCGAGTTTTATTCTTAGTAGATTTAACTATTCAGAAAGAATCCATTAAAGCAGCAGAAAAACATGAAGACACGAAACAAAAAAAATATTATATATGAAGCGCCTTCATCTATCATAATGACCTAAATGTAAACTTCCGACTATTTTTTTTCCAAATAACCCTCTTTCCGATAACTTAAAACTCTCAAGCTTTGAATCTTTATTTCTATTCACACATCAAGTTACTTTTTTTGATTGAAAAGCCGTGACTTCGAATCACATTGGAAACTACAACACATACATTTCTCAATGTCTCTGTGTGGATTATTGCCTATTACCTTTTTCAAAAAGAAAGCAAGGATTTTATAGATTTAATGAGTCAGTTCTGTTAAAAAGTTTTTATTCTTTTTATATCCTAAAATCTCAGAGTTCTTAATTACGGCTGTAAAATTTTATTTGACAGGTTATTAATTGTTGCTATTCTGACTCGCATTTTCTTCTATTCATGTGATTAACTCCAAGACCTCTCTCAGTGGTTGGCTCTCGAAAGCTGATTCGTAATTGTAACCTGATGGAATCGACGAAGTCGTTACTTTAATAATTTCTCTTCATTCTTCGACAGTAGATTATTAATTCGATTTCGATGAAAAATTCCTCTACTGTGATCAACTTGGCTGTTTCTTCTGAAATTTTCTGTATTTCTTTTTGTGATTATAGTTTTCTCATCCAATTATTAATACAGAAAATTCTTCTTCTTTCTAATGAAAAATAGAGTTTGAAATAAAAAATTTTAAGACAAGAAGTAAAAATGGAATCGTTGATCAACAATTTATTAATTGAGCACGCGATAAAATTGGTAATTAAATTTCACTCTAAATCCAAACTCAATGAGAAGAACGCTAATACTTATCTTTCGTTGCGGAATATTGCCTCTACTAATTTCTCTGAGAGGTAGCAAGCTGAATGTCTTCACACCAAAATAATATCTATAGTTGTCAATTCTGCTGTTCAAATCTTTTATCTTCAAGAAGCAGAGATAGTTTCCGACCCTACAGTGTTTCCACGTGAGACAATGACTTCTCTCTCACCAAATTTCACAAGTACGAATCAATACACATGGAGTTCCTGGATCTACAAGACTTCTTGGTCTGCATCCTTGGAGATTGTTGTTAGAATATCACTGAATACATCGTACCAACTTTTTCTTTAGAATCAGATCTGAAAATTTAAAAATAGCAAGGACTTTGATACTGGGAGAATTTCTGGGGTTCTCATGAAAGAGAACGACTCGCATTTCTTTTTAACTACAACGAACAATGAAGATAACTATTTTTGGAGGTTTGAAGACCCAGTAATGATGTCCAAATTATCTTTGATAAATAACGGTGAAAAATGTTTTAGGTTACTGCCGATGCAATGCTACCATTAAACACTTGGGTGTTTCTTTCGCTGGGTATTGATGTTTCAGAGAACATTCAATATGGATTTCGATACGTGTTGGGTGGTACCTCTGCTATAGCACCTACAACCGTTTTCAAGCCTCGAAGCCCACCTACAGGAGATTCCTTCCATGCGCTCACTTCAGCCGGAGTTATCCAATGGACAAACGATAACTATGCTCAGCATTGTAACTGCAAGTTGCGGTATTTGCGATTATACACCGACTTTGTTCCCTATAATCAAGATATGATGATCAGTTTGGCATTAATGGATCCTGATAGTAAAAACGACTTTGATTGAGAACTCAATATTTTCCTGTTCTTTATTAGGTAAATTGTATGTATTTCATTTTGCAATAAAGACCACTGTTAATGACGGACAGACCTTCCCAGCTGATACCTATACTCCTTCTATCACAAACTCTACTACTGGAATCGTCGGTATTTGAATTCTCTTGCTGAAATATTGGCTGAAATAAATTTTATTTTATCACACCAAAGTTCAAGTAAGGCAGACACCACATGGGATCCAACTTTTGTAGCTTGGAATATCGTGCAATGCAGACCTGGTACCCAGATAAGGCTAGATTTGACAGAACCAAACGCGAATGGGGTAGTCGTTGCCGCTGATATCTTTTTGGTGGAAGACAACTGGAAGCACACTATTTTCTCTTTCCAAAATAAAGAAACTCTTGAAAGGGGTTTTGCAGTGGAAATAGATAATGACTATTCCGTGCGATTATGGCGGGGTCCTATCGGCGGATCATGGGAGAATCCACTCGTAACGGCGACTAAGCTCAATCTAAGTAACTCTTATTTATTTTTTATTTGACCGATGACTATTGCGACAAATAGACTCTTGGAATCGAGTAATTGTGGAAATCGTTCAAGCCCACCCTTATGCATTTACCTCTGGCTATTATTCTGGCAGGATATGGGTCAATGGAGTCGGCATGAATAGAGTTTATTTTGGGAATTTCGACAGGCACCTGTTCTACTATCTGAATACTGATCAGATCCATCTTTGTTCAACGACAGATGCAAGTGGATCCGGTATTGTGATCGAGGGAAAATATGATATGCTGAATTTCATTTGGTTTAAAGGGTCAGAGGGTCTATATGAACCAACTGGAGGCAAATTTTGCTTATCTTACATTTTATACTAATTTGATTATGGCTAGATCCATCCTGTGGGCTTAAAGGATTCATAAATCCTCTTCAAACAGCATGTCTCCAATGTAATTTAGGATATAAATGGGTGGAAATGAGATGTGTGCTCGACTGTCCACTCGGATACGTCCTCCATTCAGATACTAACTCATGTCAAAGTAACTTTAGTCCTCTGAATACTTTGCCTTAACATCCATATCTACTTTCATTTCTAGAATGTCCATATGAAGGCGGTTGGATGGTAATCATCACATTCTTTATCTCAAAATATGCTAATTCTCTTTTCTCA
>ENA-UOTX01001945-UOTX01001945.1-compost-metagenome-genome-assembly--contig:-NODE-1945-length-12032-cov-45.500042_pt1 | contig 12032 bp, 9 predicted proteins | sample MGYA00238143_ERZ746982 | MGnify/ENA primary metagenome ERZ746982 (study PRJEB28758, sample SAMN06268862) | compost metagenome | isolation source: single cell | place: USA: California, Emeryville, Joint... | reverse complement strand
GTGTTAAGAGCCTATAATATCAGTTTATTACCTTTTTTTCTTCTTCTGATGCTTATCTTCCGCCTCTACAAGCATTTGAAGCGCCTGGTCAATCGCTTCGTCTGGACTATCTTCTGGTTGGGCTTCTACATCTTTCTCGCCTTGAGCTTCGATCAGCATTTTTTCTGAGGCCAGCATACTGTTTTTCTTCTCTTCCCACTCCTTTCTGAGCTCTTCATCGAGAATATCGTCTCTGAGGTAAAGTTTATCAACTTTCTCATTATCCGTTTTGCAATTTGCATGTCCATAATTCCCGCAAGCTATGCATAGGACCTCTGGCTTGAACGTTTTCTTCTCCTGCAGCGGTTTCGAATCAAATACATAGCTGCGAGGAGCCAGAATCGTCCCACATTGAGCAATTTTATGCCCTCTTTTATTACATTTTAGACAAGATGAAGGATCTTGTCCAGGGCAATCCTGCTGCCGGTGGCCAACTTTATAACACCTGAAGCAAACGATTGATTGGCAATTCATTGCTTCGTGCTTTTCCAAGCAAAAAATGCATGTTGTTTTGAACATTTCTGGACACATGCGCTCAAAATGGCCTGCTTGTTTGCATCTGAAACAGACTTTGGTAGGATTTGAAATAAAGTATCTATTTTCGAAACTGTAAAACTCGTCGAGCTGCTTCTTAGCCTCTGCCTCGTCGTCCCCCTCGTCTTGTGAGCTGTCCAGCGGGTCCTCGGTCTCCGTCCTCTTAGACTCGCCGAGATAAGTTTCGATTTTTTCCAATATGTTTTTCTCTCGTGTATATCTTGAATAGTCCTGTCCAATGAGTTTATAAGTGCAGACTTTAATCAATGGCGGTTTCGTAGACTTAAACTGCTTCTTTTTAGGGCTTTTCTCCTCGGCTTCCTGCTCCACTGTCTCAGCGCCTTCCTCTTTAGAAGTTCCTGAAGTTTGCGCACTTTCTTTCTTCATTGATGGGCTCGATTCATCAGGACCAACGAATGTTGCAACGGGATTTGTATCGACTTCAAAAGTCAATTTAGTTAGCTTAGTTTCGTTTGCATTCCGCTCTATCTTCTCCTTCAGCTGTGAAAGCTTCTGTTTTAGATTTTTGCTGGCCGCAGTGTTATGGATGAGGTCATTATGCTCTTCAAACATGATTTGATCGTTTTCAGATTCTAAGTTCTCCTCCAATTTCTTTTTAAAAGCAGGAGACACCGTCAAGAGTTTTGCCTTCTGCTGTTGCACGTTGCTTTTCTTCATCTGCATTGAAAAAGAAACACTTGGCTTCGCTTCTTCTACTTCAGGAGTCTTGCTAAGTTGCGGTTGGTTGTCATTGGCCGGTGTGGTTGTCGGTTCGGCAGGCTTTTGTGGAGGGGTTTCTTTTGATTGGATGGGGTTTTCAACTTTAGTTGGTTCAGGTACCATAGCGTTGCTGCCTGGGGTTTCTTTATTAGTAGTTTCTTTTACAGTGATGTGAGCCTGCAAATTCGTGAGCTCTGGAATAAAAAGGTTTCCGAGTTTTTCCGAGACTATTTGCAAAAAAGGGCTTTTATCTGGGTCCGTAGGGAAATAATTTGGGATGATGAGACAATCGCCAACGCGAAATAATTGAGTATATCGGGGCTGTGAGCGTTTAATATATTTATTGTGGCGCTGTTGATGATGATGTTGCTGCTGCTGTTGATTTGAATTAAAATTTTCACGCTTTTCATGATGCGGGATATTTCTACCTTCGAGTTCACGTGAAGAAATCTCAGGATTTGAATTGGTTTGGATTACCCTGGGCAAGTTGTCCCTGTGGTTTTCATTCTGGCTTCGACTGCGAGTAATTCGCAATTTCCCGTCAGACGAGTTGCTCGACCAGTTTCTTTGGGCGTTTGGCTGTAGCTGATTCTGTGGCACGTGCTGCTCGTTGAAATTTAATGGCTGAGGTTGCACGAGATTTGGATTATTCAAAGAAGTGGGAGCAAAGTAATGTCTGTTTGGATTGCTCAAATCGGGAATATTAGGCATTTGGGGATGCATATCATGGTGCTGCTGAAATTGCTGCTGCATTGGCTGTTGCTGTTGCTGCTGTTGGGGGTGGTAATGATGCTGAGGTTGTTGCTGATGCTGAATTTGAAACTGGGATTGAAATTGGTTCGGAAAGTTCATTGGCCTAGAGTTAGTACTTTGCTGTGGTTTTACCAAAGGATTATCGCTTCCACGGAACTGATTTTGATTGTCTTGATAAGCATTCGCGCTACTTCCGTTGTAATTATAAGGAGCTCCTCTTTCAGGTTCTCGTTGAGGAAAAAAAGGCGCGTTTTGAGGGTAATGATGTACGACTGGTCCGCCGATGTTATTTATTGGGAGTTCTTGAATTGGCTTTGGATTTCCGTAGGGACCGCCAGAACTGGTGCGAGCAATGTCTCTTGAGAATTGCTGAGGCGTCTCTCCTCCTCCGGCATCTCGAATAATATTAGTGGGATATTGGCCGCCTCCCATTAGGTTCAAGCCTGCTGAAAAACACTGCTTTATAGTAAGGGCACGAGATTTACCTTGGTGGATTGGACGGTCGAGTGCTTTCGTCGGGATATCAGCGTAGCTCGTCTGCATATAATCTGGTTTATCTAACTGCACAGTTGAAAAAGGCACGAAGAACTGTATAGAAGAGAATAATCAGATAACAGACCTGATCGCGTCTCATAAACTGCTTTTCATAATCAGATTCGTAATATTGATTCATTTTTGGAGCTAATTGTCTATCGTCTCGATTTCGATCTCTTCTACCGGTGTTTCTCATGGGGTTCTTATACCGAAACAAATGACAAGACTAACTTTCAAATTCAAAGTTACATCTTTTCTCAATTTGACCTCTGGAAACGAGCGAGAATTCATCTAGAAACTAATAAGCAAGTCAGACTTGAAAGCTGCAGAAAAAACAAAATTTTAATTGTCCGAGTTTTTATCCTTCGCGATTTAAGCGCCTATTTGATGATAATCCATTGAGCTCTCAATGAGAATAAATAAACACTATAGCTCTCGTGGAGAGAGCTAGAACCAATTATCTCAAGAGAAAAGCCTCTTTCAATTCAGCTAATACTAACAAGAAGGGGTCCTTTCATCTGTTCGCCTGAGAAGGATGGAATATTTTAGATGTAGGTGACCTTTTTAAAAGTTCTGAAGATAATTTTAGGACAATAATTTAGACTGGTGTCCTAATATCTGGCTGGCCATCAATGACCTCTCGTTATTCTCTGAATCTCAAAAATCAATTCATTAGTCTCAACATGCAGCTCTTCTATTTTCATTTTTTGTATCTTCGAGATTAACGGTAGTCTTTTGATATTTAAACCAATAATTTAAAATGGATAAGGACAATACTACTTTGGAATTCTCGTCAAAGCAACCTTTCGAAGAGCCATTAGAGATGTCAAAACATTCAGCAATGTCTCATCAGTATAACGACGCGCCTGAACAGGATCAGAGTTCTCGAGCATATAAAACCGAAGAGATGTATAAAGATATTATAGATAGAGTCAACCGATCAAGAGAATTTCTGGAAAGCATGCAAAAGTCTTCCGCATTTAATGAGAATAATTCAGGTAATGATTTATGGAAAATAAAGGAGGATGAATGAACCCTTTGTTACATTAGATCTGCGAATCAAGACAGAATCTGACACATTAAGTAAGCCTAGCGCTCCAACGTTCCGACCGGATGAAAGAAAGCGGATTATACCCCCAGTAGGCAATATAAAAACAACCAAACATCCAAGTACCACAACAGCCGCATCAAGCAACGATAGAAATCTGTTTAAACGTGATTTGCTTGGAAAAAGTCAAAGCAGTAAAGCAGAGGTAACATTAAAGCCGTCAAGACAATCAAAAAGCAAGGCAAGTAAAGACAAAAAGCCCAGTTTGATCGCTTCTGACTCAGATGATGAGAAAGACGATGCGATTAAAGCTCTCGGCTCATCAGGAAAGAAAGTCAGTACTCGTCCAGTCACTAAAACGCTGAGTAAAAAGCCAGATACCAAGACACTAGCCAAAAGTCGCTCGCCAACTAAACCTGAAACTCCAAAAACAAAAACAGTTTACAAAAGCGCCAACCTCAATGCTACCAAGAATGTGAAACTCGATACTACAAAAAGCCTCTCTCAGTCACAAGCAGCAATAGAGCGGGAAAATCAGTTGCAAGAGGAATACATAAAACTGAAACTGAAGTCAAAAGAAATGAAAAACACATTACAAGAGTATGCAGACAAATTCATTAGCCTTGAAGATGAATTAAAAGAAAAAGACCAACAACTGCAAGAGCTCCAGCAACAATTGAGAGATTCACAAAATGAAAGGATCCAGAACCTCGACACCCTTCGGGACTTTGCGAAAAAAGAGGAACAATGGCTCAGGACCGAGCGGGAACTCAAGTCGCTTGCTGCAAATAGAGAAGAGGTAGAATTTCAGCAGCAAAGGAAATTGGAAGAACTGGATTCGCTTTTGCGAAAAACCGAGCAGCGGTACTTATCGCCAACTCAGAGCTTCCACCCTGACGGTAGAGGGGGAAGAGATGATGGATTTATTGAGCAAAATCGCGTTTTGGAGGCACTTCGGGTTGAGCTTGAGACAGTGCGAAAGGAAAGCAGGCTAAAAGATAGCCGGATTCTTGAGTTAGAGACAGCGAATGCCCACAAGACTCAGGAGTTGAATCGGCTTAAAGAGCAGATGGAGTCAGCGGAAAGATCGAATAGAGGCACCACAGCGAAAATCGATGAGTTGAAGGAGGCGAAAATGCATTTAGAGGAGAAGGTCAATAGATTGAAGAAAAAACTCGAGGATGAGAGGAATAAGTTCCAAAACGAAAAGAAAGCTGAGATCGACGAGAAGAAAAATAAGATTAAGCAACTCAAAACTGAGCTTAAACAAGCTGAGGCTTCCGTGCAGAAATTGACAGAGGAGAAGAAGGTCCTGGAGTTCGAGGTGGAAAAGCAAGCGAGTGTGAACGCGGCACTTGAAAGGTCGTTGGAGCGAGCAAAGGACGAAATTATTGAGCTGCAACAGCAACAGTATGCTTTGAGTTTTAATTATGTAATGTTTATTTGGCATTGGGAAAAAGCAAAACACTCAGTACGATGAATGAGAATTTAAAGACTCAGAATGAGGAACTATTCAAGAATTACCAGAATGAATGCGACAAAGGGATATTGCTACAGGCTGATTTGAAGAAAACAACGAAATTATGCAAGCAAGTGGAAGAAAAGCTGGAGCAGAAGGAGAAAGACGCTGCAAAAGTAGATGAAATGGTTGGCAGAGTAAACCAAAGCTTACTGATATCTTGTTTGTTTAATAAACCATTTGTAACTAGCTAAGGAATGAGGTCAAGCTATTGCTTGAAGAAAACGCAAAGGGAAGAGACTACACCACGAAATTAGAATCATCGCTTAATCTGCTAAAGGCGAGGCAGGAAGACGTATTCTATAGAGTTTGTTATTATTTTTGACCTGAATCGTATTGTTAGGAGGTCGAGAAGATAGAGTCCAAAATAACGGAATTAGAGCAGCAATTGCGGGCAGTTAAAGAGGAAAACACATTGCTGAAATCAAACGAAGCTCAACTTCAAATGGAGTTACATATTGTCAAGGAGGAAAGAGAGCGGTTCAGAAAAAACACGAGGGCATTACAGCAGGTTAATACGACATTAGAGAAAGATATGAAAGCTGTAAGAATATCTCGTTTTGAAATAATAAATCATGTATGGTGTTGGTTCGTTAGATTGACTCAAAGGTGCGCGAGTTTATGACTGAGAAAGAGCAAGTGCTGCAAGTACAGCATGAGAAAGCATTAACAATGAGGAGCCAAACGAACAGCAAGCTGAAGGTAAGCTAGAGCAGGCTTGCTTAATTTTTCATAATGGCAATTTAGACGCTTGATGAGATTCAGAGTCTTATCAAAAATCACAGGCTTTTTAGCAAAACCAGTCTGAACACGTCGACTCACTAAGGAATAATTTATGAATAACTCGCTTATTATTCTTATCTAAATAAATTCTGGAGCCCATCATCAGTAATTTTTATTCTTAATTAGAGATGAAAGAATTATTAGCATTCTTATCCCAAGGGCATAAGCAATTTTTTTTCCATATCATGTATTTGTCACACTGTGCAAAAATTTTGTCAGCATTCGACTCGAATTCCTTGTTTCATAGATAGTTTCCCATGAATTCAGAAAAAATTTATGAGAAAAACGAACCACATTCAATAAGTAGAATTTTCAAATGAATTTTTATTAAAAACTAGATTCTGCTAAAAAAAAAACTCGACAGACAAGCTCATTTAATTCAAGCGACTCCATAAGGTAATTAAGAATATTTCCTCTTTGCGACAGCCGATTGTTTGGATTTCCTACTCACCCGACTTCCATGAGACGTTTTCAGCTTATTAGATTTCGGAGATGATCCGCCATTGGAATCAGCAATGCTCCACCTCATTAATTTCGTGTCGTTATTCATCTTCCTCAGCGTTTCCCTTCTGCTTCTCACCTCTGGTTTATCATCAATTTCCTCATCCATTGATAAAATATATTCTCCATAGTTGTCGCTGTAAGAATCCAGCATAGCTTCGCTTTTTAATGAATAATTGCTTAGTGCCATCTCTGATGTCTCAAACGAAAGAACACTCATGCTCTTAGCATCTTTCGTGGTGAGGTGAAGAGGTATTGTCTTCCCTGGTGCAGTTTTGCAGGGGTCAGAGGACAGATGTGTATCAGTCTGGAGCACGTCGAGCCCGAGTTCCTGAGGACCACTTTTCAGAGAATTTTGCACTGAGAGTAGCTTCGTTAATTTTTTCATCGAAGGCAGTGAGCCTAATTCAGGTGGGTCTTCTAGCGTAGGACACTTTTCATTTCCCAGTAGCCCCAAGCCGAACGATTGGCTGCTCTTTGACTTCTCTGAGGAAATACCTAAGGAATCATAGAGGTCTCTTTGCACTTGAGTTAGTATTTCGTTCGAGAGGAGCTTTTTCTCAATTAGTTGTTTCAGAAATACGTTTAAGATGCTTTCGTCATTCCGGACTTGGGCAGCCAAGCTTTCTTCAATATCTGAAATCATATTCAGCGAGCGATATAACCCGACGTATTCTAACAATTGATGCACTTGGCTTTCTGTGTATGAATCATTTGAATTGCGATTTTCAGACATGCTGATGATCTCGTAGATAAGATCCTTTTGCTCCTTGGCACAAATCTATACAGTTTATTCAAGTTAAGTTTTTTTTTTTTGCTCGCTGGATCTTACTTTGTTTTCCCCGCCGAAGTACACGACTATTGAAACTAAGTTCTCTTGGATATATAGCAAGTCGATCTGCATGGTATAATTTAAGCTGGCGTATTCCCTTTAAAAAAAAATACGATTGTTAGCCATCTGAAATCAAAACTCTATTACTCTGGATTTTCGTGATAAATATCAGAAAATATTGCCGCTAGCTCATCAACACATGTGTAGGGAGGCAATTTAATGCACAATGAACTTGCAAGTTTGAGTGAGTGACGGATTAGCTGAGGAAGGCTCGGGCTAAGGTGACTTTCAAGCGAAAACTTCTGGTTTGGCTCCACTGGTAGCTCAGACGGCGCAAGAAACACGACATCAGCTTTCAATTTCTTCAGCGCAAAGAAATTTCCATTGATGAACTCAATCGTGTCTCCAACGCCGTAAACATTCGCATTATGCTTTGCTTTCTTCAACTTATGCGCGTTTATCTCAACACCAATTACGCAAGGAGTAACTTTCGCAAACTAATAAGAACAGTATAAGCCAATAGTGCACGCAAAATAAAAAATACTTGGATTGTGTTACCGCCGTATCCACAGAGCGCGTCAATAATGAATTTGCCCTTCAGTTTTTTTGCAATGTGTCTCGCCACGCATTCCGGTGTCACCTCGCTCCAATCGTCTTTATCGATTTGAATTCCTCTATGATAAAGGGAAAACACCTCCTGTCTCGTGAAGTCATATGTATCGCTGTGTCCTACGAGACTTGGGTTTGTATCTCCACTGGCAACGACGCTCTTCCTTCCACTGCCAAGGAGATCATTACGTTCGTTGGGAACTATTCTCTCCAATTCAGCCTTAAAAACTTTGCTGATAATTCGCTTGGCGCCTTTGCGGAGAATGAACGCAGTGTCTTTAGGATAATATAATGTGGAGTTATTTGCGAAAATCCGAGTGCTTGGGTTTCGTTGCTTCAACGTGTTTGCTACAAACGAGTTTGTATCCAAGGTGTAGTGATTTGTGGACCTAGTGGCGGAATCCAGCAGTGCCTTCTTAGGAGATTCTCGAATTTCCTCGTCAGTTTCTGGACAACATAGCATAAAACAAGTCCAAGACCCTCTCTGTCGCTTTTCTTTGCCCAGGAGACTCCTCTCCAAGCCTTTGTTCTTGTCATTTTTCGAGCCGCTCAGCATTTTTCTTCTTCTTGCCTTTTATTTCGCTTGACTCGAATGATTTTTTTAAATTATTGGATAATTCGCTTTATGAGTGTTTTTATATTTGTCACAAGGAAACTTCCTCGTATTCGTTTTTAAAAGGCAAATATTCAGTCAAAATTATTTTCATACCAGACTGCGATTCAAAGAAAAGATATTTGTAGCAAATATCAATATTGAACTCAAAGATGCTCATTTTTTCTTCAAACGTCTCATGCAATATGATATTTACAAAGAACAGAATCAAATTTAAAAAAATATTTTTTTCATAATCACTATCAAAACCCTCATGTTTTTCTAAAGAGAATATTTTCATTCTCATCTAAAAACAAAGAAATATTCAATTCATTATATCGAAGCTTTCTTTCAAATCGTTTGCTTAGCTCCTCATGTGATAATAGCTTGATTCTTTCACTCGCTTCACAATAATCGAACTTAGCTTAAGCATCTCCCCAATATGGCTAATAGAAGTACGGTTAGATGAATAAATCTACAGCATCAGTTTACTTAGAGGAGAGATTATCGAAATCACGGTCAGGAGCATCCATTAGTGTTTCCTGGAGTGCCTGGACTCTTCCAGTTGGAACGGCCTTACCAAAAGTACGCTTTTCGCAGACTGGTCTTGAAACATTATGCATCCATCTCTCTGGTGCAATATCAAACAATCTGTCAATAACGTCCTCTGATCTTTTCGCTTCTGCGACACTCAGCGGTTTTGAGAACTGAGTGCTCGGACGATAGGTACGATCGTTCATGTTAGCATGCATGTCAGCTCTTATCCTACGCAGATCGTCGTTCAGGGAATTTAATCCTCGCACTGTGTCTCTTCCGCTGTCATAATAAGGAGAATATGAAAGTCGGCAGCTATTTGTGAGAGAGGCAGAGGCATCAGTTGGAACAGAACACAAAAAGTGTCGCTGCTTCTTTTCAGTATAAGACATTCGACTCGAAATATTTGAAGAAAGGAGAGGATTTTGTAATAGGTTAGCCTTCGCTTGTCTCAGGATATAGGGACTTTCAGCAGTAGAGGTGCTCCTTGGTGACATATCGACATTTAATATCCTGCTTCTGTAAGCAGACAGCATTTTTGGTTGAAGAGTGCTCTGTTCACTTAGAAAATAAAGCAATTACGATCATTGATCAAAGAGTTAATAGCCCTTACAGCAATCTGGTTGTGTTATTGCTTCTGGCAGGAGACAAACTTCTGCACATGCTTGCTTCCAGATCCCCACCAATCTTCCCAAGTTGAGAGCTTTGGAAAATTTCTTTTGAGGCCGATGGTCTGCCAATTGTGGTTGGACTGAAGCAGAAAAATAATCTTTATCAAATAATCCATCAAAATATTTTACCTTTTAAAAAGTGTTGTCCTTGATTGCCTTAGGCTATTAGGGTTTGTTGACTGCAGTCCCCAAATATCAGAGGTCGCTGTGCCGCTAAACAATTTTCCTTCAGCGCTCCTCGGAGAGAATCTGCTCCCGTCTTTCGCGCCCTCCAATCGCCCTGCAACAGAGTCAGCGATTCTCTTCTTGAATGAAAATCCATCACTGGAAGAAGCACTTAACAGGCCATTTCTTGTCCCTGCAATCGTTGGGCTTCCTATACGCCGGTCAGGCGAATCCGATTTGCGTCGGATATCATTGAGAACTGAGAGATTTCCTGCTGTGCTAGAGAACTTCAGGGGATTATGTATGTTAGAAGCGGAAGATGTTCGCTTTAACAAGTCAATTCCGCTTCGATTCAGTGGAGACTTTGACCCACTGCGATTCAGCGCGGATTTAAAACCACTTCTATTCAAGCTCTGGTCCGTTTCCTTTGCAAAACTATTATTTAAGACGTTTGGTCGCTAGAGAGTCAGTGTGTCAGTGGAGGCGAGGCAATGGGGATTTACCTTGAGTAATGACATGGGTGGTTCCTTCAGATAAGATCAAATGTAGATTTTTTTCTGGTAAAACGGTTCTTATTTCAGAATAAAATAAATTTAACAAAGTTTATCGCATCTCAATTTTTTTTATTTTCTCGCAAAGCTATAAATCAAAGAACCTCCCTTACCAATCTAACCAAAGAGCACTCTTTCTTAAATGGTATTGTAATAAAATAATAAAATGCAGGTTCGGCACGTTATTTAAAAAGTTACTAATAAAATGCACCAGGTTACGCATACTGATACTAAATTGAAGAATCAGATAAATAATCTATTGAAGGAGTCGCTTTGCTTTCCTCATGAAAGAGGCGCAAATAAGACTCGCTTCAATACTCATTAAAATAAGTTGTTATAAACGCAAAAGATGATTGAACCTGGTAGAACCAAGGCGTTTCGTGATATTGAAATAATTGTTTTGTTCTGGCTCTTCAGCTTGAAGAGCATAATTTGAAATCGAGATTATTCAAGAAAGATCGAGAATGATGTTGAAATACCGGCGCATTGGTCGGTAGCGTTCAAAACAGCGACTCTCTGCATGCTAAAAAATTGTTTTGGCCGTTTGTTTCAAGGTCCATGTTATTAACGCTGTCATCAGTGTAGATGTTCTGCATTGAGGGGAATTCCTGAACTGGTGGCCTGCAATGGTCCTGAGGGCCATCACATGGCTTGATTTGAGCGTCAGTGCTTATTTTAGCGGACTGAGATTGAGATTTTTCAATATCCATGGATTCCGCTCTCTTGAGCGCTTTTTGCTCGTCAGATGTCCCATGGGTATTACGCTCGTCGTTATGGTCTTTCACGGTCAATTGCGAGTTCATATTGCTAGTAATCTCCTGCGAGCACATATAATATTCGATTATTTTCGCCTTTAAAAGAGTATAGCATTCTAAGATTTCCTCCTATGATGAAAGTTGGATCAGAATTTGTTAGAGTAGACAATCGTACAGCTTTGAGGTTAAAGTATTGGCAGGCTGTATAAACATACTCCGAGCCTATGACATCCATATTCAATTTCTCGAAAGTAAACATGATGCTAGTGAGAGCGACCGCTGCTACACCATAATTATTAATTTCATACTCTAGATAATGCGTTAGTTTTTGGAACAACTGTCGGTGTTACCCAGAATGCAAAATTCAATGAAATCGTCGATTTGCTTTGTAAAAATTTCATAATCGAGTTCTTTTGAGTATTTCAGTGCCAAGAGAAGCTTCCGGGAGATCTCGCCGGCAGTTGGGTAGCTCAGCTTCCAATTTAGTGCTTTTAAAATGATTATCTCCATTTGCATTAGCTCCTCTGGAGCGTAGATGTCATCACCAATGTAACAGGCGTCTTCTGCGGTGATCAAAAATGATTCCTCTAACTGTTAATAAAAGGATTAGTTTCTCCATATTGAGTTTAACTTTAGAAGAGGACGAGAGTCAAGACGGGATATGATTGTAATTAAGACTGTTATTTGTTACTTTAGCAGCAAGAAAGAACGCGCTAGTCGCAAGGAGCTGTAGGTGCTCATCTTTGACGCTGGTAGTCGTGAGCACTGTGTCGATAAGTAAAAAAGTCAACTGACGAGTTTTGAATGATATCGTTCTGCTCTTCCTGCAGTTCTCATGACAGCGGAAAGCACATGGACCAGGACAGCGCAATCCACAGCGCTGCAAACATTC
>ENA-UOTX01001944-UOTX01001944.1-compost-metagenome-genome-assembly--contig:-NODE-1944-length-12037-cov-38.581773_pt1 | contig 12037 bp, 11 predicted proteins | sample MGYA00238143_ERZ746982 | MGnify/ENA primary metagenome ERZ746982 (study PRJEB28758, sample SAMN06268862) | compost metagenome | isolation source: single cell | place: USA: California, Emeryville, Joint... | reverse complement strand
ATGTTGATCTTAATACTTCCTTTTTTCGAAATAGACGCGAATAGCTTTTCTTTCTGAGACTCCTCACTAGTGAGCTCTGGATCGTCCTCGGGAGGTTTGATGAAAATTTGAAGTCCTTCAATGCTAATCCGCATCTGATCATCTTCTGGAATTGTTATTTTCTTCTTCTCGGGTTGCTCTCGTTGGTTTCGATGAAACCATTTCCCTTGCGGCTTTTGCGAATCTTTTAGGTACTGCTCGAGCTCTGCTTGATTGTCAAACGCATCTTTAAAATCTTCCTCATCTCTGCCATCCTCTTCCTTTTCGAAATCAAAGAAATCATGTTCGATAAGTCTTCCACAATGGTCTCCCCATTTCCCGACTGACCAAAGACCGATCTTTTTGCATTTGACCATCAAATAATCGTCAGATGCTGAGTTTCTTGGCATCTGAATCAACGAATTCAGTATCAACAGCGAAAATTTAGAATCTGAACGTGGAGGAGGGGATTTCGCACTTTCCTCTTTTGATTTTGCTTCCTCGCTTTCCCCCACAAGACTTGGTATAAGATACTGAAGCAGGTATTTCACTAGTTCATTGACAACGCGATTCAAGAATAGCAATTTCATTTCATTCAGTTTGACTGATGTCTCAGCCGAATAGCCTCGGAATCTCGCTTCATCCTCATCTAGCGATCTCACTTCAATTAATAGCGCGTATTCAGAGCTCTTTCCGGTCTTTTTTACTGCAATATCGGGGTACAGGCCAATTGCTCGAGAAATATTCTTTAGCATCAGATCTCTTGAGTAGACTCTGAGATTAGAGCTGTTGACGTAATTAGTGGATACGGCTTTCACCTCGGAGAGATTCAAGAAATATAGAGGTTTATTCTCATGCATCATTATCAAGCTAATGTCCGGTATATGGACCTCAACCACAGAAGTTGGTTGGGTTCTCTCCTCTTGCTGTTGTGAGGTCTTGACTGTTTTCAATTGTGCGTCAGGGTCCTTCTCCATACTGACTTCGGGCCAAAACGCTTGATCTTTCATAAATGATTCAAAGTTCTGATAACGTACGTTGGAATACAGTGAGCCATATTGAAAAATGTCCTGTAGGTGGCTGAACACGTCTGGATTTGCTACAAAAACGAATGATGCTAACTCCATGGTGATTCTGCTGTCCAAATGAGGGGAATGAGTCAGTCGATGGTATTCAGGTGATACAGATTCCACGCGAAGATCTATGCAATTCGCCTCATTATCATCATCGTCATCCAGTATAAAGTTAAGCATGAGAGTGCTTGAAGCTTCCTGAGTTTGTTGCTTTCGTTGAGGAGTTGCTTTCTTATTCACCCCATTCATATATTGTTCGATATATCGAATCGTTTCGTTGTTTGGGTTGGGTTTTTGGTCCTGGTAATGTGTTTGTTCCTCATCAAATTTGGCTGCTTTTATTTCAATCTCTTTGTGATCCTCTTCTCCCCGATGATGATGATCTACTTTTTTGAGAAGAGGCTCTTGCTTTTCGGGTGAAAACTGCTTCTTAGTGCCATCAAGTAGCGGTGATTCCTCTTTCAGTTGATCGTAAACTTGCTTCGAAAGAGCAGCAAAATCCACATCTTTACTCTGAGCAGTCAAATCTTCAATGAAGCATTCCTTCAGTCTCAATTGAAGCTTTGATTCGAAGTATTTGGTTTGACTCTCGAAAATCAACCCCATCATACATACCGCCATAAATGAATTCTGATTGCTGTTTCTGAAAGAATTCTGGTGGCTGTCTCCCTCAAATCCCAAATTTAATACGAGACCTTCCAAGCGAATTTCCACAAACTGAAGGACAGTTTCTTCGAGTAATTTACTCACCGCGACTGAATAAAACAGACTCCTTTCGATCGGATCCTTGGTTTTTCTGATCGTTTTCTCAGGGCTTTTCGTCGTGCTGTGGGGGACTTGACTTCTTCCTTCCTTCGCGATATGACTTATGTTTTGTAGCTATTTTTTTTTTAAAAAAAAACAATTAAATAAATTCAAGACCTTCGTCAACAAGTAAAATAATTACCTCAGTGAGTTGCACTCCTTGAGCAACGCCTGACCAAATTTTAGAAAGTGACATCAGAATGTAAATCGCAGGAAGAGGTAGATTCACGATAATCATTGGAAGATCAAGTGAGACACGCATTTGCTTCGGGAAAACATCTAAATTGAACGCTGAGATGAAAGTGTCTTCTCGGAGATGTTTCCGATTCTCTAATACTTTAGGTGTGGTCATGTTTTCAACAATGAGCTCGAAGCGATAGATCTCGAGTATATTATAGGCCTGTAGGTTGTATCCATTGTCACGATCAGTGAAAGCTTTCTCGCCCAATGTAAGTTGCTCGATGTTATACAAGAATGGATTCTCCTTGAACTCCCAATCGACGTCTTTTGTTATCAATATGCGGAAGCCACTGAATGAGAACATGAATGGCTGGAATGAGTTCTCGATGAATTCTTTTTGTTCGTCGTCTGCTAGTTCAATGATGCTCTTTTTATTTTCATTCTTCTTGTCAATTTCGTATCTATTACAGGGCAGAGGTCAAAAAACGAAGCGATGATGGTGTTTAGTACTCTCTTTTCAAAATCTTGATCGAATTGAGGTGGAGCACAAGCATCCAATCCTTGGTAATATAGCTGACTGGAAGGAACACGTTAATCTTTTCAATGACGACGCTAATATTGATTCTCTTCGTAATTTTTTTCTATAATTGAAGAAAGTCATTGCAGACTAGTAGCCTAAGGTCCAAGATTACCTTTCTTCGAAGGATCCCATCGAAGAATAGTGCATGTCGTTGATAGTCTTGCTTTTCATTGTTGTTGGTAGGTGAGACAGCTGTCGTCTTGACCGGAGAGCTTGAATCTTCTTCCTCGTCGCTTTCTTGGTGATGTCCTGCAACTCTGAAATTGAGGAATTCGATGAGAGACACTGTTGAGAGAGAGATAAGCAATTCAGAAATGAGGAACGTTTTACATAGCCTCTCGATGAATGGTTTTGTAAGCATGACATTGATCTTTGAGGCTGACACATCGATCATTACCTCATTGACATAATCGATGTCCTTATGCTCGATTCGATCTTTTGTTCCGATATGCTAAAATAAGAAATAACACAATCACTCTCGCAAAGTTTCATTTTTCCATACCTGGATCCCTTTCCGAAGGATAGAATTTGAATTATAGATTAATTTAGTTTCGTTTTTCACTCGCAGCACTTTCCGAGCTACATTTTCGACTCCGAGGAGGTCAAGACACTCTGCCTTTTTGAAATTCAGCTGTAGGAGCTGATGCCTACCTTCAGAAGTAAAATCAAGTAATATATCTTCCACAGAGAAGCTCAGCAACAATTTTGGAGGAATATCCGACGGATGATGATCATTGACGAGTTTAATGTAATCTGACAAGGTTGCCTTCGGATTGAAATTTCCTGACGCAATATTATTTATGGATAATTTCTGCTGTGCCGATTTAGGATTCATCCTCACGGACTCATTGGCTATCAGCCTAACGAAGTTCTGCTTAATGTGTTCGACAATTTTCTCTTTGAGTTCTGCGCGGTCTTCCAGAGCTTGAGAAAAATAATAAACATGATTCTGAAGATCTTTGAGTGCGTCAATGATATCGTTGTCTCTGAGCACCAAGCTGACTGATTTTACTGTCAAACTGAATTTCATATTGAAAGTAGAGGATTGCCGAGCTTTCAATGGATTACAGTGAGACTTTAAAAAAGAAAGGGTTTTACCCGAATCGTCTTGGACGGAAACCAAAATGTTTTCGAGTTTGAAATGTTTGTCGTATCTTTTAAACCAGTTCTCAAGCATTTCAGCATCCTCGCGGTCAGGATCTTTGAGTTTTTTCAAGTTGTCTCTGAGTAATGCGAGCGCTTTCTCACGAATCCTAATCATTGTTGAAGTGAGCTCCCACACATCTTAGCAGGAGTAGCTTACACTATAATTGTGCCGATGTTCTGCTCATCTTCGAATTTTCGAAGGAACTTTATATTTGCATCCGTTAGCGTTTTTTCATTGATGAGTTTCTGAAGGTAGAGTTTCTCGTACTTATGCGATGCAGTAAACGTAATAAATGATTTTTGTCGGGTTTTCGCTTGCGTGTTCTCATTCTCCATTACTTTATTAGCTGTAAAAAAAAAAAGCATTGTTAGCAATCGGGAGAATCCAAAGTTTGGTTTACCAAGATATTGCCACCAAAGCGATGCTTGAGTTTTGCCTACCACCTTCCCTTTCGGCCTATTCAGATCGTGATCTTGAATTTTCTCCAGCATAATGATCATAAACCGTATTTGTTTCTAGAAACGATGATGATGATTAGCTTAAATGCTTTCGATATGTGTTCAACCTGCTTAAAATGGAAAAGAATCGGTGTGACTTTGCAGTTTATCAACAAAGAGGCATCAGAGGCCAAATCAAGGAAAATATTAGTGTCGATGTCGAAATTGTTGATAATGTAATTATGCAATATTGCCAGCTCTTCATTAATCGCCTCCGTTTCCTTATCTTTGACCTTGGTCCCCATTATTAACACAAAATAGTTCAATGCATTAAATTACTTTCTTCAGGAACGTGTCATCGTAAATATCAAAATATATTGCAAGGCCGCGGACCTTGATCTCTTTGGAGACGTAAATCTGCCTCTCTTTATTCAGCATAACTTTCTCGGGCGTTGCGGCCTGCACAGTAAGCTCATCAATCTTTAACCCTGTTTTTATGATTTCCGTTTTCGCGATCTAATACAAAAAAAAGAATTAGAGGCTGCAAAGCAATTTGACTGGTGAAGTTACGTGATTGATATATATGAACTCCACATTTGAGATATGAATTTCTGCATTATGAATGATATTATTTGCGATGAGATAGAAGTAGGAGCCCGATTGTATATCATTTGTGCGCTTTTTGATAAGTTCGTCGAATTTTTTGAGCGTTTCCTGTTTCATATTGAGCATAATTTCTTTTTTTTTCTTGTCGGTTTTGGTTTTGCTGAAATTGTGAGACACGCAGAGTTTTAGTCCATTGATATGAAGTTTCACGGGCTATAAATATCCGGAGTAAGCACTTCAGCGAATTTACAGAGCAATAATACCTCCGTTTGCAGCGCTTTCCAAGGAATAATTAAATCCACTTCTTCTATCATGCTTCCTTCGACATCCAAATCTAAGTCCATTAATAAGAAAAATTCCCTCTTGAGTTCCAGTTTCTGAAACTTGATATGTCCTGGTTAAACTGTGAGACCGTATGGTGGTTTGATGAGTACCGTTCCAGAAACCGACATCAATATTGGTATTTTCGAGGTTTTTAAAATAGGGTGAAAGGTACTATTTGCCCAAGTAGATAGTCAGGAATAAAATGAATGAATTGAGTCACCTTAGACAGAACGAGAGATGAGGCCCATCCGAAAAAATTGAATTTGCTCATTTGATGACTTGCTATAAATATATCGCCCTCTGAATTATTGAATTTAAAGTTTACAACAGCAGTTTTTGCAATAAAAATCTAAATAGTTTAATGCTCTTGCGACACAAGACTCATTGCAAACGATATCGCATTCAGCAATTCTTCATAGAAGATCCTATTCTAAATCAATAGGATAAGCGTATTATTGTGATATCTACTGTAACTGCTCACATTTCCTTTGAGATAACTTACAATCTCTCAGTTGAAGCTTGGTCAAAAATGATTTTTCCAAGTTTATCTGAGAAAAAAAATCTATATCTCCTCTACTAGTTAGTTCTTTCGTTGGCTTAATTCAAATTGTGACATGATAACTAAAAGAGCACTTCAGAGTTTCTGATGGATTTTATAATACAATTGTTACAAAATGTCATTATTTGGAAGAAAATTTCACGCATTCAATTAAAACACACCAAATAGATGAATTGGACAACCTTCACCTCCTTTATCTTTGTCTTCCAGCGTATACGCTAACATAAATCGGCTTGGATGCCAAGCCACAGATTGTTGTATTGAATTACACTCTATTTTCTTTACGCTCTCAGGTTTATCAACATGGAAGATCTCCAATGTAGTGTCTTCCGCAGCACTCGCAATTAGCATTCCGTCATGCGAGAAGCTCAGTTGTCTGATCGGGCAATCTCGTTTGCTGAAGGCTTTAATACTTACTAACTCTTCCACATCCCACAGGGCTATCAAAGCGTCAGCTGCTCCCGTCGCAAAATACTTCCCTTTGGGATCCATTGCAACACAATAACATCTTCCTCTATGAAAATCCAAGGTGTCCATCCCTTCTATATCGGTCAATTGTTTCCCATCAATCACAGTGATTGGCCCTGTCAGTCCATTCTCGCTTGAAGTTGCAATCAAAAAGATTTGTCCCGACACGTTCCAGGAGATAGCATTGACTTCTCTATCAAATTTCATCTGTTTAATGCTCGTTAAGCTACCTGCCTCATAAAATGCAACGCAATCTTCATTCGTTCCAACAGCTATGGTCTTACCATCAGGAGCCCAAGCCAAGTTGAGGTTCGAATCTTTCGAGCTTACTGTTTTTATGTTTTTCTTAGACGCTCTCATATCCCAGAGTTTCAGGGTTTTATCTGCTGAGACTGAAGCCAATAAATCTGGGTTTTCAGGATGCCAGGCGAGCTGTTCAACTACGTTTGTGTGGTCTTTCAGGTCGTGAGCTCTCTCAATCCCGCTGGATGTCAAATTCCAAACTTTGATGGTGTAATCTTCTGAAGCTGAGGCGAGATTAGAACCCGTGCAGTTCCAACCGATCGAATAAACGCTCTTCTTGTGAGCAGGGTAATCCTTTGTTGTGAACTTCGCAAAGAAGTCTGGGTTATCAGAAGAAGCGGGAATCATGCTACACAACAAATTCGAAATGATATCCAAATAATCTTATTATTATTAATATTCTCCCAATTAAAGAAAGACAAAAACGCGAAAACGAATTCAAACAAAAGAGAGACAGGCTTAGGATCCATGATTGCATTGTAATTTTTTGTGATTTGTAATATTGTTTGTGGATACTCATATATTGGGAATGATAATTCATATATTCATTCAAATTAAACCCAGCTAATTTTCATGGCATATAGGCCTAATTAAAAGGTTTACAGGCAGCAGGTATGTAGATTGATAATTGTGAATTTTACGACTCTGTTTATTCAAAAGAGGCACCCTTAACTTTCATTAGAATTATTCATATTAGGCTGTCTTCTTTGTTCTCTTTGCATATTCTTCATTCTTCTTTGCGACCCAGACTGGTGTGTCTTTATCCCAATCGAAGAGAGGACGAAGAACAATAGCGGTCCTTGATGGGATGTATATTTGTATGTAATTGTTTCTACCGTTCCAAGGCTCTTTAATGACTGGGAACACAATGGAATGAGCTGGCCGCAATCTCTCTTTGCCAGCAAACTGATCCTAGTCAATGTGTAAATTATCAAGGAGTGTGTTCAAGGATACCTCATCGGTTTCGAGGACCACAACATGGTCGAAAGCATAGGCAGTTCCAACTCGATAGTTATCGAAGCTCTAAAAACATTGATCAGTTGCGAAATCGAAATTGAAATAATATAATCTACCTTTGTTGGGTGGAAGTTGAAAATCCAAAGCAAGCATCCTCTTTCAAACACGATCATCTTATCATCCTATAATAAATAAGTGTCAAGGACCAATTTTATTCATAGACAGCTACTTCATGTTTCAATGAAACATACTGCTCTCTTGATGAAAGCCAATGGTACTTGTCTTCCAATTCCATCATTGCTCGGTCAAAGTTCTACAGCGATGGCTGTTTAGTGTTGCATTAATGTTTGGTGTTACCTTAAAGTAATAGTAGTAGAGATTGGGATCGTCACTGAGGTTCCATTGACGGCTAGAAAATATGAGTTTATTTATACAAAGACTTCATGAGGATAATCACCGGCAATGATCGTAGCTCCATCCGTTGCCTTCTCTCGGGAAATCAATCCATTCAGGATGACCAAATTCGTTCCCCATGAAGTTTAAATAGGCTTCTCCGCCTAAAGCGCAGCTGATTAATCGAATCATCTTATGGAGAGCGACTCCACGTGCAACCGTGAGTGTTTCAGGTATCAGCAAGCTCATATTTGTGTAAATTTCCTTGAGAAAGAGAGGATTGATTTAAATAAAAAAGGCAACTTCTTTATTTTTACTTTATCGAAGAGCCACATCGAGAGTGTTTTGTCTCCTACGAGAGCCTGATCATGACTCTCAGCATATGCGACACATCTTTCATCGTATCTGCGATTTGTAAGAGTCCAGATAAGTTCGTTCATGTTCCAGTCCTCATCTTTCACTTCCTTTAGAAGTTTAATCCACTGCAAAAAAAGGTTGATATCAACGAACCAACTCTCATAGTTACCTTATCGGGAATAGCCATTTGAAGTCTAAAGTCAAAGCCAACACCTCCATCTTCAACGGATCTTCCTAAACCTGGCATTCCAGAAACATCCTCTGCGATCGTATAGGCTTCTGGGTTGATTCGATGAATGAGAGTATTCGCAAGCATCAAATAAACCATCCCGTCGATGTCTGTTACCATTGAGAAGTATTCTCTGTAGTCACCACTGAATCCAACTCCCAAACCTAATTATCAGCAAGATGATTTCAGTCTTTTTTGGCTAACAATCAAAATTTCTAACCATGATGCGTGTACATAAGCGATGTGATTCCATCGAAACGGAACCCATCAAATTTATATTCTTCAAGCCACCAAGCCAAATTGGAAAGCAAGAATCGGTTCACCTCCCATTTCGAATAATCGAACAGCTGACTGTCCCATAGTTCATGTTTCCCTTTACCTCCTGAATGGAAGTATTGGTGGTCTGTTCCGTCAAACATATTTATGCCATCAAGCACACTGGCTGAAGCATGACTAGCAAAATAATAGTAAATTTAGACAAAAATTCGGGAAAAAAAGCTTCTACCTGTGAATGAGATCAATCAGTACCATGATTCCCATCCCATGTGCAGTATCAATCAACTCCTTCAGATCATTCGGAGGTCCATAACGACTCGATGCTGCAAAGAAGTTTGTAACATGGTATCCAAAGGACCCATAGTAAGCATGCTCCATGATGGCCATGATTTGAAGGCAATTATATCCAGCTTCTTTGATTCGAGGAAGCACATACTGCGTGTATTCCTTATAGGTCGCAACCTTACCGAAAACCGAACTCATTCCCACATGTGTCTCGTAAATACGGAGAGATGCTGGTCTTTTCACGTTTGGATGTTTCCATTGATATCTGTACTTCTCTTCCTGACTCATGTAGACACCGTCGAAGGACTTTGATTTCTCATCTTGAATAGAATAGGTGATCCAAGCTGGAATTCTGAATGCCCATTCGTCCTTAGCTGTCAGCATGTAGAGCTTAACTTTGGTGTTATGTGGAATGACATGACTGCCATCCTCTTTCTTTTTCAAGAAAATTTCCCAGTTTCCAAAGCCATCACGCTTGAGTGGGTACTCTTTGAGATTCCAGCCATTGAAATCACCACAAAGATAGACTTCTTTAGCTCCAGGTGCCCATTCTCGGAAATGAATGCCATCGCTTCTTGTTTGAAAGCCATAGATACGATATCCTTGAGAGAAATGGTAGAGGTTTTCCTCGTGCTTTTCAATATTGTCAAGGAACTCGCAGTATTTGCCATAGCGGTAGTAGAAATGCTCTCTGAAAGGATCTAGGTAGCCATCATCCTTAAAGACTTGAAATTCTTTTGGATCGACACGTTTGAAAGGTGCTGTGAGCTCTGCTAAGCGGGCCTTATCAGGAGCATATGGATAGGTGTTGAAAAGCTCTTTGACTTTCGACGAGTAGTCGCTGCCGCTTATGTGTGTTTCCTTTGATTCCATGTTCTATTATTTAGATATTGTTAAGATTTAAGAATTTTAGAACTAAATGAGTTTCTTTATTCCTAATTTCGGAAAATTTTTAACTTTTTATTTAGTCAGCACAATTACCTCTCTAGCTTTACGAAAATTCAGCCTATTTTCGATGGTGATGTTTTCACTATATTTACTGACAGATATAAATGTATGGTTTTAATGTGAATACTTACAAATAAGCAACTAAGAAAGGCATATCTTAGATGAAAGAGACCGATAATTCATATAAACTCTTTCAGAGTTAAATTCGTATCTCACATCCAAAATTGTCACGTGAAAAAACCAGTAATTCTTACTTAGAAGAGATAATTGCTCCTGGAGGGGATATGGAGTGGATATCTAAATTTAGGATTGTAAGTTAATGGATGTTGATGATGAGAAAAGCACATGGTGTCATATCCATTGAAACGAAATGATAATATACAGAGGAAAAGGTTCAGGGTGTAATTTATTGATTGCATTTGGTTGAGAAAGAAGTAGAGAAAAATACAATTTCCCATCGCAGGAAATCATTGCACAGAGAATATTTAAGCATCTCGTCGAAATCCAGCAGAATAAACGGTTTGCGTTCCCATTGATTGATGTATCTGTGGTAGATTGCAATATCTTAAATAAGGCCCTAAGAGAATCAATCAATCCCAGTTTGTCAATACTAATTTTTGCAGCCTCATGAGTTGAGGCTTTATAACTCGGGAAATGGGGAGATTTTCCTTCGGTTTATCTTCCTTTTCAAATGATGTTCTTTTGGAAGGAACCAACTCTCAGAAAATTACGAAGCGAAATCACCAAAATTTATAATGAGCTGATCAAATACCGCAGGCCAAAGCCCTGTATTTCACTCTTCGAAAACAGAGATGGTTGTAGGCTGGGGAACATGCAAGTTCCCGTGAATGTCTACTATCAAACCGGCATCTCTCTGGGACGAGGAACTCTAATTCACAAAAATCCAGTTACATTCTCAAAATTCGACTCAAAATTTCAGTCAGGATCGGCAGATCTTCGATCAGCAATACCTGACAGACACGTATAACTTCAGAATAATTTAGTGTGAAATTGACAAATCTAGAGCTCAATCGAAATAAAATTTCAATATTAGGATAGATAAAGTATCAAATTCACAATCTTTTGCAAACACAAACATGGATAGCAATCTTCGAGGAGAGTCGGAGCTTTCGGCAGAACAGCAATTCCTTGCAAAACTGCTTATCATTGGAGACCCTAGAGTTGGGAAAAGCTGCATTTTACTCAGATTTTCCGAGTCATTCTACGATCCAAACTCTCCTGTTACAGTTGGAGTCGACTGCAAAACGAAAAAGATCAAAGTGGACGGCACAACTATGAAATTACAGATATGGGATACTGCCGGACAGGAACGTTACAAGTCAATCACTCAAAATTTCTATAAAAACGCAATGGGAGTGCTCATTGCTTTCGATCTCACGGATCGTAAGAGTTTTGAGAATATACACAAATGGCTTTCGCAAGTAAAAAATAATTCAGAAGAGGAAGTTTGTAAGCTGTTGGTTGGTACTAAATGTGATGATGAAGAGAACCGCGTAGTTTCCAAAGAGGAAATTGAGAGTGTGGCTAAGTCTATTGATGTAAAATACATTGAAACCAGCGCAAAAGAGAATATAAATATTCAAGAAGTGTTTGAAACGATATCAAGAGACATGAAAAAAACATATTTTACAAACTCCATGGCATCGCAAGGAAATTTTAACAACCCAGGTTCAGTCCGACGTGTAATGAGCTCGAAACTATCATTGCAAGAAGAACCTTCGAAGGCAGGCAAATGTTGTGAGTGAGGCAATTTATTTTTGCGCTTCTTCTTTTTAAGAAATTTCGATGAATGTATTTTTTCGAATATCATGTGAGTGTGTTTTCATTGTAACATTATCCAGTTTGACTGCAATTTAATAAATTGTTTCCAGTCTGGAGTCACCTTTCTCGGAGAATCTCTCCTTGATCTGAGATGTTGGCGTCTTGCTTTTCAATTATATGAGTTTTGATGTAAGGTGCACTACATTCCTAAGGGATGGTTATCTTCAAGCTGAAATGGGAGTTGATTTATTGATGGTGATGGTGGCAAGTTCTAGAATCTTTGAATAGCAAAAGTTGAAGCTACTTTCCCT
>ENA-UOTX01001943-UOTX01001943.1-compost-metagenome-genome-assembly--contig:-NODE-1943-length-12038-cov-23.993228_pt1 | contig 12038 bp, 14 predicted proteins | sample MGYA00238143_ERZ746982 | MGnify/ENA primary metagenome ERZ746982 (study PRJEB28758, sample SAMN06268862) | compost metagenome | isolation source: single cell | place: USA: California, Emeryville, Joint... | reverse complement strand
CCAACACATTACCGCAACCTTAATAGTTTATTAGGTGCAAATGTTTTGAAAAACATAATACGTGAAAGTTAACCAAACGCGATTATCTGGCTCAAATGTTCATTGTTTATTACCACAAACTTTTGTCTGCAATAGTAGTTGATATTTCTTATAGAGGTGTGACGAAGTTAATATGTAAATCAAGAGAGAGAGCTAACCACTTATCACTATGCGAAATAGGAATATGGGTTTGAGATCTCTCTAATAGAGTCATAGAGATCAGTGGGTAATTCACATTGAGTGACGCGTTTGCTTCCTTTTTGTGTTTTCCAGAACTTTGACATGAAATCCTTGACTCTTTCTTTCACCAAATTTGTTAGGTTTCTATTCTTAACGATCAACCGAAGCGGCTCTTCCATCCACTCCTCGATCTCATTCGGAAATGCCAGTATCAAACTCATCAACGTAATCAGCTCCTTCGATTTCTGTTTCTCATCAGCTTCTTTACTAACAATGGTCTTCTTTGCTTTTTCAATCGTTTGAGCAATTTCTTCGTTCGTTAGGATTTTAAAAAGATCTTTTAATGCCTCAGACGCTGCGCTTCTGACGTTGTTCTTATCGTCTATCAGGGCTTCGTCGATCGGAGAGACGTCAGTTATGAAGTTTAGACTGAATGTATGATTTAACCTAATAAACTAATCAGGGCTCAGAAACTGTAACATTATTATTTCTCAATTTACCTGAAGATTCGTTACAATGTGTTCCCTTTGTCTGAAAGTTTGAACTTCATATGCTTTTTCATTTGCTTTAAGCACATCTCCGAGGAGATCACTTGGATAAAAAGATTTGCTGATAAACACCGAATAGTCTTTAAAGGTCGTGATGCTTTCTTGGTCTAGTTTTTCTTTGGCTTCGGGCTATTTTTCCAATAAATTCTCAGACTGAAGAAATGTCTCAAAAAATTTACATTAAATTCAATAAGAAAGTGTATCGCAGGCTTCAAATAGCTATACCAAATGTTCCTTAATCTGGCTCCTTTCACCCCAATCGCTAGCGTTATCGCTAGATAGAAATGTTCTTTGTCATCACCATTTGCCCGACCAACAAGGTCCTCAATCAATTTCACTGCCTGAGAATTTACTTCGTAGTAATACCGTCCTGATTTAACCAGTTTTGAGTCTTTTATTTCAAGCTCTTCCAACTTATCAGCATCTTTCACATAATTGAGTTGGACAAGCCTTTCCTTATCAATTGGAGCAAGAAAGACACTCTTATTGATTATATTCAACAGATTAGCGATCTCTTTTGCCTGCCTTACATCTTTCAGGTCCATACCTCTGATAAAATCGAATAATTTAAGCGCGTGGTCTCGAAGTTGGTAGGATTGATTTGCAAAGAAGGATCGGTAAATTGTTAAATATCTTCCCTGGATGTTGGGAGTTACTTTTAGCTCGAAGGGGTTTGTGAAGAGCTTGTCTAGCAAGGTCTCTAATTGAGAAGCTTCGGTTTGCTTGATCATATAATCAAAGGAGGATGTCCAACTTGTGAATATTTCAGCTGACACTTGCTCAATACACTTTCGAATTATTTTGGCTACATGAGTTTGTACGTCATTTCGAGATTTTTGGTCCCAAAAGCGAGATCCACGGATAAGTCCTGATAAATAATGCATGACGATGCCCTTTCCAAGAAATCAAAGTTAAGCTCAAATCTATTACTAGACTTTCTTACTTGCTTTTCTTTCGAATTGATGTCTTGTGCAAAGCCTTCAATTAATTCTATTGAGTGTTCGAATATCTTAGGCCCAAAAGCAGCGAATATTTTTTTGAAAAATCGAGCTATCAATAAATTGAATGCGCCTTGAGTATTCGCGCTTCTCATTGCCAGCTTAGTGCTTTATGGAAGACAAGCGTAAGCTATGCAGCTAGAGAGATGTTAAAAAATACCTTTTGACAAAAAACTTTCTCAATAGCACTTCAGGTCCGGTGTTTCTCGCTTGATTGTGTATAGCATCTAATTCCTTTGCTGATATGTCGTTTGATATCGCTGAGAGAAGAACTTGAAAGTTATTTCCATCTAATAGCCACTTAGCAAGGTGATCTCCGGCAGCGGTCTCATAATCAATGTTTGGAGCACACTAATGAGTTACATTAAATCACAGCAGTTAGAATTTCTCAAATCACCTTAAAGTTGGTGTAAATATCGAAATTTCCTTTGTTTGTATGAATATTCTTGGCGATTTGTAAGTCTTCGCTTCGAATATAATGATTTTTAAGGAATTCCTCAATGGAAATTTGTTTATTTTCAAAGTCCTTTTGTTCTAAGTGAACTGAGCGGATCGTATTCAGTGCTTTCGACTTAAGATTGAGAAGAACTGTTGTCGCTCCTATTGCTAGTATTCTGAGATAGTAATGCTCAGCAGTGAGCATTCCCATGCAGGCACGATAGAATTCTTCAAATTCATCTGATTTTGGATCGAGCAAGCGACTAAACATCAGTCCAGTTAGCACCAAAAGCATCTAGAAAAAGTGTGATTGTCAAACTCAGCAGAACTTAAAGCCTTACTCTATTTTTCCAGTGAATGGTTTTGAGCGAGATCTGTGTAGCTAAAGATTTGAGTGTGTCTTTACAAAAGTCATGTATTGTGCTCCTTGTGGGTTGAAGCGAATCACTTTTACTTTCAAACTCCTTATACTTTTCAGGAGCTTGGGTGAGGATTTTTCCCCCTCCAAGACTAGCTTCGATCTCAGAAAGGTCATAACTGCTTAGATCAATATATCGCAAGAATCGCACTGACATTTCAAATAATTTGGCTGAAAGTTTTTGATCTTTGGTGACAGACTCGAATTTTTGAACAAGAGCACATAACGTTAAAGCAACCGATAGATTTTCTGAGATATAATTGGATGACAATGCGCTACCACAGGCTCCCGAGAGTCCTCTGATGAGGGCCTCAAGGTATGCGGTCCAGTTCGCCTTCGTCAGTTTCAAATCCAATTTTTCATTCACTACTACCTCTTTGCCTTCCTGAAGGGCTCCATTATTTTGCGAAAGGAAGTCTAATTTTTTATTGCAGAGTTCTAAAGCCTTTTGAATATTCGCTGGCTGCAGATTTCTTCCGTTTTTGGATGTAAGCGTTAAAGTACCGAGATATTTGGATGCAATTTGTCCGACTCTGTCATTATTGTTGAAAGAAAGCACAATAAGTGGGCCATTCCAAGCGGTATTCTTGAGAGTCATTATCGGACATGTGTGATAAAAGGAAATTTTTTCTTGAACTTTCTTTGAGCATCTGTATTAGTTAAATCATTAAGTTGAGAAAGGCGATCAAATCAAAACCTGCAAATAAAGAAATATCGGGTACTATATTTCGCCTTCGGAAACGGTAGTTTGAATACCTTTAAATGCTCGGAGTGTAGGCTTGTGAGGTTTTGGAGCTGTGCATTGCTATTCATGAACCATAAGAAACTGAAAAATAAGTTAATGCTTTACTGCTCATCTTCTCCTACAGCAGAAGCCAACATCTTACAAAGATGTCTCATAATTTTTTCGTCATGCGAATAGCCGTTATGAATACACCAGTAAACCATCTTGTTAGCAAAAACGATTATGGCAAGACGATAATCGTCGAATTCTTTGATGAAGAAATTGTCCTCGAACTCTTTTGTTGTTGATGAAAGTTCATAGATGTCTTTGTATGACGCCCTTTGGCAAAGCGCTTGGAACACTGAGTAAATCAACAAGGTACCTCTTGTTATGTCTTGCTTTTTTTGATAAGTGGTCTCTTGTAAATTGAGATTCATAATATCGATTAAAGTCGAGAGATCTTCAGACCAGATACCTGACACGTTTGCGAGGTAATCCTGTGAGAGACCCTGGATTATGGAATCTTTAAACAAGTTCGCGAAATAAACAGCGTATTCGATCTCTTTGAAGGTGCTCTGGTACCAATCTGGATCAACTCCTTCTTTTGCTGGTTTTCCAATTGTTCTGTAGACATCTTTTAAGTTAGCTGCCTCCTGCCATTGATTGCGATTCATACAGCTCACGTTCTTAGGATAGACACTTACGAGCGATAGGAGAAGCATCTGAACTACTTCGGCAGCTGCTTCACAAACCTCGATCTCAGAATGGCCGATTGAATGGATTAATATCGTCTCGATGTCATTTTCGTAATCAAGGGTGTATCCTCTCGTGAATTTAACAAGGTCTTTTAGTATGGCTAAGTACCAAATCAAATTCTCCTTATGAAGTGCTTTCAGTTCATATTCTTTAATGTGAGCTGCGTGCTTAGAATTTTCAAGCAAATAGTTCTGAATAGAGTTTTTAGCCTGAAAAGGAACATGTCGTTTTGCAAGTAGCTTCTCTTTGAATACAGGAAACAGATATTTGAGAGTCAATTCGGGATCCGCAAGATTAAATGCCTGAATGATCCACGAAACATACAAATTTAACGTTTTTTCAACGTTTTCAAGGAGATAATTTGCGAAAATTTCAAGATAACGCTTTTGCAATGAATGCGAGCTCCCGCTGACAAACGCCGCAAAGTAGTTGGCAGGGTCTATTACAAGCCCCCTGGCTGACGGGATATCTTTGATTTTTTTCTCGTCTAAGAATGGAAGGATTTGTACAAACTTCGTGAAGAAATCGAGAGCCCAATTGCTTAATTGGTCAATAAACAGTGGGAAGTTGATCTCTTCGTTCTCGTTGAAGATTTCAAGGTTTGGCTCAAGCTGCAACTTTTTAAGCTGTGCTTCCAGGTCTTCAGGATCGAAGATAGGTACAAGTTCGCACACTTTTGCATAGAAGAATAGCACAAAAATGGTTTTCTGCCTATCGCTAGACGTGATATGGTCCAACGCTTGGAAAAGTAGATTCGGAAGTTCATATAACCCTTTATTGTAATTTTGCCTCCAAAGCATAGGATGTGCTGTGTATCCGAGAAGCAAGGCCATCCCCATGATCGAGAACTCTGGCAAAGTGAACGCATAATTGACCTTCTCGAACAAAAACGGAGCAATCTCCTCTGGTCGAAAATAAATTAGAGTCTGCACCAACTTAGACACATAAGCCATTGATTCAAGCCTTGAGAAGAGCAAAAAGTTCAAGAGCCTCTTCATTAACGTCATGAAGCTTTTATGGCACTCTTCATCGAGATGAAATTCCTTGTTCACTAGTGGATCTTCCTCCTCTTTCTTTTTTTCTTTGAAGTAGCGCTTGATGTAATTCCTTGCAAATTTAGAGAAAAACAGCGCTATTATCTGCGTCCACCTCCCTTGATTCTCTGGATGACAATAAACCATGCAAACATTCACAATCCTCTCCATATTTGTCCAGAAAAGCTTATCCCCAGGTTTCACACAGAATGGAAGCCATAGGTGTGCATTTATGTCGCTTCCTTTACCAGCATTGTATTGAATCATCAAATTAACTTTATCAGAAGCTTCCATTGCAATGGGATGTAAAATAGGTCCTTTGTTTGGAAAAGTCGACGTAATGAGCCTTAGGAGATTTTGGAAAATTATCTCGTAGTAGGGCTTCCAATCAATTTCCACATGATTTCTATTAGAAAAAATATGAGTTCGATGGATAGTTTAATATTATACGTTGCTAGTCGAGCGATTAAGTCAAAAAAGATCTTGTCGTACGAGGGATTGATGCGCCATGACCAGTACTCAAACAGCTCAGGAAGGTATTTTTCGTAATAACCGCTCGAATAGTCTTTGTGCGCAGTAAAAAAGCACAACAGTAATGCTAACGCCTTCACTCTTGCTGGTTCGCTCACCGAGATATTTTGACGGACAATAAGAAACAGTTCCTCAAGATGAGATTCTTCGTATAGCCATCTTACTTTGCTTAAAAATTCCAGGAATTTTTCGAAGCAGTTGGAATTTCTTGCTCTGCCAAGAATAAAATCAACATGAGTCGGGAAAAAGACTTCCTCTAAGAAATGATAAACCTTCCTCCAGTTCAAACGCAAATTTTTCACCTTCTTACGACCAATGGTCGAGTTGAGAGCTCTCAAGATTGCATTTTTTTCAAAAATACTCGTAGGTTTGTCGAAAATGTAATTCAGAAAGACACTCACAATAAATTCACGTTGCTCTTGAGAGATTTTATAACGCTTCCGTAGTATTCTAGCCTTGTAGGGGATCTCCCACACAATTTTTTCAAGTAAATCAGGAGGATTGGTGAGAATCTGTGATTGGATTTCGTTGTATAGCTCCTCAGCCTCTTTCTCAATATTTTGCTGCAAAAACAGTGGATATTTTGGAATGAGAGGATCAAATGGATTCGATCCTTTGTTTTCGTTAGAGTTCATTTTTTTGACAGACTAGTTTTTATTTTATAATATCCCAAATCATTTGAAATGATATGTCGGAAAAATTCTGATACAGTAAATTTGAGGCTATATTCAGGCTGTCCTTAATGAACAAGAAGAGGGATATGTTAACTCTGAGAAATATCATGAAATCAAGATTTTCTAATGCCAAAATCCAGGAAAATTTTCTCTATTCTGGTCTTGACGGTCTAATTGAAAGAAAATAAAGCAGCCTCTTGCCAGTTTCGATTATTATTATTTGTTGGGATAGAATCTATTTCATGCAAAAGATCTAAAATATTCCCTCCTTTCGGCTTCTATCAAGCAAGCATTGAATCAAAATGCTTCCTGTGTGAGTAAGAAAATATTTGTTGTTTGCTTCTTTTCGAAACGCTATTTTCTGTTGAATATTCAGTTCACATAGTCTAGGTTTATTTGTTTCAGAATCAATTTTACACTGGAGTCTATGAGAGAAGAAATGAAGAAAATGTTTTCAAAATTGCCTGCGATTTGGTCTGTGTAACTCATCGCAGATTGTTAAACAGTTTTCTTGACTCACGATCCTTTAAATAAAGTTTTACATGTGGTTCCTGTCCAAATTCGAATAGACTATGATTGCGAGGAGATAATTTCACTAACAACATGAGAATCTTTTTTTACAAATGCTATCAAAATAATCTCTAAAAAAAATGAAAAATGCACAAACGCAAAAGAGAAACAATGCTAGTAGAGTGCTAGACCTTCTGAATGGAAAACAATAGCCTGACATCCGATTATCCAATCTTTTTAACACGCATAATGAGTTTTTTCTGCATGAGAAATCAAAGCCTCGATTGATTGGAATGATTGTCCACACAAACCGCAAACCTAGTTACTCCATTAACACAACGCATTATCCCTTTTTTTAATTACCTCTGGTGTGCTCGTAGGTTTAGAATCTTGTAAATAGCTTTCAATTGTCCTTCCCCCAGCAGGAATGCTCGAAGTACTTTGAGTTTGAGGCTTAGTTTGAGTTTGGGGCTTAGTCTGAGGCTGAGTCGTTTGGTTCTTCTTTCCTTCGAGTCCCAAATCTCGGGCAAGGAAAGGCCCTTTTGAACAGGTGTGTTGGTCTTCAAATCGATGTCTATTTAAAAAATTTGAGCTAATGGCCAAATTAAGCCAGCAATTACTTGAGACAGAGTTCTTGTTTGCACTTTACACAGTTATATTTGTTTAGTGTGGTTAATTTAGTCCTGCAGCCTGGAACTGGACACATCTTTGACCGCTCTTCCATTGTTTTCTTGTACTTTGAAGCATCACATTCGACATCATTATGCATTTGCCACTAGAAGAAACAGGTTGTTAAAGGAGAATAGAAGCAATGAAGTACAAATTCATTCTCATTGAATTTCGATGCATCATATACTAGTGTTTTAAGGCAGATTGGACAAGTGATTGCTCTCATATCTCCCGTATTGCCCTTGGGACAAGCATGAGCTGAGACTTCTCGGTGATCTAAGCAGTATGTTTTCTCACAAAATCTGCAAGTGAACGGCAGGAAATCCTTTTGGTGACAGGTGCTCTCTGCGCAATGTTTTCCAAAGTTTTGAAAGTCCATCCCAGAGGGTCTTGAGCACTTTTCAACAAATTTCTGTTCAATTAAATTAATTTCAATCGACCTTCGTTCAAAGCAGTTTGTAGTACCGATAACACAGAAAATTATAATTTCAACGGTAAGAAGGTGATTGGAATCTTTCGAGATGTGTAACGTGTCTATTACGGTTCAACTTTTTAAAGGAAATTAGTCTTACTCAATACCTGAAAATTGAAAAAGAAAATAATCATGGAAGTTGATATGAAATCGGCGGAAATTTAAGAAATTAATGGAGGATGATCATCAAACTATTTCTACTACTGGAAAATTTCAGCAAAAAGGAGGACTTCGCAAAAAAGTTTATGTAGTTTCCAACGCATCTGATTGGTGTCAAAAATTGTGAGAGCGTTGCTAACCAAAATTAAAATACAATAAATTTATACAACAGGAACCACTTCAGCGACCTCAGGATTTACATACTACTGAACGAGCGAAATGAACAAGTTTTTAGTCTATCCGGACAACAATCCTAAGGTCATCAGAGAAGCACTTCTTAAACGAGGAAATTGGGAAGAAGTATTTGCAATCGCTTTGTCTTCTGTAAAGTAATCATTCGATCTTCCAAAGGTAAGGCCTGACGCGAGGGACTCAATGGGCGTTGCTAATTTTATCTGGCGACCTGTTAATTATTCAAATGCAGTAATCAATTGCCATTCTATCTCCAATCATAAAAACTCCTACAACTTAGGGATATGCCAAACTCGATGAATTAGCTAAGCGCCAGAATCCGAAATTCATTCAAGTATTTCTTATACCATTCTTCTACGATATCCCATAACTTTGACGCAGGTATTTAATCACTTTGAAAATAACATCGGCATGTGCACGAAAACTGGACTCATTCGTACACTCAAAAACTATTACTACTGGACTGAAGCTGCTCGTAATTCAGCACAACTTTTTCAGACTGTGATATCATCATTATTATTAGGTACTGCTGACTATCGGGTTTTTAACACTACTGCAACTTCTTTTTTGCTTGTCTCGGGGAGTGAAGACTCCGAATATATCCAATTCGTTTCAAGATTCAAGGACTTGCAGGAAGGAAACTATTCTCGTGAACAAGTTCCGGCCAAACATTGCAAAGAAAACATGTGGCTCCTGAAACCTGCGAACATGAACCAAGGTTGGATTCACTTTTCCATTCAACAAATCTCTTAACGCACACTTAGGAAGAGGAATCGAAGTGTTCAGAAACTGGGATGATATTCTTAACGCAATTGGTTCAAAGCCTTCTGAGACTTATTGGGTTGTTCAAAAATACATCGAGCGACCGCTGCTTTATTTGGGAAGGAAATTCGATATTCGAGTGTGGGTGCTGATTACGAACAAAAGAGAGGTTTTTTTCTACAAGCATGGGTACATCCGAACGTCTTCGGACACTTATGACACGAAAAATAAAAACAATTATGTGCATTTGACGAATAACTGCCTTCAGAAATTCGGCGACAATTATGGTAAACACGAGGAAGGAAATACGTTGAGCTTCAACTCTCTGCTCGAGTTTCTCAAACAAACATTTCCGAATTTGCAAATCGATTTTGAGAAGCATGTGGTTAGCAAAATGAAAGATTTTGTAATCGACTCATACCTGAGCTGGAAGAAAAACCTCAATCCGAACAAAAGAAAGAACGTGTTTGAGTTATTTGGCTATGATTTCCTCCTCGACGAGGACCTACGCACCTGGTTAATAGAGGTAATCGGCTATTATCCAATGCAATTATATTTAAATCTGAAACATCAATAGATCAATACAAATCCTTACTTGGGAGTTCCTAATGATTTCATCGCAGACCTTCTGCCTAAGATGGTGGATGATATGCTAGACATTGTCCTTGACCCTTTGTTCCCTCCAATCAACGACGTTCGCAATGGGCGAGCTAATGACTTTGATCTGATTTATTGTGAAGGAGGTTCCGTCTACAGTGATAAACCGCTAAACGTGAGATCTCCATTCTATGTGAGTAGATATCCCTTTCCTGAATTGGATCCAAAGAATACAGGACAAGAGGCAAATAAAGGAGGCGTTGAATATGAAGCCAGGATGTCGAAGACAAATCAGTTAAGATCGTCATCGGTCGAGAGCAATACCGATAATAGAATCGCGAATTATCATTGTAGCCTTGAGATCATTTTTAAAAACCTTTATAACCATATCAACTTCCGAGCTGAAATCAATCCTGAAGTGGTGAACTCTCATCTGACGAAAATTTTGGGAGCTCTGAAAAATTGGGAGCTTCTAAGCTCAAAGCATATCTCACTTGCCTGCAAATCGCTCCATTTGATTGCTAACTCCGCTGCGAACGTTATTCTCTCAGACCAGAATCATATCCTTTCGATTTCCAAGCTACTTAGTTCAGAAAATATGAAACTTGAGATCCAATTAGCTGCGGTAAGTTATCTAAGCAATTCACCGATAAACCGCATTTTTTGGCTTTAGATAGAAGCTTTCAATTGCATGGCGAAGGATATCGTGATGAAGAAGAAGCTTATGTGCAACAAAATTATCCATGATTTGATAAATATAGCGATATCCTCCTGCGATGAAAAGGAAATAGACACTTACTGCAAGGAGTTGAGGATTGCTGCGCTCAAAAGTTTACAAACACTCGCGAAACTTCCAAGCGCGAAAACTTATATCCCCGGAGAGACTCGAGAGCAGTTCAAAGTGCGATACTTCTTCTTATCACAAGGTATTTTTCAATAACTATTTGATAACCCTTTATGAATCACACGCTACTTTGATTAGGCGGAGCGATAGCGTTTGCGATAATCTCTAAAATGGCGCTTGAAGAAGATATTAAACAGCTCGCAGCCAAAGATTTTTTGAGATCATTGGACTTTCAGGAATGGGAGAAGCAGCTTGAGATTTTAGAAACTTTCCAGCAATTCCACCTGAAGGAAAAGATCGATTTGGTTACTGATTTCGCTCAAGTTAACAACACGAAATCACCAAAAAAGCTGAGTATTTTAATTGAAAACGGCTCTGTGAGACGAGAGAATATCTCTCCGTTCGGAATGAGCAGCCCCGTTAATAATCAGCAGGGCACCACGATATTTGAGGAAGGAAAGACGATCAAGCTAGAGGAAACGCCAGGTTCACCATTCAAAACTGACATCTCAAAAAATCTCAGCCCGCATAATGTTGTATTTTATAAAACTGGAGATTTTAGAATTAATAAGGAAAAAGCCTTGGAGAGAATGCTTACGTTTCCGAGGTAAGATTGAGAGTTCTTGCTTAACTTCATTGCGATCTAGTTGCTTGTTTAAATACTGGTCGTTCGAGCAAATGATAGCTTATACGAAGGAAAATCTGCAAATTGCCAGAGAGGAAAAAGCTCAAAGAGAAAAAGAGGCTGCCCTGAAGGTATCTTCGATTTAATTTTTTTTGTGACATAATTTATATCCACTTAGCTCGAAGCTGAACAAACAGAGGAAAAACTAAATAATAAGCAATCCAAGATTGGCCAAAACGATAAACGGAAATTAGAAATGGCCAAGAAAAAAGCAGATGATAAGGGAAGAGTTAGCCGTATTGACCTTGCTCGGAGTCAGAATAAGAAATTTTCAAAGAGTAATTACTTAATTTTGCTGTGAATAATGCGCTTATTTTATAATGTTAGATATTAATGGTAAAGTTGCAACCAATCCTGATGATCCTCGGCCACAGAGTGCAGAAAAGATGCTAATAAACGTAATCCAAGTCATCATTGAGGTGATTTTATCAACTTCTATGAAGATGAAGAGAAGAGGATCAATAGAAACTGAAGAAAAAAGGGAGAAGCAAAAAGCTGAATTGAAGAATACTTTAAGCAAAGAGATGTATCAGAGGATGAACCCTTACATCCAATCGGTATGACTGTTTATTAATACTCATCGATTAATCAAAGCAAAATTATTTAGCAAGCAAAATTAATGACAAACTCTTTGAAGAAAAGCCTGGCAGCAGGCAAGTAAATAAAAGAAGCTAACAAAATTCATTTTTTAAAATACTCCTCACTGAATACTGAAATGAACTTCTTTTTCCCTTTAAAGATTTCATTTTCAATAAATTCCATCGGTTTGAAATACATCCAAACATCTTTACTTTTTTTGAAAATTCTT
>ENA-UOTX01001941-UOTX01001941.1-compost-metagenome-genome-assembly--contig:-NODE-1941-length-12069-cov-49.954887_pt1 | contig 12069 bp, 7 predicted proteins | sample MGYA00238143_ERZ746982 | MGnify/ENA primary metagenome ERZ746982 (study PRJEB28758, sample SAMN06268862) | compost metagenome | isolation source: single cell | place: USA: California, Emeryville, Joint... | reverse complement strand
GATCCAAAAAATCGAGACTCTTACTCTTGCACCAACTGCTGAGGAAAAGGGCCCAAGAAGAGGAAAGAAGGCTAAGCTCATCGTCACCCTCAAGAGAAGCAAGGATTTCCCTGAGTTGATCAAGAAATTCAAAATCGATAATGCTCCAGCAAACAAATAGAATCCAAAATAGCGTTGGCACCATATAGCAACGAGGTGAAGTTTATATAGATTAGTGTTATTCTATATGAGTTGCCTTACATAGTAGCAGTATCAAACGAACCAAATAATAAGCTGTTTGCCTGCTTATCTATAATACTAGCTTAACGATAAATTTTCAGTCAATAAAGCCTAACATACAATAAGAGTGTCTTAAATAAGGAAGTATTGGTATCTATCGACGCGTTAGTTGTATAAGAAAAGCGGAGTTTGGAAGCTGTAGCACAGTTCTGTTCTTGATACTAATTTTGGGATTGCTTAGCCAATCAACTATGAGTTTCAAAAGTGTTGATTATTTTGACTAATTTCTGACGAGGCTCTCAAGATTTATCTGGATTTCAGAAGGGAACTGGAAAAGTGATAGTATAAATCCAAAGGAAAGGATTTATAGTTTCCTCGAATTTTTAGAGTTAGTAAATATCCTAAATTCATTTATGACAAAGAAAGCCTAAGATCTCAAATTAGATTAACCACTAAAGATGTTTGACAGTTCTTAGAGTTTAGATGTTTGTGCTCGTAATTTTTCTGAGCAAAAAGAATTCTGCATACAACGTATTGGATTCAAATATCCAAAAAGTTATCAGCAAATATCGATAAGAAATTACAATATTCCTAAGCTCGGTCTATCGAGATTATGGAAACACTGAAGTCTTTCTTTCAGCAAACAATGCAGCAACAGTAAAAAAGATTAAGGAAGCAGTTTAGTGGAAAGATTGCCAAAAATCCATTTGTCCTAAAATGTGGATCACACAGCCTAACAAAATTTTCACCTTTCGGCTATTCTGCCAAGTGAAGCCTGACACAGGAAACGCGAGAGAGGCCGTTTCAGTTGTCGCAGAACGCAAGTTTAACAACTCGCAGGCTTTTTGTATGCATCATAATATCGAATGTGGTAATGGTGCTTATTCAGTAGAGTTCAGATGTGTCCATTATTTCGAAATTAGGCTAAATCCGAGGCAATTGAATGAGAAGGATCTTTGGTATTATTAGTCTGGCGACCCCAAGTTGAAAAACAGAATAATAATGTTAACACAAATTAAATAATAGTAAAATAACGGACTATGACTAATGTATATAAAAACGGTTTCGGACGATGGTTACTGTCTGGAAAATCGGACAATTGCGTTTTGAAATAAAGCATGAAATTCGTAAAGAAATGTTAAATAAAGAGCGCACTAAAAAACTCGACAATTTCGAACTAGCCAGAGGCCGCAAAGTCAAAATATTCCACAGAAACGGTGTGACTTCTCGAGATCTAGAATCGAGAGAACCAACAGAGGAAAACCAGGACAACAACTGGGATAATTTCATCACGCAATTTCTAAGAAAAGAGACCGAAGCGACCGAAGAAACCTATCCAGTTCATAAGAAAAACCTCAAGCAACCAATCTCCTCCCACTTCAAAGAACTTCAGCCTCTCTCATACTCCAAAGGAGCGACAGGCCAACGATGTCTCACATTCCAGAAAAATAAGTTAGCCCCATCACAAACCGAGTCTAATGGTGGCACAATTGATATCACTGAGCAAGGCACATCCCAATCGAAGATGACTTTCCAAGCTTTTATAAATAAGACGATCCAGCAGATAACCGACGTGAATTTTTTAATACCACTGACTTTAATGAAAGTGAATGACGAAAGTCGAATCGCGCATGAATCAGCAAAAACTTTTTTACAGACAAGTAAGATAATATCCCGAAAATAGTTGGAGCTTATCGAATGCTATTGACATGCATAGGATTTGAACTGACAGCATTTTTTATCGATTTAAAGCGGAACAACAATTGAAGACTAAAAATTCGAAGACTAGCGCATTTCATTGTTTCTTAATTTGAAGCGTGATTTTTTTTAATCAACTAAAATCTCCGAAGATAAATAAAATTGCTGTACGATACGTCAAATTAATAAAATATTGATATTAGTGGGAGTAGACTCATTGAATAAGCATTTCTTTTGGATATGGTCGCAGAAAATCAAAAATATTTCTCATTGCTCTTGCTTAATTGGGTTTCGAGGCATCCATGCATCTAATTGTAGACTGGCTTAGGGAATTTTTCTTAATAATTAAACAATTCAATGCCATATGCTAAAAAGAAATATTCTCAATATTTCGCTGTCTTTGGATTATTATTTTACTTTTACTTCTGAGTAAATGAGAAGGACACATAAAACTCTGTTTATGAAAACTGCTATGTTTTATTTAAAACAAGCATTTATTTTCAAAATAATCATTTGTGTTCAGGGAAGAGAGTTTTTCTAATTATTGGAAGAGATTCGTAATAGCAGAGCTCAAGACGAGCGTCAATTGTGTTCTTGCAAGTAATACTCTTTTCATCGTTGGAGACAAGGACTCCTCCGAAACTAATTCACATAAATCAAGTCTCAAAAATTTTGCAGTCATTTATTTACCATTTTATCGTTTCATCAGTTTTAGAGATACGCTCTTTGTGGCTATGAATCGCGGCTTCGGTAGCCGGTTCAGGTTCTCTGAGCTCCAGAAACTCATTCTTATCAATTCCGATTTCGATTGTTTTTTCTATTCCGAGTTCGCTCTTAATGAATTGCTTATACTCCTCAATAATTTCAGGAAGAAGTCCTTCAACCACAGTAAGATCCCTCTTCAAGCACTTGACAATAACTTTTGGCTCTAAGAGTTTAACAATTGACTAGTCTTATAAGCCCCTTGAATCTAAATATCAAGCCTTTACTTGCAGTATCAATTTTTTTAACAACTGCTTGTAGAAAGCAGGGTCCTCTGCGATTCTCTTGTTCATCTGGGCCTCAGAGTCAATCAAAATCTTTTGAAGAACTTGATTTCTCGCCTCCATCTTTTCTAATCTTGCGTGATTGATTCTGGTTGACTTGGCACTTATACGAGCAAATAATTTAATTGATATCTTATCACTTGAGGTGGTGAGCATTTACATTTTATGTTCGCCTTCCAATTGTCTGAGTTTTTTCTCGAAATCTTCGAGCACGTTAACTTTTTGAGATTCGACGAGTTTCTTCTTTTCTTTCTCAAAGTCCTTTAAGGCTTTGATCTCGATCTCCATGCACTTCTCCTTGGCCTCTTGGTAGAAGTAATCCTCCAATGAAGGTGTTGATGCTCGGTCAACCATTTTTATATGAAGATAAAGATTTTTATTTTTGCTTTTTTTAATCGCAGATATTCCAAGAGCAGACTCGCAGCCGACTGCAGCTCTGAGATATTTTCCCCTTGTTAGAGAAATCGAGAAATAATGTCTTTTGTGGATAAAAAATAATCAACGATAGATTTCAGGTTAGATAAGCTTTGTCCATTAGAGTCAAGGTATTCGTAACAAGAGCAGTATTTTTTCTGTTCGTGACCGTTTTTCTCGTTTATTTGGAGATAAAAATATGCCATTTTGATATAAAATAAGTGAGTGAGAATCAAAATTACATGCACATGGAGGGCGAAAAAAAAAATGCATTATTTTCTAAAGCGCTCTATTGTAAAATTTGAAGAAATTCATGGCTGAGGATAGATTTCAAGAACTAATACAACTTTGGAATTCCAAGGTATTTATCTGGCTGGAGATTGCTGCGGGAGCTTTCATCGTTCTGATTAAGCTGCTTAGATCTCAGCGCTCTGTGATTTTTGTCAGATGAACCAACGCTTTGACTGCGTCTAGTATTGCTTTTCTGATCTGGGGATGGTAATTGGTAATTTTCAGGGTCCTATAAGCAATCATTGTAACAAGCGAACAAAAAAAGAGATTCATACCTGCTTCTTGCTAAGTTCAGATTTTAAAGGTGCGATGTTTCCTTTGCTGCTTCTGCGACTTGAACCTCTCTCAATAACTCTCGGCCTCATTTCCTGTGTTTTAGCGTAGGGATTTTTCATGTCGTTGTACAATGTTTTTCCATATATTTTCTGATTTTCTTTTAAAATCGGTTCCCCATAATGACCGCTTTCTCGTCTTAATTTTTGAAGTGATCTTTCGTGATCAGCCTGGCTTGCTCTTTTGTTAGAAAGCTGCATATAGGCTAATTTGTCTGTGCTGCTGGATGAATTTATTTTTCCGGATGTTGGAGGTCTTTCAGTCTTTTCCTCAGAAAACTGATAGGTCTGTGCGAGTCCTAAATTCTTTGAAGAAGAGTGCAGGTCTCTGGAGCTGTTTTTCTAATTATACATAAAAAATTGAAACAGTCTAATCTATGTTGAAAGTTTTACTTTTAAAAGTTCAGCTGTTGAGGACTCATTTCTTTGAGAATTGCCTTTTGATTCCTTTAAGTATCTATATACTTCTTCTTTGATCGACCTGAGCCCAGCATCATTTTAGACATTGCTTGCGTTATTTATGATTACAAATTATCTTCTCTATTTCGAGTTTCTGGTGTCCGCTCTCGTTTGGTGCTCCTGCTTTGAGAATTTTTTCGCTCAATGATGCTTTCAGCTGGCAATAGGGTTTTGCGTTGAGGACTGCTGTTTTTCTGCTTCGTCTATGGCAAAAATTGTAAAATCATACTACATTGATGCGATTACTGATTCTCCTTGCTCTCTCACGAAAGGCTCAAAGCCCGCAGAGCTCTTTGCTCTCTGATTGAATTCGACAACTCTCTCAAGCTCTTTTATTTTTGATTTCAGGATTGGAAGGAGATCGGCTTGCAATTCTAACGCTTGAATCTGATCAACTTTTGCTCTAATATCCTTTTTCAAAGCTTCAATCTCAATATCTTTTGCTGCCAATTTAGCTTTAAGTTCCTTTGATAAACAACGGTTAGGGAGTTCTCTAAACCAAAAGTGCTACTTCTAAGGCACTGCTATCCACTTTTGAACTGCTTCCTTTTCCTTTCTCATATTCATCTAGCTTCTCTTGCAGCGATTCCGCATATAACTTCATCTGTTGCTCAATCTGTTGAAAAAAAAGTCAGACCACTCTCTTCAAATGAATTTGGGACCTTAATGTGCTCACGGATCTCAGCTTCGAGTTTTTGTAGCTGCGGTTCATATTCGAGGCACTCTTGGTCTCTTCTCTCCTCATATTCCTTTTGCGCGTCGCTCTTTATCCTAACCATCTGGAAAAAGAGTTGTCGGACGTAGTCCAGCAGTTGCAGAGGATCCAAAAGCATGAGTTCTGCTTCTTCAGCGTCCAAAGGAATTGTATTATGAAGTACTTGCAGCTCCTCGTCATTCTAGAAGGTTTAGAGAGGTATTTTGCAGGTGAAGAGTACCTCTTCAAGAATTATTTGTCTTGTATCTATGAAAAGGTCTAAAATTTCGCTCTTAACTTGTTCTAAAGATGAGTTTTTGAAGCTGTTGGCACCCTGGCCTTGGGGCAGAGTGGAAATCTTCAGAGTTGAGGTTTCGTGCATGTTGTCACCGAGGTGGTCAGAATTATAGCTGGTCATATCATCAGGAATGAAATTGAAATCTTTGGATCTGATTTCCTAACATTTGTGAGTTTGCGCATAGCGATGGGTTTTCAGTTACTGATTCGTTGGTTTGATTGTCGATTTGAGGGTCAGAATTGTTATTTTTCTTCATGAAATTTCAGGCCGGCCTTTCTCTGGTGAAGTAAATGAGTTTCAACTGTTAATTGAATTAATTTTATTTCAAATGCGTGGGTGTATTAAACAAAATGTACCGAAAGCAATGAGAAAATGTAACCGCAATAAATGAGAAACTAGCACCTTAGCATTGTTGCATCGAGGTTAAGTAATGAAAGTTAGTATATCTAAATTAATTGGAAACCTATGACTTTGGTGATGACCTGTTGTAAGTCTCTTTTTCGGAAATATTTCAAAAGTTTTAGCGAAATGAGCTTTATAGATAGATCTGACTGTCTGAAGTAATAATAGAGTGCATGGACCTTTACCAAAAAATCCCTGCGAGGTGGAAGATAGATAGGTGTTAATTTATGTGTTAATTATCGAATTAAAATTGCTTGAGCACAGCGAGCAATAGGAATGACAGTGAAACCGTCCGAAAAGTCTTTACTTTCATATGATGATTTAATCAAGTGATTTCTCTTGATAAAAGTCCTCGGGCCCTTATGATGTCGTCCTTTTTTCCTTAATTATTTTTTGTTCTTTTCCTTTTCCTTTTCTTCTTTATACTTTTCGAACTTCTTTCTTCTCGCCTCGTTCATTGAACAAAGACTGCTCTCGAGTTGCTTTATCTCTTCATCTTCCAGATCGTCACTTATGGCTGATGCAACATCATCATGCTGAGATTGAGTGATTTGGGAACCTCCTAATGTTGAGGAAGTAAGCGCATTCGATAATTGTGAACTGCAGAGGCTTTTCGTGGGATTGCTTTTGGGAAATTCTGGAGAACTACTCCGAGAACACGAGAATCGCTATAAGCATGTGGCTGAGTTGGACTAATCGAATGCGTTTCATCGGGGCTACGACTTCCAAGAGATGTGCCGTGACTAGAATCTTGAGTATCAAGGCCAGTATCTTTAGGTTTTTGGTAATTCATGGCAATTTCTTTGATATGAATAAAATTGTAATCAGGCCAACTAGAAATATACAATTCGAATAAAATACAGTTTATTGGGTTTGTTACGTATATAAATATTTGACGAGTACCATTAAATTTTATTTCAGACAACAACGGATGTTCCATTACTACAGTTGAGAAATGACAAGCTTGCTATTTTCTAAAGGCAATATCTTGTGAATTAGACTATATTTTCGATCAAGCAGTCAGGATAATAATTAATTAATTATTAATTTTTGAAGAGAGAAAAAAACAAATAGAAATAAATTCAAGGAGGAAAAAAATCAATCAAATGTGAATTTTGGAGCAATTCCGATTGATAATCTTTTTCTTCTTTACCAACTACAATTAGATAAGGAGATTAAATTGGTCATAATTACGAGGTATTGGTCGTGAACTACAGGACACAAAGTCTATTCTAACTATCTAATTACTTTGAATCACATTCGAATTTGTGATAAATTAATTCACAATAAAGTAATAATATGATAATTTCGTTAAAGGATCTGATTCGATAATTAATCCTTCGAAGCTAGTAAATAAATTAAGAGTATCAAGTGAACTATTCATTTATATCGCTCTGCGTTCATAATGATACACTTACTTACATTCAATGAGTATATACCAGTATGATAATAATGCATTTCAGTCCACTCGACTATAGAATAACTATGAAAAAATACTTTGCTCACGTATACCAGGAGTCAAAGTATGAGAGCGAAGAAAATAATACTTGTTGAGACTTTTGGGAAATATTATATCTTGAGAGACTGTACTAGATGCTCTTTCTCATTTGTTTTTTTCCAAAAACTGACTTTGAGTGTTTATCCTTCACATTTAGATTTGCTGCTTTATTATTGTAAAACAACTATATTGAACTAAATTGTTTCATAGCACAACTTTTTGGGTTATATTTCTCTTTTCATTAAATCATATGTTTAGTCAGAAATAGTAGTCTTTAGTAGATATTGACATCTCTTTTTATGAGATATCAAGTGTTTTTAGACTGAAGCCTTCACTGAAGTCCACTAAAATTTTGTTCTCATAATTAATAACGAAACTACTCTAATGTCTTTTATATATATTAAGTGAATTTCATTAGTGAAATCTAAAGAGTTATTCGAATGAAGTGCATAATCACTCTTTGTTAACTTACGTTAGAACTAGTGTTTTCGATTTTTGAATGCCTGGAACATTCATTTCAAAATTTGGTCAGCGTGATACCATTTTAGAAGAACCATATTACTCATTTGTTACCAACAAACCTATTTTCTTCAAACTGGACATATTAGCTTCAACTTTCGCATTCCTTTGTCTGGTTTTTCTTTGTTGCATAGGCATTGCATTTATTTAACTCTGTCTGATCAGAGTCCCTTCAAAGAGAATGACGAGTTGAAGCATTTATGTTCCTCAGTGTAGAACAATGAATTTTTACACTTTACAAAAATTATGAAAGAGTCTTGAGGAAATTTTATTTATTTTATTATTATCAATGGCAAAAAGCCTTTGATTTGAATTCAAAATTCAGCATGATTAATAATATTTAATTTAGAGAGAATTGTAGCTTCTAAAAAAAAGATAAAAGAATACCTTCTCACCTTTTTTAAATCTTGTTAAAATGCAGTGCCTCTTTTTTTTGTGTGAACCTTCAACCAAAAATGCAAGAAAAATAGCGAGTCCCTGAGAAATGGCATATTATCTTATCACATTCCTATGTGTGACAAAGAATAGCAAAATTCTAGAAAGATGCTGTGTTAATTCTCTTACATCAGATAATATGAATACAATATATCACCAATAAGAAATTTGACTAATCAATTGGTATTTCGGCTTCGTAAATTATAACAAAATGAGATGGAAGCAAAACTATTAAAATCCATGCCTTAGCCCCTACTAAGACTATTGATTTCCTATTCATTAGAAATCTCTGATAATTATACTCACAAAGAGCAGCTTTTTTGCAAAAAGAATTTGAAATTCTTTTAACTACTCATATGAACTATTCCCAGACATTTTATCACTTCTTCCCAATCAATGAAAACACTAAGCGAATCTCCTCTAATATAGTATCTCATTCCTTTGATCACTGTCACAGAAATAGAACAACGAAGTAATTAAATCGTTAACTGTCCTCTTTCTCAGTTGATTGTGATCCACAGCCCCTGTTTTCTTGAGATCTTCAATGCTTACTTAGTTGATAGGATACATCAACTTTATTCGGGCAAGGCTGACTCTCTAGTCTTGCAATTGATAATTTTATTCGTAGAAGGATGAGTAGAATCTAAAATCTTGCTAAAGCAGGGCAGCGAAAAATTAGTTTTTATTCAAGAGACCTTAAGAGAAAATCAAATATGTTGAAAAAAGTTCCTTTCTTCAGATTAGCAGGGATTTTCAAGACTCCAAGATTTTCCTATGCAACCATTGACCCTAAAACTCCTGCAGCCACAGGAACCAGAGACGAAGTTGCTGAGGTTGAAGCACTTCCAGTCCATCTGAGACCATACGACAAAACCAAATATGAGATTGCTTCAACAAAAATTAAAGTATCCCATCCAGTTCCCCCTTATATAACCCAGAAATCACCTAGTACGCCAGCGGCTATTCCCTTCTCGAAGTAGAGCCTTTCCCACGAGCAAAAATAATGAAGCTCGGATATATCATCCTTGAAAAATTGAAAGAGATCCCTGCTGAAGCTCTCTACAGAGTCTACACCGAGGAAAAATTCAAGTACATTATGAAGCTCGTCGATGAGACCGACGACATTCGCGTTCTGGAAGAGAAATTCGGTAAAACTTGCCCATGAAGCATCTGCTCATTACATCTGTGTAGGCTATGACAGTATTGAGATGTTTATTCAAATTCTTCATGATGAATTGGAACTGTTTAAGCACATGAAAGGTAGGATAATCAGTTTTCTGTGCCTTTGCAAACTTTCTTCATTGTAGACACTAAGCCATGGGAGGCCAGAGAAATCGAAGAGGAAGAGCTTACGCACTTCAGTAAATTCCCAAGAGCCAGCTTGAAGCATACTCGTCACGACAGACCACCAAGAGAAGAAAAGAAATTCATTACTCCATAATCCGTGGTCTCTTGTGTTGCATTATTGCTGCGCATTTGTATCTCTAACTTTCCAAGTGGGAGCTTGTTCGGGGATTAATGTTGGTTATCAGCATAAAAGTAATTCTTCCGCATAAATAACTTTCATAAAGCAAGATCTTCTACCACCATAATGAACCTCAAGCAATGCAGCTTAATTAATGTTTCGCAATCACAATAGAAAAATGAGTTTTGATGGCTATTGGTAGGGATAAAGGGAATTGAATGAGTTTTTTGAAAAAACAAAAATCGCTATGAAGAGTCGGGTTATTGGTTTTTTTATCATGAAATGAACAGAAATTCTATTAAAGGAGGATATAAATACTTTAATTATAAACATTTTGGCAGTTTTTCTTGTAACTCATTTGGAACCGCTGACAAAATGAATCAACTTAACATTCCCAAATCATAAAAAAATTAACAATACAAAAATTAAGAGAGACAAACATAAAAAAACAAATAAAAAATAAAGTTAAAACAGAGTCTTAAAACTTTCCTATGAGCTTCTTCCCGCCAAAGTTGCCTGCGTTTGGATGCTCCCTCACAGGAGTTGAAAGCCTCCTGTCAGCTCTACTATTCACAGCTTCATCGAATCGATTAATATTCATACCTAACAAAAATAATTCTAGTCAGAAAGTTTCAACTATAAGAAATCTTACGGTCGTTCTGGTTCGTGTATCTTTTGCTAGAGTACTTGCTGAGCATTTCCTGCTCATGCTGCCTGATTCTCTCGGCAATTCGGTTATTATTTTCTAGCGGGTTCTTCTGAGAGTACCCTTGAAAACCCGTTTTCCCGGGATGAAACCTAGTTCCTGTATCTCTCATCCTTGAGGATTCAGCTGCCAAAGCCTGCTCTTTTTGCCTTCTTTCTCGTTCAGGGTCAACTCCATAGGCATTAATGAAGCCCTGTTTTGCCTCAGATGCCCGAGTTTTATTACCCTCTTCTCTTACATAAGCTCTCTCCGATATATGATTCGCATTGGACTTAGCATTGTGATCTTCGCCAGTATTCTCTCTAAACTGCCCATCATATACAGTTTTTTTAAAACCGATCTTTGAAATTCTAAACTGATTGGCTGACTCACCCTTGCTGTTCCAATTCTGGCGGCTCGCGTTCATTTGCTCATTTGTGGTCGGCTTGCCGCTTCGGTTCCCGTTATAAAAAGACACTTGCATAACGTCGGTTTTGTTCGGATAATTTCTTCCTCTTGCATCATTTGGACTTACGCTCCTTGAGTCTGGGTTTCTACCTGATTCAGCATGACTCACACTATAACTTTTCACGTTCGGGTTTTGATGCTGCCCTCTGCCTCGAGTCGCTGGACGTTCTGGACGCTCCGGGTTCCGGTCGGATTTCAATGGTTCTGCTATCTCCTCATTCGGATCGATGAACTCTTGGTTTGTAAATGGCTCTGGTGAACGATACATCTTATTCATCTTAGGCCTTACTGTCTGTATCCTATGCTTATATTTTTTGTTAATTTTCTCTGTAATTTCATTGTAACTATTGCCATCAGCAACCGGACTCGTGTCATCGACTTGCGTTTTTTTCCTACTCTGTCTGCTCTGCTTTTTGCCGAATCCATTGGGGCTGTCATTGTTCTGCTCTTCTTCGTTCTCGGTTTCTAAAATTTCGAAGCTGTCGTAATTTTTCCCTTCATTTTCAGAATTCTTGTCATCGATTTCAGCACCTAGGTGGCCAGAGGGAAATAAATCTGAAGATTCAGTGCCTTTAAAACCGCGACTGAAAATATCAATCTTTTTGAAACCGCCTCCAAGGACCTTATCCAAGGTGATTCCCTGCTTCTTTAGATCGCTGCTGGTGATATTAAATCCCTTAGAAGACGTCATTTCAGTGTTGTTTTCTTCGGCAGGTTTATCAAAAGCTGCGAATGGGTCCTCTGATTGATTATTCGATTTTGAATTAGATACATTGTAAAAAGTTGCCGACATTATCGGTTTGCCCTTTTGGGATTTGTGAGTATTCTGCTGACCGGGTTTCCCGAATGATTGCTGGTCTTTATCTGGAGGATGTGAGGGCTGTTTCGTATTAAAATTCGTCATTGTTGCATTATAAATGTTTGTACGAGCGGAGCTCCTTGAAAATTTGGAAGTCTCAGGGCGGGGTAGCTATATAGAATGTAAGCGAGTGTTATGAAGCGAATAGGCTACCTCGTGATGTGCTTGGATTAGATCGAATGCTATCATGAATCTGCTTAATAATAAAGCATACTCTTCAATTCAATAGGAAAATTAGTCAAATAAAATAAACTCTCTGCCAGACTTAATCTATCAATAACTCTTGC
>ENA-UOTX01001940-UOTX01001940.1-compost-metagenome-genome-assembly--contig:-NODE-1940-length-12080-cov-7.316421_pt1 | contig 12080 bp, 5 predicted proteins | sample MGYA00238143_ERZ746982 | MGnify/ENA primary metagenome ERZ746982 (study PRJEB28758, sample SAMN06268862) | compost metagenome | isolation source: single cell | place: USA: California, Emeryville, Joint... | reverse complement strand
CTGAACGCTGCTGCTGCACAGATGTCAAGTGGAAACACCATTGCTTCTCAGCAATTTGCTGCTCCACTTGGACTCGGCGGATGGGGTGGATATCCTATTCCATATGGTGGGCTGGGACTCGGAGGCATCGGTGGGTGTGCTCTTCCCGTTGGCGGCCTTGGCGGCCTCGGTGGAATCGGAGGTGGACTTGGATGCTTCCCGACTACTCTTCCTGCTACAACTCCTCTCCCTGTGAATGCATTCCCTGCTACCACTCTTCCTGCAGTGATTGCAAAGAGCCACTAGACGAACCTTGAATCAATTATTACCTATAGTTCAAGTTTGTAAGAAAATAATAATACTAATATTATGTTGTATAAGTGTGTGTAATAAATTGCATAGCCACTAATTTTCATTTTCAACAACATCACACATCCCAAAAGAATGTCTTTAAATAATTAATCCATGAGACTATCTATTAATCTCCCATTATTCAGAATTTAGCTGGATTTTGTGAAATTAATTGGTCTGGTATTCACAGCTGTGAAAAATACTATCTCTTTTCATTAGACCCAAAGAGGAGGTCTTTCAATTTCTTTGTTGCCATTTCTGTTCAGTAAATAAAATTGCCTATAATTTCGATATTTCCAGTATGCGATTACATCTCAAGCAATTGTTTCTATATCAAAATTCCTTAAAAGTTTTACACTTAAAGCTGAAAGATTCTTGCTGCTGTGTTATATTAATAAAATGTAGAATGAGAAGTAGAGTCTATGATAGAAAACAGAAAACAAAGATTTATAATGCATTGGAACAATAGAATCATTTTTTCGAATCACTACTGAACATCATTTCTTTACTGATTTTTGTGATGCGTGAGTACTGTGTAGCGACTCAATAATATCGGAAGCCATCTGATTTTGGTGATGCTTGAGTGTAAAAGACGATGATAAAAGTCACGCAAACTCAAGCAAATAACAATAATAAAATCACCAAAAATATTGCAAAAATGGAGAGCACAAAATGCAAATGCTGCGGAGATAAATGCACTTGCAATCCTTGCAAATGCGACGAGGGAGGTTGTTGCGACCATAAAAGCTGCGCCAAGGACTGCGCATGCAACAAATCTACCGTAGAGAAAGGCTGCCCTTGCGTCGACTGCAAGTGTCCTGATTGCAAATGCGGTACAAAGACCACAACTGCGAGTACGTAAAACAGCCAAGTACCAGGAAAACTTAATTATTGCTCGATTTATGTCAACGGGAAATGTCTATGCTATATGTTGTTGATGTTAGGGAAGTGTATACATGAACCTTAATTGTAAGAATATTACGAGAAATAAGATTTGTTGAGAAAAATTAAATTCTATTATTATTGTATAGATGATGAATGGATGACTAAGTATTGAAGTATAGCGTCTTTGCAGAGCATGAAGTGAATTAAAAATTGATTTTGTTCCTTAGAAATAGATCTACAAGACTTAGCTTCAACAACAAAGGAGAAATTTGCGAGAATGCATTGTCTTGGGAGGTTTCCTTTAGTTTTGAAAACGATAGTTAGTCGTTATGCAACATTCACAGTGGCATATGTATTATTAAACTTATTAAACTCGAGCAACATTGGTATTGATTGGTTACACATTATTATGTCCATGCGAACATAGACTATAAGTATACTTTATTAATTATTACGGGTTAGTTAAGATTTAGTAATAGCGTTTTGCAATAACAGGGAAACCAAATACTGGGTATCCGCCCCATCCGAATCCTAGTGGAGCGGCGAATTGTGAAGCAGCAACAGTGTTTCCGGTTGAAAATTGAGCAGCAGCAGCGTTATTGAAAGAATTGGCGTAGAAGTCCGTTGCCGAGATTGGAGCACCCCAAAGACCCAAGCCACCTGATAACTGATTCAATGCTACTTGTTGTCCACTTGACATTTGTGCGGCAGCTGCGTTAGTAAAGCTATCTTGGAAGTAATTTGTAGCAAATTGAGCGCTGGCACAAACGAGAAGGAATCCGAATAAAGCTATCTTAAGAGAGTTCATCTGGTTTTTGATAGGTGATATTGTTATATTGGTGATTTTCTTTGTTATTATTTGTTGTATCATTCACAATAGCTGAGGCTTAAATAACCGAGAAGCAACATTTTCTAATTTCCTTTGGATTTTTCTACAACGTGAGATTTGAATTTTGTAAAATCCTTACCGGCAATATTTAGATTATTCTGATATACAGGACAAAATTAAACGAATATTACAATTGAAATTATTCTTTGTAGGTGTTATTAAATTTTCCGGTTGTACAGAGAAAATTTCACAGAACCGTTTACTCGGAATCTCCTGCAAAGATGATTTTTTCTCTATTCTTCAGCTCACCATCCAAAGAAATAAGTTCACCTTCCAAATCGAGAAGTTCACTTTCCATTTAATACCTTCAACAAAGGAACCGAATTCTATTTCACCTAACTAACCTATCACAACTTATTTTCATTTCTTATAGAATCTAAGAGATATAAGCTCAGCTAAGTTCACCTAAAAATCTGTTTCTTCAACTTAAAATGGCTCTTTTTTCCAATTTCGAAAACAGAAAAGCTGTTGAAAGATTAGAGGAATTATTCGGCTGTTTATAGTCTGAGCTTTCTGTTCTCCAGCAGCATTTTCAAGCACAAATTTCTTCACTATAGACTCGCGAAAGTGCTTACTTGCCGAAAAATTTTTTCTGTCCAACATTAATTCTGTGCATTTATTTTATTCATGGTGATTGTTTGAAAATGGAAATGTTTCATTAATCGGCTGCTTTTAGCTAAAAATATTTTCAGAGTAAGCTTATTTGAGAAGAAAGCTGCTGGCTCTAGATAGACGTAGAAGCCTGCAGAGTCTTTTACGGTTCAACTTTGTGACATATGACAGAAATGACATTTTTTTAGAAAAAAATATTTCATAACGGCTATTTGGAGTCGCCAAGATAATATTTGTTCGTTAGAACGGAATGCTGATTTGTTAAGCAGTCAACAGTATTGATCTGAATATCGCCTCAGAGTTGGATATATAGCTACTAATCAAAAAGTTTCCCATTTTGTATAGAATTTGGTTGCTTAGCCAGCAATTGTGCAAGTAAATTTTCTAGATCTGTTGAATTATCACCATCCTGCTTGATTTGTTCTTTCTGGGTTGGAGAAGTCAGTTGTTGACCACTCGGTCATGTTTGACTTGGTTCTGTTTGACTTTTCTTTTTATTTGTCATAAATTGCTTCGATAACAAATTAAACAATGGACTATTTTACCTTGTATCAGGTTCTCAAACGCATCAGATACATTTTCTGGGTCGATGGCAGAAGTTTCACAGAGCAACAGGCCATTTTCATCTGCGAATTTCTTTGCTTCTTCGGCTGCTACTTACTTTTTCTTCCAAATGGATAATCTGTGTAGTAATCGAGCCTAGTCCCTACTAGCATAATCACCACATCTGGCTCTGCGTTTAATTTCAATTCTTCAACCCATTTTGAAGAACAAATGCACCTACAACTTTTTGTTAGTGTCTATCTCAACAGCCGATTTATTTGCATTTGATGTGAATTTATAGAATATTACCCCCCCACGCAGACGTTGTTGTGCGATACTTTTTTTGTCCAGCTGAATGAAAACAAGAAATAAGCGATGAAATGAGAAGTTTGTCATCCGGGTATCCCAGATTTGTGCTTTTATCCTGCATCCGTTTTTCAAGGTTACAATTTTGGTGCCGAATTCAACGCCGATAGTTGGTGTTTCAGGACGACCACCACCTTTGATGTAGCTACGGGTATTTCATTTGAATTTGACGAGGTTCAATGACCTATATGCGAGCTGGGTTTTTCCAACACCACCATCTTCCACGAGCACAACTAGGATTTTTGGTTAATAATGATTGAGAGTTGATTACTTTTGTAAGTGTTATCAAAACCCTTGTCACCGGCAGTGACAGATCCTTGAGTTTTCCTTTCCATCAACAAAGAATCTCAAAAAAAAAGATTTGGCTATTTTTTAAAATTTTATTTCTAACGCTGATTGACACGCCTAATATAATGAAATTTTTCAGTGAAGTAACAACGCAGAAGAAGAGTAGCCGAAGAGTAAGCTTCAAAAGCACTGCTAATTGTTCGGTCACATCCAAAGAAAGTTTAGTCGACAATAAATCAATGTAATGATATCATGAATTATTTTCGAGCGAGGTGGTTTTATATCGTGTAAGGGTCCTTTGGTTGATTTCAACACCGCCCTTGTTGCTCGATTATACTGCTAACATATATTTTTTTAATCCGTTCTTCATAATCTTCACTTAATTTTGGTTCAAATTCCTTTCATACTCATCATTTTGTGTTATTTGGCTAGTCATTAAGGGCAGTGCTAAGAAACCGGAAGGTTCTTGGTTAGAAGCGCTTTCCAAGAAATCAAGTGATCTAATCAAGAATATCGCCCAAATAGCTAAATAAGTTGATTAATTCTAGAAAATTAAAAAAAAACTCCGCGACCGGGAATTGAACCCGGGTCATCTGCGTGACAGGCAGATATACTAACCACTATACTATCGCGGATTGCTGATACTCAATAATGAAACCGTGGCTAAATAACCAAGAATCGCGGAATTTCAGCGATAACTTGCCTGAATAGATGGTTCAATAACACACACACTTTCTATCTCTGCTTACTATGAAAGCAGAGTGACACAAATAAATTTAACCATTATCGAAGAATATTGACTTGGATTTTTTTTTTTTCTCGAAAGAATATTACGAAACCGCTAGTTGTTGGTTTTACACCAAATATTTTTATTGGATATCTCTTTTAAAACCTTGCCATATATCTTCTATCTTGTTTGTGTCTGTGCTGGAAAAATAGTTATTCGAAGGCCAACTTAGCACTTCCATAGTCAGGTATGACTCTAGCTTACTTCTTCTTGATCTGATTGTTTTACAACAACGATATCTGTTATTTAGAGGTCTATAAGTTGAAGTGATAGCGTTGAAGATTGCTATCAATTACAACCACATTATTCACGATCGAAGGAGAAAAGATTGGAGGTTATTATATTATTATTATGAGATTATTAGACTGAATTGAGAGGGATAACTTATGCATCATTCTTCAGCAACAGCATGAAGTTTATCCTTAGAGATAAATCATTTCAATACATAAATTTTCTTAAACCTGTCAACAAATTAAGAAAGCTTTGAGCACATTTACACTCTCTTATAGTAGTATGGGAAGCCAAAGCCGCCCACGACTGGAGCAGCTACGCTTTGAAGAGCAACGACGTTTTGGTTATTGTATTGAGCAGCAGCAGCGTTAGTAAATGAATTGGCAGCGAAATTGGTAGAAGAGATTGGACTTGCACCCCAGAGTCCACCACCATAGAGACCAGCACCACCATAGAGACCAGCACCACCATAGAGACCAGCACCATAGAGGTCATATGGATAGTAACCACCACCATATAAACCACCCAAAGGAACTGCAGCAATTGGTAAAGCAGCGAAGTCTGAATAAGCAAGTTGGTTTGCAGTTTGGAATTGAGCAGCAGCTGCGTTAGTGGAGTCGGCCGCATAGAGGCTGGTTGCGTATTGTTTAGCAGTCGCAGTGGCGAAAAGGACTCCGAATAAGACAAGGATAAGCTTGTTCATTTGAATTGTACTTGGTGTTGTTTTTGGGTTGATTTGTGATTTTGTTTATTTGATTGATATACATTGGGCGATCGATGCTTAAATAGTAGTTTCTCAAATATTCCTTTTTCTTGTGATAGGAGTTGGAACTTTCTTCATTTTATTCTACAACGCATAAAGGATTAAATAATATTTTCGAATCGGAGTTACTAAAAACTCCCTTGTATTTTTTCCTCTATTTTACCGTTTATTAGCTATATTATTCTAAAACCGTCAACTCATGCTTCACTCTCTTCCGATAAGAAACTTCATAAAAATGGTCAAGTATCTACGCGCAGTACAAGCGTTCGCTTCTATCTTGCTTGGTTAACTTCCTAAACTTCCAATAGAATTGGCAAGTTCCTTTCCAAGAGAATAAATGAGTTTGATATCATCAACGTTACGGGTTTTCTAGAGTACGAATCATAAATCGATTTACAAGGTTTTCGAACTTTCTTATAGGAGTGAGGAACGCCACCTCAGGAAAAAATGAAACGATGACTTGCCTCTACTATGGAGCGTGTTAGCACCGCGATATAACAACGTTTTTTCTCTTCAACAGCCTTCGATGTTCATTAGATTCAAAAAAAAATGCAAAAAGTTATTCGTAATCAGATAGAGTTGCTTAAGACTTGGATTCCATTAGGAGAGGCTTATCTCAGACTCCTACCAAGCAATTAATCTACCTCTAACATCACTGAAAATGATTTCTTTCAAAAATACATCAGAAATGTCGATCTTGACGATTTTTCAACACAAAAATACTCAACGAAGGCCGCTCGAGAACTTAAAGAAGCCGCTAAACTACGAAAGTGATAACATTCAACGTGGTTTTGTCTATAGATATCCTTTCATAAGGAGAGATTTTGTGCAATATATTTTATTTTAAGTCTCTTGATATTCTCTGGAAAAAATAAATGTTCTAAGAATTTACGAACAACTGAAGTACCTTTTGCACAAGGAGTGATTGTTTTCATCAATTTCCCATGAAATCGATTTGAAACTGCGAAATCAGACCGACTAGTTAATGTTTTGATGCCAAATAACTCCAAACTAATTATGGAGGTTTTTTTTCGAAATTTTGAATGAGCTTCCAAAAAAAAATAATTCACACTGCTATCAGATTCTAATTCTCAAATTGCTACAGAGTCAATTGACCTTAATTCTGCTACCTTTTGTAAAGCTGTGACTATTTTCTTAATTGCTAGGAAAACCTGAGTTTATTGAGTTTACGTCAATTTCTTCTCGGAGGTATGAGTGTACACCCGCTATCATATGTATTATTCAATGCTTATTGAAGCTAAACTCTCGTAAATAATTATTACTTGAATACACTAAAATTTTTACATGCAATGTGTTAATGGTGATTGTAGCTTCCAGCTACTTAATATCCACATTCGAATTTATTAAGTGAAATTGAGCCCTTTAATAATAGATAGGGTAGCCCACAGGATAGCCCACAGGATAGCCAGCAGGATAACCAACAGGGTAGCCAATTGGGTAGCCATATCCCAAACCCAATGGAGCGGCAAATTGTTGAGCGGAAACGGTGCTTCCGGTTGAGGATTGAGCAGCAGCCTGGTTAGCATAGTTATTGTTGTAGTAGTTCACTGAGCTGCCGTATCCAGGGAAACCAAGTCCAGTTTGTTCGCTGTAAGCAGTGGTGCTGCCAGTTGAGCTTGCAGCAGCAGCTTGGTTATTGTATTCAGTGGCTTCGTAGTTTGAGGCTGATCCTCCCAAGCCGAGATTGACGTTGCTGGATGAGACGGTGCTACCAGTTGAGCTCGCAGCAGCGGCTTGGTTGTTATAACTGTCGCTGTAGTAGTTCACGCTAGATCCCAATCCACCAAGAGGGGCACCCCAAATTCCAACGCCTGGGTAGGCAAGTGCCTGCTGGTAGGCAGTAGTGCTACCTTGTTGAGCTATAGCAGCGGCTTGATCGGCGTAGGTATTCGCGTAGTAATTTGAGGCGATTTGTCTGCGGAATGCAGTGGCGCTAGTGGCAAGAAGGAAGCCGAATAAAGCAATAGTGATGACTTTCATGTATGTCATTTGAGCTGTTGATGAAGCTTTTTTTTTGTTGCTTTGGTGATGAGTTTTGATTATTTGTTGTATCCATTATGTCAGCGAGGGCTTAAATACTCGAGTTAAGCCATTTTATAGCTGTTTCAGCTACTGAATATATTCAGTAGCTTTATCGCCATCGAAAAGGTTGAAAAGGGTCAAATTGGTCTGGGTTGTTCATTAACGATTATCAAATCAAAAATTAAATTCTTGTAGGAGTTATCAAATATTCTCCTAAATTTAATGAATCGTGTTTTACCGTTTATGATGAGGAAATTATTCTTTTCATATCAGTTAAAATTTTGGAAAGGGACGAATGCTTGTCGCATGAGGAATAGAGGTTCCATCCTTTCAATTTGCTCCTTTAGATGTGTGGTAACTCTGAATTCCGAGGGAATCTGTTGCGTTGGTTGGTCATATATTGTTGAGTTGTTAGCTGATTAGCATTCTTCTTAAGGCGTTCTGATAATTCGAGAAAAATTGCAAGAGATTCACTCTTGTGAGGCTGTAACAAAGTCTAATTGTAGTAAAATCTAATAGTAGTAAAGCCTAACTACAAGGATTGAACGATTAGGAATTCAAAATTTTCTACTGTAGAGACTTTGAGCCATATTTATTCGTGCATAATACTCTTGTTTCAGAAAAGCTGGATGGGAATCAATAATTTTTGTAAGAGACCTCGAAGATGGTTTTTTCATGCAGAATTAATCAAGCTTCTAAATAACATTTCTCAGAGTTACTTTCGAATTTATCCTCATGGGTAAAACCTACAAATATTACTTGGCAGGATGCCTATGAAACAGAGTGAGGTTTTCGAGGCCTCAAAATTGTAAGATCTCAGCTTATGTGAACCAAGGACCTAATTATATGTAGTAAAACTATATTTTCTTCCATGTGAAAAGCACAGAAATATAGTTTGTCATCTATTGTTAGTACGTAGCGTTATGTAGATGATATGGTGACCAATCATTTCGAAAATGACTTCATGAAACTTCTTGTTAAAACACACGTCATGGACCAATGTTGGGACCGAGAGGTGGGTTGATTAACACTTTTTATGTTTTCAAAACCACTCTTTCTCGAAAAAGCTGTTGGGCCTCGCGCAAGCACAAAGTAGCCGTTTAATCATTATCATCGATATCTTCCAATTGTGTTTCGCTCGCCATTTTCCTTCTTTTTATGAAAGATACACATTGGTTGAACATTCCACTCGCGATATTACTCCATTTGTCTTTTTTCGTGAAGCTCTATGGATATGATTCAACGCAGCTACAAATATTTGCGAGTATTGAAATAATAATCAAGGAGCGACTGTCAGTTATATTGAGGGCACATACTCGTTAGCGGGAATCCCTTTACAATATCCAATTTCTCTCCTATCCCACCAATTTAATTGCTATTCAAGATGAGAATTCTATTCATAATTGATCTCTGTGACAATCAGCTGTTGCTATCAGCAGAGACTCAAAGCATTGGGAGGTTATTTGGCAGAAGCTATACATCTTACTGCATTGTTGTTTCAATTAGGGCCTACTGAAACAGCTCTTGACTTCATATCAGAACAGAATATTCATTTAGTCGTTATGTAATTTTTTATTGTCTCTTGCCAACTAAAACCTTGAAGGCGCACAATTTAAACTTTTCATATGATTGGCGCTCCTGTCACCAATTCTATGACTGAACTACGAATATCAATATAATGCTGCGATGGTACGAATAGCCATCCTTCCTAGCTAACAAACTTCATGGGTTAACTTCATTTTTTTCAGATTTTGCTTTTACACAAGTAAATTTTGCTAATATTTCAGTCATCACGAAATTTACAACCTGAGACTGCTAAAGTAATATGTATAGTCCGTGCTTTCTTATATATTTCAACAAAAACAAACAGATTTTTGGAGATAACAGTCATCTGTTCTATAGTCAACTTAAATATTAATTAGTAAGAGTCCAGGCAGACTCATACATGGATGGAGGAACAATGTCACAAACACACATGAATTACCTCTATGTTATATGGAGAGCTATCTAAATTATATTATTCATTGAAATTATAAGCTATAAACATTCAACATCAGTGCCACACACATTGGCCGACCGGCCTGCCTGCCAACTTATGGCTTACGTGCTGCTGATTCAAATGAATATTTATGTGAGCTTGAAAATGTCCCTGAGAACCGGCTATTACCTGCAGTATACGCCTCAAAATTCACCTTTGAAAAAAGGTCGAACATCTCGAAAATATTTCCTTTCGACGACTGACTGCTTGGCCGGGTGCTTGTTGTTCCCATCCCAAAGAATACCGGAATCCCTCCAAACATAAAATTCGTATCACCGTCATCCTCAAAAGCACGGAATGACTCGAAGAAAGTTTGAAAAATCACACGAGGATCAATATAACTAGTCTCTCCATGAAAATCTTCCTCATGCATATTATCACCCTTGTCGTATTTCCTTCGCTTCTCAATGTCGCTAAGAGTGGAATAGGCTTCGCCGATTTCTTTAAACTTGTTCTCAGCATCCTGCTTCGTTTCTTCGGACTCGTTATTCTTATCAGGATGCCATTTCAACGCGAGTTTCTTGTAAGCTTTTTTAATATCTTCGATGGTAGCAGTCTTTTCTACGCCGAGGATATCATAGTAATCCTTTTTCAATGAACTTTGATAGCATCTTTCGCATTCGACGTATTTCTCGCGGAGGCCGGGGTAGTTTGGGTCTAGCTTCTTGACTCTTTGGAAATCAGCTAGAGCGTGGTTGAAGTCCTGCAGTTCCATAAAGATCTCTCCTCTTCTAAAGAGCGCTTTTGGGAAATTTGGATGAATTTCGAGGCATTTATTGATGTCTGAGAGCGCTTCGGAGAACTTCTTCACCTGCATATAGGCTAGCGACCGGTTGCAATAGATAATCGCGTCGTACATTCTATATCCGAGGTTTATTTGCAAGCACTCGGTGAAGTTAATGATCGCTTCCTCATATTTTCCCTCTTTATAAGCCGCGTTAGCTCTCTCTTTGCAGTCTTCAAATCTTTTGGAGTTTCTAATGAGATTTCTGCATTTAACGTGCGCGGGATCTAATCTCAGACACTCAGAAAGCGCTTTTCTCGCTTGTTCGCTCTGGGAGCCATAGAAGTAAGCGAGTCCTTTGGTATAATAGTATTCTGGGTTATGCTTAAAGGCTGGTAGCAAGTGGTTGCTTAACGAAATCGCTTCTGCAGTCTTTCCTAACTTGGCTAATACCTCCACTTTCTTCAGCTTTATATGCTCAAACTCTGGAACGAACGCGGCGACTTTATCGATATAGCTAAGTGCTTTACTCCCTTCATTTATGCTGCTATCGATTCGGTCGTAGTAATGCTCGGCCTCTCTAATATTTCGAAGAGAGCGGGAAATTGACTGGTCATCGCCACACACTGCATCCGCGTCCTCATACGTTACACGCGCCATGTGGAGGTCACCCATGCCGAGGTACCCCTGAGCTTTTCTGCGGTAGGCTTTAGCGTATTTTTTATCCTGTTGGATTGCAAGGTCGGCGTCGGAGATACAAACCGAGTAGTTTCGAAGCTTTAAATGACAGGCTGCCCGGTTAGAGTAACAGGAGGCATCCTTAGGGTTGAATTCGATGGCTCTTGTGTAATATTCAATAGCATTCAGATAATCTCCATTGTTAAAATATTCGTTTCCTTTTGTTTTGAGATAAAAAGAATTCTTTTCAACCTCTGATAGATTGGCGTCTTCTACTTCCATTGGTTGAGAGCTTAGCTTGTCGTGTTGTTGATTATTATTTGATTATCGCCCAGCAAAAAAAAATTATTAGTGTAGTCGTCGTTTAAATTGAGGCAAAATAAACCTGCTCTCTCTTCCAGAAAAAGCTTTTAAAAACGGTTTTGAGGATATAGAGTGAGGCTAAAGCTCTTATGCTATGATAGAAAGGGTTTGGTAGCAACAAACGCGCGAAGAAGTGGGAATAAGTTAGTTTTTTTCAGCTGAAAAACTTTTGAAAAATCAGTCCAGAAGGTTCTAAGTAATTCAATTACAAATCGAGAAAATTCTGGAAATGGATTGTCATGTGATAACTCGATGAATTGCTCAGAAATTATCGGGAAGTGTGTATTAATTAAAATCGCAAGAAGAGGTTAAAAAGAGTCAGGTAAATTGTAAGATTTTTGGTTAGTAGAATTATTGCTGGCGTTGAAATACTCAAGGTAATCAAAGTTTTGCAAAAATGAAGACGTAAAAAGCAAATAGCGCATTTTTTTTGAGAGTGAAAGCGACTAATTGATATAGAAATTGACAGAATTTTTCGAAAGGAAAAAAATATTAATTTTAAGCGTTAGTGGAGGTATTAGCCAAGTTAGGAAAGACTGC
>ENA-UOTX01001939-UOTX01001939.1-compost-metagenome-genome-assembly--contig:-NODE-1939-length-12080-cov-18.783387_pt1 | contig 12080 bp, 12 predicted proteins | sample MGYA00238143_ERZ746982 | MGnify/ENA primary metagenome ERZ746982 (study PRJEB28758, sample SAMN06268862) | compost metagenome | isolation source: single cell | place: USA: California, Emeryville, Joint... | reverse complement strand
ATTTTCATTAATAAATGAGAGAACTTAGGTGAAAGTTCTTTGCCACTGGTATAAATCCAAATAACTTTTCTCCTGATGACGAATTTAACAAATCGGCTGCCTTCAGTCGTAAGCGTGAACATAATTTTTCTGCTTATACATAGATCTCGTGTTAATTGTCAATATTCTAACCACATCATAGCCGATCTAGAAATTATGTCGCTTGTTTCTTCTGCGATCATCGCCACTACATGCATATGCTGATTTTTCTGTTGATGAATATTACTACTGATGAGATATTCCCACGAATCCGAAATTCAAACTTTGATCAAATAGTATTCAAAATTTATTTACGCGATGATTTTTTCGCTGTTTTCACGGAAAAACGTGCTCACCATCTTCCTCTACTCGCTCTTATTCGGAGAAGAGGAATATCTGCTTCGCTTCTCGTGTTTCAACACATTCTACTTGCTATTTCATGCTCTTTCGCACAAGTATTTTGGACAACTTGCCACTCTTCCAATTCAGTTCCTTGGACTCGGGGTTGCAGGGACTTTTATATTCCTCATACCAGAACCAATCATCAGACTGTACTCTTACATGGTGTTCATTGTCGGTACTATAATTCGCAAAATTAGTGCTGAATTCTCCCAAATTGATCAGGAAGCGTGTACAAATTGCTAGAACTCATTCAGTTAGTGCATCTAACCTTTTCCACAAGCCGAGCAGTCCGTGATAAAATGAAAACAAAGTCTGCTGGCGATCCTTTTGGAGTAATTACTTCCGAAAATATCAAGGCTCATAGTCCGCAGATTCTGATCTTAGGTCTTTCATTCCTATTTATTATCCTTGGAGGCACATATCTTTGGAGTGCATACGATTTGATGGGGGCCTATAGCCCAGAAATTCAATATCGGTTAAAGTAAGTTTCTCCCACTCGTTTTCAAAACTCACAGCTCAAAATTATAGGGTTACACTTGGACTGATTATCTTTGGCCAAGTAGCTGGAGTTGCTTATTCATTGATAAAAGAAAACGCTGATACGATCATATTGAACCCATCAGCCCTGATTGGGTTAACCAGCATTTACTTCTACTACATTGTAAAAAAATTAAATCCTGCAAGTTCGACGGCTTGTAAGGTGAAAGACTTATTCAGTATCACGAAAATTACCGGGTCCTTATTACTAAGTAAGAATATTCTCGTTTTATCTGAATTTCTCATGATTGTAGGCGCTGTCTCGTGGTTGTTGCCGAAAAAGAGCTTAGATTTTCAAGATATCATTCAATGTCTGGATATCTCCTTCTTTATGAACTGTTTGCTGCCTTTGTTTACGCTAGTGACCTTCAAGAGCAGCTTGGAGGAATGGCAATTATTTTTATTTGGAGAAGTTCCTAAGGAGAAGTAATATTGATCTAGTCTTCGAGTTTGCTGATAGCGTTGAAATAGAAATGAAAATCAGAACCCGTCGCAAACCGATTCTCAATCCCAGCTGAAAACTATTCAATTGCTCATTTTTATTTGGATTGAGACCAATTTCTTGATAAACTACGAACATACTTTGTATCTGGATGCCATTGGCCTGATCCTTGGTAAATTTCAAACTTTATATCTGGTGCTAAATTCGATTAGGTTTTGTTTGTTTCTTTTTGAAGATCCGTGTAGCAGATTTTTATACTTCATAGTTAAACCAACCTTATTCAAGGTATATAGATGAGAATGTATGTGTATAAGTCTGCGTAAATCGCCTAAGCAAGCAAGATATAAAACAAATGTGTCTGGTTGGTGGTATTTACAAAGCACTTCTCAAATTTTGAGTTTAAGTTCGTTTCATTCGTTCAGAATCGAAGCGGCTTTTTTTTTTGGTTATATGATTTACCTTATACGCAGTGCTTGCTTTCAAATAACAAGTATCAGCCAACAAAGATTGGATTTTTTCTCTTTCTTGGGGACTATTCTGATCCCTAGTCAAAGAGTAATTTTCTTAGGAAGTTTTTTTTCATGATGCGAAAGCGAATATTGTTTATTTAATTCAAATTGGTAAAGAAAACATGAATACAGATGACAGCTCTGCACGATACCTTCGGGACGAGAGCTTTACTTCTACCATTCGCCGATTAGAAGAATCAATGCTAGCTAGGACTGACAGAACCGCAGACAACCTTGGCGAAAATTCGGATCAACAAAACAATTTGACCCAAAACAACGATTTAAGCGATATAATCTCTATCGATCGAAGTAAAAGTCTGTTTTATCGAGAGAGCAAGCTTCCTTCTGCAGGGTTGCCCCCTGAAATCGAAGAAGGAAACGGCAATATTTCATTTTCGGATATATTACCTGAGCTAGACATCCCTGAACTCGCCCTAGGGTATCCAGAAAGCGTAATGATGGGCAGCAGCTCTCCAGTCTCACCTGAGAAACTGAAAGACCAACCATCGGCCTCAGATACCGAAATTAAAAGAGAAGACTCACCGAAGGAAGCTTCGGAATCTTTTCAGACTCAAAAGCCTCCAGCAAACGCTGAGATCTCGCTCAATGTGGTTCCTTCTGAGGATAAACCAGTTGCCGCTCCAAGGCTGAGAGATAGTGTAGCAGCACCCAAACTGAAGACCATGCTCGAAAAACTCTCAAAAAATACAACGACACTCCAGCCATTATCCAAATTTTTTGCTCGTAGAAAGTTTCTTGACACTATCCAAGCTAAAATCGAGAAAGAAAACCCTGTAAATCCGAATTCTTTGAAATTAGTTGGCGACCATGGAAGTTCAATTGATAAAACTAAACCGCATCAGAAACTCTCAGGATCACGGAAAGGAAAAAAACCGTCAAAACTCAGCAAAATAAAGAAAAAACTCGAGCTCTCTTCTGCAAAGATCAAACTCATGGCGAATTTACGAGCGAGCAGAAGCAAAAGTCGGCTGAAGAATTCGAAAATTGGCTTTTGTTTTTACTGGTGCTTGGAATGGATATCCACGATATGCTCAAAAATGTTTAGCAAGGTGTTGGAGCCCGACTCTAAAACAAGGATAATTTGGGATATCTTCACCGTGATTTTTATTCTCTATCAGATGTTTATCGTTCCATTTCATATATCATTCAGTGTGGAAACTTCGCCAGCCTGGAGAAACATTGATATCGCCGTTGACTGCTTCTTTATCGTCGATATTTTCCTCAGTTTTCAAACGGGATACTATGCACAAGGACTTTTGGTAAAGAAACGGAAGGAAATAGCCCGCCATTACGTAAAGCAATGGTTTTTCTTTGATGTTTTAGCTTCTTTTCCATATGATTGGATTGCTCCTTCGGATGCTTATGCGGTAGAATCATCAAGTGCGACGTCCATTGTAAAAACGCTCAAAATATTGGCTCTGCTGCGAGTGATGAAGCTGACGCCGATTGTTTCAAAAATCGAAACATACATAGAAATTTCTGTTTTCTTTGATGCAATCCTCGGATTTTTCAAGCTTTCTCTGATTATTTTGGTCATTGCTCATTGGATAGCCTGTAGCTGGCACTTGGTCGGCAAAGCGTTGAGTCGAAGCTATGCTTCAACATGGCTAACGCAGATATATCTGAATGCCTTTGAGGGTTGGTATGATGAATACGTTTTTTCGTTTTACTGGGCAACGATTACCATGATTTCGGTTGGGTATGGCGACATCGTGCCTATCACTTCAAACGAAAAGATTTTTGCTATTTTCGTCATGATATTGGCCAGCGGGGTCATTGCGTTCAATATGAGCAGTATCAACAATATCCTCCAACAAATGGATCAAAATAAATACGTCTATAAACGTGCTGTGGTCTCCTTCAATGCTTACATGAAGAGCAAAAACGTTTCTCATGACGTAAAAATAAAAGTCCGGCGCTACCTTGAACACGTCTTAGGAATGTATCAAGACAATAAAATGAATGAAAATAATCTTTTCTCTCTACTATCCGATAAGTTAAAGAACGAACTGGTAATCGACGTCAACGGGAAGATTCTTAAGTCAGCGAAGTGTCTTATTGATAACTTTACAAAGGTAATGCTAGTAGAGGCGACGCTACTCATGAAAGAAGCAGTTTTCAGCAGCGGAGAGTTTATTTGCAGAGAGGACCTCCTAGACGATTGCTCTCTGTACATCTTGCACCATGGCGAGGCTGACGTAATGGCAATTCGGTCAAAAACAGTATTTACTACAATTTCCGTCGGTGGGGTGTTTGGCGAGTATAGTTTCTTCACAGGAGCGGTCAGAGAGCTTAGTATTCGCTCGAAAAACTTCACAGTCGCATACAAAATGCCTCGAGACGATTTTACTAGTCTATTAGAATTCTATCCACTCGATCAGGAGAAATTTTGCATGATTAAAGATAAAATCATGATTTATCGTGATTTTTCAGCAGCAAAGTTACCTTGCTTGACCTGCGAAGGCACAACCCATCTTACTACTGAGTGTCCTTCCACGCATTACATCGTCGATCAAAAATGGCATGTGGGAGGGTATTTGGATGCAATGAGTGCATTCAGAAAGAGGTTTATTCGTATAAAAAGTAGAAAAAATTACGAACTGCAAAAGTACTCGGAATTAGAAGACGCTGCTCAGTGTATCCGCGAGGATTATCCTCACATTGTCCGTGAATATAAGCTGGGTATGCAGCTTTCACCCAGTGATTTTGCTGCGTTACGAGCAAAAAGCGGCAAGAAGAAAGAGCAGATCATGGGCCGGAAGAAGTCTGGGACTTTTGGGAGTATTATCGATGACAGCCTGAGAGAAAAGATTGCAATGAGTCTCCAAAATACGAAATTTGATTACCAAAATAGCAAGGCAGAAAGATTGAGGAAAAATGAGAAATTTGAACAGGACATGATTTCCGAGGTGGCTGAGAATTTCAAGTACTATTTTCCTCATAACAATATCGAAGTTGTTTTGGTGAAACTAGTCGGCTTGCTAAATAAAAACAATCTCGGCGATGGAGCTCAAGTCGAAAAGCATGAGGCTGTGCCTTCAACTATTCCATTAAATCAAGCGAAAAAAGAGGATCAGGCGAAAAAACCACAAAGAAGAAAATCAATTTGGGGTGTCGTGAAGGGTGCTATTGGTCCTTTACTAGAGAAAGAGGCTGCTAATAAATCCGATTTTAGCATTAAAGACTTGTCTGAAGCACAACTACGAAGGCACAAAGATTCTATTCATGCAAGGAAGTCAAAGGTCGCACTCGATAACAGCCCAAGCCGGCTTTCTCGTAAGAGCATAGCAACCCCAAATCGAGAACTAGGGAACGGCTCTAACACCCTTAAGCCTTCGATTTTTGCTGGCGAGAGGAGGTTAAGCAACAGAGAAGTAGCAACAGTCAACGATGAGCCTGACGCAGGAGCTCAAGAGGAACAAAAGCAAGAAGACAGAAAGCTTCAGCCTCGTAAGAGCATTTTTCTGAGTGGACAGTTGTTTCCTAATGCACCTCATAATATCCTGACAAATCCGCTTGAAGAAGTCATCGAAAGAAACAAAGCGAAAGCGCATTTGGTGAATAATCTGATCAGCGAAGAGTCAAAGGTAGAGGCATCTAGTAAGCCAAAACACCTTCCAAGCATCGGAGAAGAGTCATTGAAATTGGAGAATCTCGAACAGACTGTGTCAGACTTAGTTAAGAAGGTCGGAGTCCAAACCGTAGTCGAGGTGGCAAGAACCGTTGAAAGCGATAGTAGCCGCAGCAGCGACAGTGATAGTGACAGTAGCAGCGGAAGTAGCAGTAACTAAAGAAGCCGGAGATCTACCAAAAAATATTTTTAAAGGAGATCCTTCTGGAAATCAACCGAATATTTCGAGCTGGTTGAAAAAGCAAAGGGAGTTATCTAGCAATGTATGATAGTAGTATTATTAAATGAGTCAGTTCAATAATTAAAGTAGGTATTTTTTTCTCATCGGCGAAATACAAATCACAGCGTTTTAATTGTAGAGACTTTTTATGTTCATTTTAAATTCCGAAAGAGAAAACTCTTGGATTATCTTAATCTACAGAATTGGATCCAATTCATTGAGAGAAAATATCATTTCAACTATCAAAAGATTGATGAGCGTGGTTAAAAAATCACTCTGTTGTTGTTCGTTGGAAGACAATATGTATATATATAGATGTCTACTGCATGCAACATGAAATGGTTTATTTTTATAACGTGGAATTTAGACACACAAACGAAATATCTTTCATTCGTATGTGGCTTCAAAAACAGTATCTGCGTGAGTTACGTATATTATGAATTCGTGCAATCAAAAAAAACCTGGTCATCCAATTAATTTTCTCATAATCTAAAGAAAAAATCCGGATAAATACTTCCTCTCAATGCTTTTGGACATGTATTAGGCCTCTTTTGCACTCAGTTCACAGAGCGCTTAATTCATTCGTTGAGGCCTAATCGGTATTGGGATTTTAATTCCAGCTCCAAAACCAGTGTTCAGTGGAGCTGGAGTAGCTTTATTTGTACTTGATTCAGCTGTATTCAATACAGGGTGGCTAGGGCTTGTGTTCTCGGCCTCGAGACTACCGAATTTATAGCTCGAAGGACTGCTCTTTTCCTTTGATAGTTTCGAGGTGTGGCTCAACGTATCGCTGAGTTCTTTAGAGTCGTAATTTTCAGACTTCTTAGCATCTTCGATTTTGTTGCTTTGTTCGGTATTCTTCGGTGTTTGGGGTGGTGGAACGAAAAGCAGCGTAGGGAACGCGAGGCTGGAAAGAAAAAGCGGATTTGCTTTGAAATAGTTGTTGGAGTTTAGCTGCCAGAAATCAACTAGTTCCTTTTTCTTCTCAGGCGTCACTAGCTGATCATTCCTGAACTCCGGGATAGAGACGTTCGACGTCGGAGTCACGAAGAGCTTCTTAATGGGAACACCGGTCTCTTCTGGGTGCTTGGTCCTGGTCATCTTCTGATATTTATGATTTCCTCCTTGGTGATTTCTCATATGTTTCTTCAGGCTGGCCTTGTAAAAGTAGCTTGTGTTGCATTTCTCGCATCTGAATTTGGCTCGATTATCCTATTTTAAAAGTTCATTTTCTTTCGAAAGAGATGATTAATTTACCTTTTCTTGGTGTACAAGCATGTGTTGCTTTTGATTTGAAGAAGTGCTGAACTTCTTGTTACAGATTTCGCATTCATAGGGTCTTTCGCCCCTATGAACCCTTTCGTGTCTTCGTAAGTTTGAAACCTGAGCCGGTTAATCAAAAATCCAATATTATAGGAAATTTACCTGAGTGAAGCTTTGATGGCAGATCTCACAGCGATGGGGCTTGCTGCTGTGCTGTCCAAGCTTGGAATTCTTCAAAGGTGTCTCGCTCTTGAGTGGTAGATTACCATTAAGGTCGCTAATCAACACATGATAAGTTTAATGTATGAAGTGAGTTTTACTCTTGGTCTCGCTTATCTTCTCGATGCATTCTCAGATGCTCGAGCAACTCACCTTGGTCTCTGAAAGTCTGAGAGCATTGCGGAATAATGCAAGCGAAAGGCTTTAAGGGTTTTTTAAAGCTTGGTTTTTGAGTTTCCATAAAGGAATGATCCTATTTACTTTTTAAGAATTATATTATTGACGATTCAAACTCAGTTCGCTATTTCAAGTAACTCCCATCGGTAGTAGCTTGTTATTCAGTATTTTTGTTCAGTAATAATTATTTACTCCTATTTAATTGTATTTACCAATTTGGACTTAGGTGACGTTACCAGCGCATTGAGGTTTCTATTTGCGCTATTCTTAGCTTTATAAAGCACCTTTATCACCAAAATTCAGAGTTTAGGTGAATATGCATCTTCGGAATGTTGTGTGAGCTATTTGTCCTATCTGGAAGTATTTTGGCCGTTGTTTTTTCGAAGCTTTCGCATTTTGGTGAAGGAAAAAGAGGTTCAATCCAAAGGAATTGGCGATATAGAGGCTCATTAAATGGTGTAAGACTCAGTGATAAAATTAGATGCTCATTGACAAGAAATAAATCTCATATGGAGATTGGTTAACAGAAACTCTTAGAGCAGCCCGTTGGATGTGATCTCTTCGCTGATTGGCTAGCTGGGCTTTTGGGAGCTTGAATTACAGTCAGGGAAAAAACTAATAAAAACTGGATAATTTTGGCCGAATGCCTTCTTTTTCCTCTGCAATGAGGTAGAAAGGTCGAAGGTGCTCAGAGGTCATCTGATCCATACATGGGTTTGTTGATTTGAGAAAAAGGCATAGGTAGTGCTTATTTTTATTGTTTTAGCTCTGTATGGGTTTATACTGAGCTTTTACATATTTAAAATCTTCAGGATCAGTAATATGGAGTCATTTAACAATAAGAAAATAAAATTTAATTCGATCCTTTCGAAGCAGTGTTTCCATCTTTATCAACAAAACTGGAAAGACTCATTCTTAATCGTTAAATATTTTTTCGATACGATAAATTTCCTTTTCGTCGCCGAAGACAACTTTGAGCTCTCTCCACAGGAAGCAGCAATTCCACCGAGTTTGTATTGATTATTTTAAGGCTTGCTTTTGATTAGATGCTTTGCCTTCTAATGATGAGCTTCTAATAAAAAATTTTCGATCAGAATAACTACTTATCCGTAAATTCACAGGAGCTAAAATACCCTATCGATCTTGAGCGAATTTAAATCCTAAATTCTTCGCACCATAAAGTAAGAAGGTACGGTGTAATATTTCGGCAATTGACGAAGAGAAGTTGTTTTATGAGTACATTTCGGTTGGACCTAATGAAGGTATCAGATATTGTTGGGAAAAGTCTGGTGCAATAGTAAGTATCGTAGAATCTGTCTTTTGAAATCTTTCACGAAGAAGATGATCTCTTATTTGATAGGGGTTGATTCTGTGCTATGCTTTTGAGACGAAAATTGCTTGTTCTCTTACATATACTTGCTTATATTCGTTAACTATTAAATAAAATTTCTATTTTAAAGACTTGAAAAGATAGTACTGGACCTGCAAAATTTGAGAACGATTTTTCGAATCATCAGCTCTAACGATTTTGCATCCACGAGAGAACTTTTCGAAAATTGGTAGTGGCAAGAGATTAGTCTTTTGTCCATTTTGAAGGATTGCAACACGCATAATCGCATCAGCCACTGTGAATTTCCCATGAGGTCATCAGGAAGGATTAATTTTGTGATGACCTGCTCGAACTATGAAGGGAAATCAACAAATCCTTCGGGAGATATGTTTATGGATAATTTTGAACTTGGCAGGGGGGTCTTTCCTCCAAGTCAAGTTGAATACACAGAAGAGGAACATTTTTTTTCTTTTCACAATTAAAGATCTGAGAAGGAAGAGGAATGCCTCAGCAAAAAGCACTGATCAACAGTTCGCAGATACTTGTTAATGTGTGATATAGGAAACAAACATTGTAAATTAAGAAATTGTTGTTGTGCTTGTTTAAGGTAGGTAGTATTTGCTCGTAATCAATCTCAATTGAAGATAAATATCCTTTGTTAGTTGAGGCCCTCTTTTGGAGAAAGGAGACCTCAGAAAATTGGATTTACTTTTTGTGAAAGATGAGAAAAACATAAAATGAATCAGAGAAATCAATGGCAATTTCTAATAGTTAAAAATTAAGATTAAAATCATATTTGGGCTGATATAGAATCATCATTTCGCAACAAGATATCGTAAGCTGAATAACTCACGAGCCAAAGTTGGCCAAGAAAATGAAAATTCGACTGGAATCTGGGGTTTTAAAATTCTCTTGATCGAAGCATGGAGCTGAGAGAAAAGGACGAAGGCAAGATAATTTTGTTTCGATAGTTCTCATCGCTTGCTCGGCAAGAGCAAATAATATTTCTACGTTAATCGATAATGCCAGTAACTCTCACAACTCCATCAGGAGTTATTCTCACCGGTTGATCATCACCATTTCACAGATCAGTGTTTTCAACGGTCGAAGCCTATGATTTTTTTTTAAATGATTTTTGGGATTCATTGAGAACAGTTTTTATATTGTCTATCTGATAATACTTGATTACACGAATGGTATTTATTTGGTGTATAGTTGTTTGTGAAAGAAGAGTGCTGAGTTTATAAAAACCAACAAGAATTGAATATTGAGGTGAGGAGAAAATAAAAACCGTAGGATTAAAATAGCATCACATCCTAATAAGGCTGAGAGGTTTGAGTAAAAGCATATAACATTGCTGAACAAGAGAAGAATATGTTTTTCACTTATAACGAATTTTCTTTTATCCTTACAAAAAATAAATTTCTGCCTACAAATCAAAGAGACAACAATTTTTTATACATCGCCTGAGTTCTCCTCTTATCGAGCTCAATGCACTTACTTCAAGAGCAAACGAAAAAATTTTGAAGCATTGTAATTTACTTCAATGAAAAGAGTCCAGCACAATTTAGGCAATCGATGTATTAAATAATGTTGTGGTTGATTAAATTGAAGTTCATTAAGTATTAGAATTAAATAATTATAGAATTTATGCCTAATACCCAACATAACTTATGCATTGTACGAAATAAGTTTTCCATGAAATACCATCTGGATTAAATAGAGGAAGCCCAGCAAACCAATCCAACCTTAAGAATTATTAGCGCCTCCAAACCTTAGTTGACTGCTGAGATTTGCTCTAGCCATTAAGCCAGAGACAGCAGCATTATTTAGAAAGTAATTTGGAGGCATCTGACAATTCAGAAAGTTGAAGGCTTGAGTTTGCTGAGAAGCGCCAAAGACGGCGGTTTTGCAGTCTCCAGCAGGAAATTTACCAAGCAAATTACCTGGGATCTGCACGGGAAGGAGAAACACGAAATTCGGCTGAGCTTGCGGAAGATAACTCATCACTCTCGGATCTGATGGAGGGAGTCTGCTGCTCGTACTGCCAATGTTCCTCATCTGAAGCAATGGAGTTGGCACCTCAGATGAATCGGGTTGGCTAGAGTCCGCTTGGATTATAGTATCTAATTGTTCATTAGTTAGACCATCTTTCATAAGAAATCGTTTACTTTCTTTGAATTTATCAGCTTCTTGACACGATGCCTTGGCCTTAGTCTGTGCTTCAGACCAATCATCAAACTCTTTTTTCACATCCTGAAGATCCTCTTGCTTGATCTCATTTTCTGCGAGGCTAGCATGACCTTCCTTCTTTACCTTTTTGGTAAGGGTTGGATGAATTTTCTGCTGACTCACGTCTTTATTCTGGTCTTCAGTGTCCGTGCTGTCCTTTTCGTCATCATTCTTAAGGAGCTCTTCCTTTGAGACGTGAGTGGTACCAAGTCTGCTTTCGTCAACGAAAAGTTTGTAGATGCATTTTGCAGTGGAATACTTGAGTGCTAACTTCTTTGCAGCCTAGCTTGGAATCAATTGAGATATTCAATGGAGAATTTACCTGGCGAATTGAATATCCTTCGATGTCGACCATCTGGACAAGCCTTGCTCTGAGATCAAAAGAGGCCTTTTGGTATTTGATTCTTTTGCAACTTTTCTTTTTGCTTGAAGTCTTAATTTGGCGAGTGGCGGCATCGAGCTTTTCTTTGAGTGAAGGGTTCTTGCCTTGGTTTACTGAAAGGTCATTGGATGCTTGTGGTTCGGCTGAATTTGATGACGCTTTCGTTTGACTTCTTAGCGTAATAGATCTGAGTGCTGGCGGCATATGCAATCAGAGCAATGGTGCGTAGATTTGATAATTCGTAATTGTTAAATTATTACGTTGAATTCGGATTTATTGTTCTTAGAACCATGGAATCATATGATTGGTTGCCAAGATTTAAGAAGTTTTCACCGAATCTATATAAGGATTCAAATTTAAAACAGCTGAGTTAGCTTCAATGATGCCAGTGCTCCCGGAGGGGAGAAATTTAACTTATTTTCATGCAACAGGTGCAGATTAGATGTGGTTGTCTTTTCGGTTTTAGTTTGGTTTCCATTGGCAGTCATTATGAAATGCAAAGTAAATTTTCAGCTGAATATAGCTTTGGAAGCCTCGGTAATATCTTATTTTGGAACTTCTATTGAGCGTTGCTTCTGGCCTTGGGATTTATGGTCTTATTATGGAAGTGGTAGTCTTCAAAATATGCAACAAATAGAGCAAAAGTACTTTTTTTGGTGAGAATGCTGAAATGGAATTGAGAGAATTTGAAGCTTAT
>ENA-UOTX01001938-UOTX01001938.1-compost-metagenome-genome-assembly--contig:-NODE-1938-length-12104-cov-26.359524_pt1 | contig 12104 bp, 14 predicted proteins | sample MGYA00238143_ERZ746982 | MGnify/ENA primary metagenome ERZ746982 (study PRJEB28758, sample SAMN06268862) | compost metagenome | isolation source: single cell | place: USA: California, Emeryville, Joint... | reverse complement strand
TGTTGTGTGGTCCGTGTAAGTAGGATCAAAAGCTTATCATTAGGATTTACCATAGACATGAAGCGATTAATCCAGGCCCAGTAAGTTTCGCGGACGTAGTAGTTATATAAACGGATTTGCATAGAATAAATTGTTGGTAATTTTTTCGGCGTTCTCCAAATTTATTTCTTAAGTCGCTGTTTGGCTTCATAGTAAGCTTCTAAGATGACTCCCAAGGACATAGCGGAAGCTTGGGTTGAAAATTTACAGGCCACGCCGTTGTCGTTGGTCATAGCTGGGAGAGAACACCAATCGTTTGCCCTGAAATATTTCTGATGGTTTTCCAAGAAACTCATGAAACCGGGGCTAAATACAGTGTAAAAGAGTTAACTCACGCTTTGAGCGAATGAATTATTGAATTACAAAGTCAGCTCTTGAGTGAACATGTTAATTCCTGAAAGAAGGAACATACCGTAGATCCACACCCATTCAGGTCCCTAATTATCAAGGTAAAATAATGAATAATGTTTTTCACAGCATATTACGTTGTGCAAACTGAAGCCTTTTGCTACGTCAAACTTTGACGAATCGTTATCCGGTTCATAGAAAACATGATAGTGCTCCTCGTAAGGATCAAGCGACTTTATTCCCAAGGATTCTTCTTTCTAATTATCGACGAAATTAAGTTAAGAAATCACAAGAAGCATGGTAGATCAATACAATCAGTGTCTTTTCAACCGTTTTCATGTATCTGTAAGCTTTATCCGCATTGAACAAATCAGGCGCAACCGCAATAGCGATACAGCCGTTAGGTCTCAGGACGTACTCAATCCTGCAGAAATATTTGATGTAAGGGAAAAAAACAATCCGGAATTACTTGGGATTTGATGATTTGATCGTATCTCTGTAAATACCCAGCCGTTTCACTTGTTGAATCTCAAGGACATAGTTTTTAAGCTCCTCTTCTTTCACAGGAATCCAGTAGTAACATTCAAATTTTCTTTCAATTTTCTCAATCTAACAGAGTCAGTGTTAAAATACAATTTCGGTATTGACATCACCCAATCTTTAAACGTAAGCTCCTGGCCAGTATTTGTGATGACTCTGTCAAATGAGTACCATTTCTTCGCATTCCATTCTGTTAGCTGCTTCAACACGCAGTAAAGCAAGGCCGTCAATTCGATAGGTGCGCCGTCTCTAAGGTAGAATTATATAACTCATCAGATAGAAACCCCAAAAAAATACCGAGGAGACGCTGGCTGACCCTTATTATCGGCTTTCGTCGACGAGCCCATCTTATCCATCCAAGTAAGAGCGTTCGATGAGCTTCCTCCAACGATAAAACCAGTATATACGTCGAGGCTCAGCTGGATATTGAACCCATCATATTTCATGTTTGGATCAAGTTCTTCGCTGGCACCCCATTCACGGAACTTTATCCCTGTAGCATGTTTCTGAAGGATATCCTGGATGATTTCCTCTAGAGACAGCATTTTAGACTCTCCGTTGGCCAGCTTCTGCCGGTGCTCCTCTTCGTTGTCGCTTAAAAATCGCATTCGAACTTTCTCTTGAAGAATGTCTTTATCCCCAGTAAATTGAATATAGTCGCCAACGGCTTTGATAAACCACCAAGCGACGTCTCTTGCATTATAGCGGGGATTAATACCTCCGTTTAACTGGTTCGGGATAAGTCCATGCCTGGCTGAGGACGCAAACATGAGAATTGTATCCTTTGCAATACGGTATAAGCCTAAAACGAAAGAAGTTAGTCCGCAATGAGATAATTGGCTTGCCTGGGATTAAAATGACGCCTTTGAAAGAAATAAAGGTATCTCGTCCCCAGCACCTTGCTGTTGATGTGACAAAATGAGGTATTCCAGCAGCAAGCGTGTCTTTGAACCCTTCAACTCTCGCTGAAGGAATGTCAGCAACCATTTGGTAAGAAGCCAGGATTAGTCTTCTGAAAAGCGAGTATTGCTACATTATTCATAGTTATGAAGGCGGTTAACATCATTATCATTACTTTCAAACTGTCCGTGATCGGCTTGAGTTTTTCTAGAGTTTTCATTTCGATAAGATGCCGGAGAATATTGAAAATGCGGGAAAAATATCTGGGGATTAAATGTCGTGGAATGATCCTCAAATAATTGAAATAAGTCGTAAGCCACTCTGTTAGCGGGGCTAAGTTTTCGTGGCCTTTCAGACGCTGAAGGATGTAATCAAGCAGCCAATCGCCTTTCCGCAAATTGTCAAAAAGCTTCGTTCCAAGGTCGTTAGTTCGTTGGGCAGCACGGATTTGGTTCAACATACCTAATTTATTGAATTTGTATTGAGTTAGATGATCTACGTTAATAAAATCAGAGTAAATATTACCTCCAAAGCCTGCGTAAGGCAAATGCCCATAGCCTTCGAGAACATAGGTGTCGAGTTTCCCCTCGCTTTTTTCTTTTTCTTCTTCTGAGCAGCTAATGGAAGAGTTAGCATGAGGACTTATAATTCTCATCTTTAATTACCTGAAGTATAAGTGATTGATATCTCTTGCGAGAAGGTGTTCAACGAGGGAATGATAAAGAGAACTCTCATCGACTTTGTTGAGATTCTCAAGGATTTTGACCGGTTCGATTTGGGATTCATGGAGCTTGATTTTAAGAACGCATACAAATGACGGTGGCATGTATTTGAATTTAACTGAGTGGTATTTCTTTACTTGGCTCTCCTCAGAATCACTACCAGCAAATTCAGGCTCTTCGAGTAAATTATTTCATTTACGTGAGGCTAATCTCAGCGAAATTGTGCAAGTGAGTCTCTTCGATGACAATTCCCTGCATTCCCCGCAGCTCGTCTGATTTCTGAGCAGGTCCTTTGATTTCCTCCTACACACAATGCTATTAACCAAACCCCAAGGTACCAATAAAAGTTACCTTCATGTAATAAATCATCTTCACCTTGTGAATAATGCCAGGGAGATTTATCGTCACGCTGAATTCACTAGACACTCCATGCTTAAATGCTGACCTCGTGATCAGCACATAGCTCCCTAATTTCGAATTTTTTTCCCTTTGGATTACAATCACATCATCGGCCTAACCATCAGCGGTTTGTTAACAAATTACTCCAGATAGGAAGTCTCTTACAGGTTGATAGTTGTAAAAGCTAGGGTATTTCTCACAAATTTTTTGATGGAGTAGATTCAAGCGTTGTCTGGGTTTCGCGATGTCAGTGTATATCATGCGTTGTCCTAAATGAAGCTCGTGGTTGCCGCTTTGCTGATTAATTGCCTTCAAAGGATCCGTTGTCCATTGGCCGTTCACAATGTATTTATACTCGTAATTTCCGGGTTTTAGGTTCATAGAAGCCTTATAGCACCCACCTCCAACACTAAAACGATGTTATTCCTAAATATCTGGTCAAGGTCAGTTACTGTGCCATATTATATCCATGAGTCCAATTATTCCAATTTCCTTTAATCTCTACTTGATGCTGTTCAGTCTTCAGGTCCAGATCAAAGGGAACCTGCACTTCTTGTTCGTGATGTTCCTTACCTATGCAAATTGAGTTATTCTCTCTCTCTAGAAGTTGAAATCTACCAAAGAGGTCGTGCTCGAGTGAGTAGAACCGATGCTCGTTGCAAACACTGACCTTTTTCTCATAGAGCTCATCATGTCCTTTTGTTGACGCAATCATGCAATTAGACATAGAAATCTATCAAGCCTCAGAGCAATCACTATAAATTGTTCATACCAATGCCGAAGTCGACAGAGTATCCATGAAAGTCCTCGAATGCATATAAATCTCGTTGTCATGGGTTAAATCATAGTATATCGGCTCAGGGAATTTCGGATTCAGTATATGCACAAGCTTTCCTGTGTTATTATGAATTTAAATTGATAAATTTATCTTTTGCGAAGAGACATTACCCGAGCGGTCGTCTATCTCGTGATACGGGTCTAAAGACCCGACAACAAACTCCTTTCCTGAGCTATTGAAAAATATGTGCTCTGCAAAGTCTTGAGGCTTATGCGTCTATAATAATCAATAAGATCAGATCTCAGCACGAACTAAAAGTAAAATACATTCAGCGCTTCTCTCACTATCGCGTTTATTCCTATTCGCTTCGCGAAGAGCGCGTCCACTTCCCTTGATCCTGATCCTATCTCTGCGATAACGTAGATTGACGGGTTCGCTTTTCTAGCCTTCCGTATGAAGTACTCACCCACGTGGATAGAGGTGCACTGAGCGTTGCCTATCCTGAGACCATGGAAGACCTTTGCCATGCTAACCACGTAGTTTTTCATCCGTTTCCAAAGGTAAGGAGAGTCGTGCTTGGATTTTCCATATCTCAATTTGATCAAGTCGCCCCAAATGTTAATCGTTCTTCGTAAGTAGTAAAACTTATCGCTATCAACAAAATCTTCGAGCACATCTACGCCGTCCATCCACCCATTGTGAGCAGCTTTCGTCTTACCGTCTTTTAAATTGGTGAAGTATGGAGGAACCAGAGGATTCGTAGTGGTAATCTCGTGATTATTCCCCTTAACTCGACAGTCAAGCACCTTTCTAATGTTGACGAAAGCTTCCTCGAGATAGGCCCTCGCACGCTTAAGATTCAATTCATTAGCTTTCTTAATCGCCTGGCCGAGAAGATCGAAGGACGATTTTTCTGGTTCCTTGATGAAATGCTCACAAACTTTATCGATACTGAACGTTACTCCGTAAGGAGCAACTCCCAGATTCTGCAGATTCTCATTGATGACCTTGGAGATTTGGACCAATCGGTCATCGACGAATATATTATACAGGTCATCCAATTCCTCATCATGACTGTCAGAGAGCTTTATATTTGGTGCTAGTTCATTGAGCCTTTGCTTGAATTTCTCGGTCAATGGGTTCTCGTCCATAAGGAAGTACTCCTCGAGCTTTAGAGGCCCGACGACCTTGTTCCTAATCAAATCCATGAGTTTTTCCAGCTGATCCTCTGTTCTGAGCGAGGTTTCAGTGTAGTCAGGGCAAGATTTATTCGCAATGGAATTGGAGAAATCGGCAATCGCTTGATCGAGCATATATGCGCTGGTGAGAGATGGTGTGTTGTGGATGTTATAGCAAGCATCTGGATGCTCGAGCAGCCATGCGGAGTCGAAGGAGGTGTGATTTAGGATAATATCAACGAAGAATAATGCATGATATTTCTCCTCGAAAGACTTTATCGCTCCCTTGAGAGTTTTATACGCTTCTTCCTGTTTCACATGAATTAGCTATCTTCTGATGAAATTCACAGTTACGCTTGACATGTTAGGGAAATTGATGACAGAATAGTCGAGTTGATCTGTAATGCTGTAGCAACTGCCTGATTGCCCGAACTTTTGAATAGGTGTAATGTGAAACGCATTGTAATCTAAGTGTAGTGTTAAGCGCGTCCGCGAGAGGGAAAAAAAAGTGATTTAACAACGCCTGATACTCTAAAAACTAGCAAAATGAGTTACTCAAAGTCGTTTGCGCCTTAATGAGTGCTTCCCATCGGTCAATTGGACCCATGCACTTCGAAACCAAACTTTGCACTATCAATTGCCGTGAAGAAATCACTTTTTGATTGATTTTTAAAATCGGTTCGACCACAAACCATTCGGGGCTTCCAAATTCTTCGCCAAGTCACATAAAACACCATCAATTGGGAAAATTTACCTCGAATCCGAAAGCTATCTTTCTGATGCTCAAGATTGGACACGAAAACAATCTGCAAGAAATGCGGACCAGTCGCAGTGAAGGTAATCTCAGTGTTCCAGGCGCCTTCATCATCGAATTCACCATAGAAAACAGTGTATTTTTCCTCGATCTCTTTCCGAGTGACCTCTACCGGCGCTGTTACTTCCAACGTGCTCAACAATTTGCTTTTGGATCTGATTTTCTCGAAGTTTAGGTCTGTCAGGAGGATAGGCACTAATGTTTTGAATTTCTTGGATGATAAGTTGATCTTCAATGTTTCATCAAGTTTGACGTAAAAAATCTAATGAGTAAATATTATCATTTTGGCTTAAGGACTTATCATAAAGCAACCTTCTCACGTTCACTAGTGAAAGAGCCGTCTTGCTTTAAGAATATCTTATGAATTGACATAACGATCGGGCGAGATCTTTAATAAAATTATTCCTATAGATCCTTGGAACTATCGGAAAAACCTGCCAAAATTTAGAAGATTTGTGGACGCTTACTAAAAGTACAGGAAAAGTTGATTTGATAAAAGAAATCTCATGAATTGCCCACGATGAAAAATTTCATACTCCTGTGGCCACGGTCTTATTGAGTGATTTACAAATTTCATGTAGATGAATTATAAAGGAATTAGCATGCTTTTTAATTTCGTACCATTTGGCAGAAAAATCCTTTTTTTTTGCGCTTGATGTATCAGCGCTTCTTTTAAAGACCAATCCGACTTCACCGGAATCCTCCAAATCCTAATAAGCAGTTTAAAAAACGTGTGTGGTGAATCAATCTCTTACATCGAGATCGATGAGGCAGAGCGAAGAAATTGGCGAAACGGATTTTATTTTCAGTTTGTTAGCACCAGCTCGCTCGCAAATAAATAATCTCTCGTCGCTAAGAACGAGATATCTTTTCAAACTTCGCCCAAAGATCTTACAATTATAATTAGGTAATGCAAAGGCGATGAGAGGAATATACTGTGCAAAAGGTAGCTTCTGGATTGGGCTTTTCTCCTAGAAAAGGTAGTTTTTCATCCTTGCAGAAAACAATGTCGCCTTTTTTCGCGTTTCTGTCAAAGTTTTCAATGATTCCTGGATTTTTCAGAACGGACTTCTTAGACTCAGCTTCAATAGTGTCGATATAGACTTCCAGCCTCTTTACCACTTTTTCCCATAGTTTGGCCGGTGAATGGCGATTTTTTGTCAAATAATCAACTTTTTTATCAAGTTAGCATATGGGAAATCCAAGTATATAGTACTTGCAAGTATTATTTTCTCTTCGCGCTCTAATTCATCTATAAATTACAATACGTAAGGCAAAATTGCAACGAAAAGCATCGATCTACCTCCAAAGAACGAGTCATCACTGTCTGATTGCACAGGGGATTCAAGCTTCCTCTCTAAATGCAGATTTCCAATTTTCCTCGCTCTCATTTCTTCTCTTTCCTCTCTCTTAATCTGCTTTAAAACCTCCCTCGCGGAGTAAAAACCCTCATTTGCAGGTTCTTTTTGCTCTTCGCACTGCTCGCTATGAACCTCGACAGTTTCACAATCAGAAATTTTATGGATAAGGCGGTATTACTTCCATCTTTTTGTTTTTTTTCTGATTTGCACCAATATTAATGCTGCCGGCTTGCATCTCCAGGCTGACTGACTTCACTGCGATGATTCTATCGGTTGTTTTCTTAGGGCTACTATCGCTAAGTATCACAGAGTCCTGAGTAATATCAATTCGACTGACAGCTTCCTCGAGATTAATGGATTGAGATAAGTTGATTGTCTCGTGAGGTTTTTCATCGTTTTTGTCGGGGGAGTTCGAGCTCAGTTTCTTATTTCCCGGTTTTCGTAAACGAATGGATTGATCTGTTGGTGGCAAAAAGAAAAAAAAAATTTTATTTGTTTTTTGCAGCTATTTGTGTGAGTACCGCCGTGAGCAAGTAGCTCAGAGTTCGTTGGCGAAAAGATGAGGTCTTTGACTGAAGAAACAGACTCGTTGAGAACGCTATCTTTTTGCATTTAGATTTGCAATAAAATTATTATTCATGCTTTTCAAACACTCCAGAAACGTATTCATGAATTAAACTCATTTTATCGATGACATTGAATATCCAGCCTAAACTTACCAGATCATGAAGCGTTTACTCTTCTCCACCCGCCGCTGTTTCATTGATCAAAAACAATGTTTTTTTGGGTTTCCGGAGTCGTAACTTTACAGTGGAAAACGAGGAAGTTTTGGGAATTTGTTTTATTAATAAATATTTGATGAGGAGATTTTGTAAGCCTGCAGTGGTACTTACCTTTGGCTCTTTGCAATTTCAGAGTTTCTCGACAGATATCTACCAAAGGTCTGTCTCATCATTAATTGCAAGTTTTTTTTGTTTCTCTCTCTCACTTTTGTACCAGAGTATCAATCACTTGGCCAATACAACCCCAGGAGAGAGGTTATCTGTTCAAGATGCTCAAACTCAAGGGGGTTCTCCCCATCACAACGAAGAGTTGACCTATGGAGCACATTTGGGTGAAATTATTGATTGCTAATTTCATGTCCTTAAATAGTCATGAAAAGTTGAATTATTTGAGCTCACTCGCTGATCCTGATGATGTTTTTCGCTATTTTAGTTTGAAAATTTTAGTCTTCGAGCTTTGGAAATTGAAAATAACAGTGAAAAAAAGAAGATCATACTGAATTGTAAACCAACTTTAAAAAACAATAGCATTAATAAAATATCATCGTATGAATTTTAAAAAATGAGAAGACACTATCTAAGTCTTTTAATACTTGGTCCTTGCTGTGATTACATGGTTTTTAACTTCATAATTCATGTCTCTGATGTATTGGCGACTTGGCTTGAGGCGGAACAAGTTATGCTTCGACGAAATAAGATTCGACCTCAAATTTGACTTTCGCGTAGGGTCAGGCAACGAAGTCCAGTTCGATGAATTGGTTGACATCAGCGTCGGATTCGGAAATACTGGGGACGGTCTGTCTTTCACATCAGCGTGTTTTGTTGATGCACCGGCAGATTTTGTTTGAATTTCTAGATCAACGTCCAGGAAATAGCAAGGCTTAATAGAATGCATATTTAGAACCAAATTGCCTTTCTTTTTCGCCCATGGAGCAGCGAGCTCTAGATTCGCGAGATCCTTCATAGTTATCTCCTCACACGAATCCATTGTGTTATTTAAGGTCTTCGATTCGAGTGTAAATGGAGTATTTCGAGCCCGCTCCCGAATTCTATTGTCTGTCAGGAAATCCATTTCTCTTGCAGTCATAGTCCCAGCCGAATCAAGGTCATTGGGCTGATTTGCGAGACCGTTGCCGCAGATTTCAAGTGATCCTGCATCATTGATCAAAGGTAATTGTTGCCTGGCAAACGAAGACTTCCTTTCAGGTTTTTTCCCTTTGAAAAATTTTCCTCTTGTAGTTGCGTTGGGAAAAGCTTGTCTCGAACTCGAGTCGAAGGTATTTATTTCAGAGCCGTGCCTCGACGAACTTGGCGTCAAGCGGTTATTACTGCTGCTAAAATTTGCTGCACTATTTAGCCGTGAAGGTGGAGACCTTATATTGCGTATCGCGGAAATAACAGCCTTATTTTCATATGGTTTTTGAGGGTTATCTGAAGACAATTTTGGAGGGAAAACTTTTCTGGGAGACATATGAGAAGTTATCGAGCGCTTGGTAAACTGCTTCTCTTCATGAAAATCGAAAGGCAGCCGATCTGAGGGTTCGCCTAGGGAGTGTAGCTTGGTATTTTGCGCTATTACTAGGTTATTTTGCGTTCGCTGGTCGATTGTAAGCTTGGACGGACTTTCATGGAGCATTAATTTCACTTCATTATTATAATCTTTTGAGGTCGTGCCTCTGATGGCCTTTTTCCTTGATTGATTGTCTGGATTTCCTGGAGAAAGGAGCGGACTCTCCAATGGATTTGCTGACGGGGATATCAGGAGTGGAGGATGCGACCGGTATCCTTGCACAGAGTCTTCTGGTAGTTCAGTGTTCGTTCTGAATGTTCTTAAGCTATCAGAAGAAGCAATATATTTCTCCGGCTGCTGAGAGAAATCGTGAGATCGCAATACTCGCGAGTAAAGAGAATGCTGTTTGGGTTTATGATCAAAGAGATCTAAGCCTTTATCATCTCTTGATCTGTCCCTCCTCTGACTAGTTAGAGAGCTATCTCGTTCGTGTCCACGCTGGCTAAGGTTCTCTGAGTCACATTCTTCGAGTAAACTCTCTAAAATTTCCTCACGAAGCTTGAACCCACCGCTGTCGTTGCTGCCCTTGTCAGCTGCTCTCAATTGATTTCTTGTATTTCGAATCTCATTGATCCGCTTGCTGTTGTATTCGGCTTTAATTTGGTGGTATTCTTCCATCTTTTCTCTGAATTCGTTGTGTCTGACCATTAAGTCTCTCACTTCCTATATACCAAAATGAATCTCGAGCCTATAGTCAAATTTAAAAGAACCTCCGTAGGCGCCCAATAGACAATTGTATCACACTGGATAACTGCTGTTGCTTTGCGAGGAGTCTCCTCCAGCACTTCTTCGCAGCCGATCATACTGCCTGCGCTCATGATCGAAATCTATGTGTTATAAACGATTAGACAAAAGAAAGAAATTTTTCTGAATACCTTCACGTTTTTATAAATTGGCTTCAGCTCCTTATTGTTCTGGTTCAAACGATTAAGAGATGAAATAAAACTAAGCTGGGCTCTAGGGTTTGAAGCGTTTGATGGAGTCTCTGGTTTTTTCACTGAAAGCTACCGAAACAAACTGTCAAACAAATGAAAAATAATATCTGATTGTATACCTGTACTTCGCCTTCTTTAACCATAAAGACACCGTTAGGTGGATCTCCTTGTTGGTAAAGCACATGACCAAAGCCGTATTTTTTCTCTTGGAAAATATACGCGAATCTGCTGACTGTATCATAGGCACACTGATCAAAAAAATTGCAAAAATATTCCATTTTCGTTTTCATCGCCCTTATAGCAAGGTCAAATACGATTTTAAAATTCTCTTTCGACAGAGAAACCACGCTAATGTCTTCCGCAGCGATCACTGAAGCTGATCGTGGCTTGTTCGTTGACAGAGCGAGCTCTCCAAATATATTCCCGGGTCCCAGGATTCTGAGTCGCTTCATTTTAGCCCTTCCGTGAATATCAAAGTACACGTTTTTCTGATCAACGAAACTGCTAAAAAGATCATAATCTTGTCCGCTTTGGAAATCTCTGGCGACTGAACTCGTCGTCATCACAGCAGATGCCTTGGCTTTGAGCTTTTCCATACCGGTCCTTCCAGCTTCAGAGAGTAAGAATCGTTTTTGTGAGGACTGGGTTTCATTAGTATTATCATTCTGAAATTTAGACCCACGCTGTGTGTCACTGGAGGTTTTAATACTAAGCAAGTTTCCAGTTTGCACATGTAATTCTTCACCACCAAGCCTGGTCTGCAGGCTCTGGAGGCGTTCGTGCTCAAGTTGCTCGGGGGATTTGGGTACATAAATCACGACAGAACCCTTTAAGATCATATATAATCGATCTGCTGGCTGTCCATAGTGGAATATTGCGGAATCCTTTGAAAATGTATGAAACTGCATCATATCTGCACATTGCTTGAGAAAATCGTTGACGTTGGAGCCAGGAGTCGCGTAGTCTGTTAAAAATTTGACTGAACTCAGTGCCTCACAAAGGACTTCGTAGTCTTCAACATCGCGGTCTTCTTTGGCCTTTTGAAAGCTCGAGATGCATTTCTAAAATCTGTGATTGATAGTTTTGAAGGCAGTTTTTACGTTTAGGAGCTTGATCTTCTCTGCGATGATAAGGAAATCGTCAGTGTCTCGTGGAGGGCGGCCTCGCGCTCGGGTAGGAGAACTTTCAAATCCATTTCGGACGGATTGTTCGATGTTTGCCCAATTAGGTATAGATTTCATCATTTAAATCGCTCACTAAGTAATCAGAGGGCTAAAAAAATTCACAATACTACTGTTTAGGAATAATTTCATAATATTCGTCAATAAACAAAATAAAATTAGAACTCAATTGGTGTTCGGATTCAGAAGCTACCTCTTCTCACTCGAACTCTTGAAAAATTTCGTATTCAAAGAAATTATATTATGAGAGCAGAATTCCGAAAGAATTGAACGTTTTTACAGCCTTTTGGAAGGAGATGAGAGACAATTTGAAATGAATACCAGAAATAAGTTATCAAAAGCATAGGAAGGAGCAAGTAGTCTCCCTCTAACAATCTTGATGAGCGAATCAACAAATTATTGAAAGCAAGATGTTATTTTCAGCGTGAATAGGGTAAGGCTCACCTAAAGTGATAGTTCAGTTTGTTAATTGGGAAAAACAAAAAAAATAGCCTTAAGACGGGATTGAACCGTCGACCTTTCGCTTACTAAGCGAATGCTCTGCCACTAAGCTACTA
>ENA-UOTX01001937-UOTX01001937.1-compost-metagenome-genome-assembly--contig:-NODE-1937-length-12114-cov-21.675251_pt1 | contig 12114 bp, 7 predicted proteins | sample MGYA00238143_ERZ746982 | MGnify/ENA primary metagenome ERZ746982 (study PRJEB28758, sample SAMN06268862) | compost metagenome | isolation source: single cell | place: USA: California, Emeryville, Joint... | reverse complement strand
GAGTACCAAAAGCAAACTCGATCGACTCTATTCGCGCTGAACTCAGTGTTCTCGCTATTAAAATGCCAGCTCTGTCTCGAATCATCGTACCAGTTTATCCACCATTCGAGCCCCAAAAGAATTCTAAATAGATAGAGATAACACGTGGTGAGTATATAAAAAAGAGATCTGCAAACCTTCCAGCAAACTCTTTTGTGAACCAAAAATCAACAAGCACGAACACTGCAACGTTCAGTGCGGCAAGAATGAGATTAGTCTCCATTATCTCTGTATAGAACAAGAAACTAGTCAAAAACTCAATGAAATGTAAATGAATTTTCATACTAAAATATGGCTAGGGCCTTGAAGGCAACAGTGCCCACACAAACTGCTGGATGCGATGAATTCTTCAGATGCAGGCGATTTTCAGGTAGGTTGGGGTCTTGGTGATAGCCTTGTGGCAAAGTTTCATTTGTAGTATTTTCATTGAAACGGACCCAGTGCGACTCTGCCATTTGCTGCACTCTTTGCAAGTCATTAACATCCTGGCAAAAGGATTATTGGAGTAACGAAAGCGAACATACGACGGTAACGTGCATTGATTTTTATTTTGCCTCTGATCTACGCGTTCTATTTTTGTTTTGGAATAATTTGCTTTCTTGTTAAAAGTCGCGCGCTTAAATAAGGAAATAAGGAGAAATATTAATGCTAGAAAAAAAATGATGAGTTCCACTAGTAATTTAGTTTGGTGTTGTTATAACTCTTTTGTTCTAAGGTTTTGAATGTCCTTTTTTTTTTAATTTCCTCCTCTAATGAAACCAATTATTTTGAAGAGAGTTCTCCAAAGAAATATACTTGCTAAAAGATGCCATACTTTAGCCCGAAATTCATCAAATTTGATTTTTTTCGTTCCTTAATAACAGTTTAGACATTTCCCTGGCCCAGCAAAAGATCAATAAAGCAGGTTAATGAGTAGGTGCAAAGTAGATTCAATAATATAAATATGACCATCACTATACAGATAATTCTCAATGAAAATATTGTCTAATTCCCATTAACTTCACGATAGTGGCTAAAATAATGAACAGAGAAACACTCAATTTCATCACACCACTTGTGTAAATTGGTACCAATTTTCAGATAGAGAAATAAGATTTGTAACAATGTGAGCATAACTGTGAAAAACTCCTAAACCGATTGCAAACTCACAAACAAACGTATGTATCTGAATTTGATAATAATTCTGAGAATGTTTAGAAATGTCGGAGTTTTTATGGAGAAAATTTTTGTCTCTAGTCGCATTTTGTGATACTCTTCAGATTCTCACTGTTCAATCGATAAACATCAGGAAATGCCATTTCCCCAATTTTGAGAGCACTAACTTTCCCTTCCTCCGATGGAAGATAAATTATCTTGGTTGAATCTAGTACAAGCAGACTTCCTTGAACTATTTTTGTTGTTTCTCGAATTTTCAAGGCAACAAAAGTCACATAATGCCCGCGCAAATCAGCAACAAAGACCATCGGTCTCTCTTCTTTAAATATTTTAATGTCTCTCCTCTCTTTAATAAACTCTTCGATACTCATGAGTTTCCGTTCCGGCCAAAAGACCTCCACAAACATCTTTTGGCCTGTAAAAGGCCTTTCTTCTTCAATTCTTCTTGCTTCCTCATGTGTTGTTCCAGCAGCGAGGTTTGGGTCCCCCCCATGCACAGTGTCTTAAGAAAAACATATTATCTAACTCAGGGTTTGTGGTTTGTAAGAAATCCGAGATCTCGTAATTCGCCACCCAGTCAGTAATATAACTATCTTCAGCTGCCTGAGTTTTGAAGTCAGATTTATGACTTGCAATATATTCTTTTCGTTGAGTTTGAATGCTTTTCATCGGTGTTTCGATTAATGTGCGAACTACTTTAGAGTCTTTGGAAAGATTCGTTAAAATTTCATTTAATTCATCATGGTCCATCTCAGCTTTGAACGCTTTAGCAGCATAAGGTGCTATGCCTGAGACGACATAGCCACAAATAGCTCTTGGTGTTTTGTATTCTGTCTTTAGGTCATCGTATTCCTTGCTGAACTGATCCATGAAATCAACCTCTTGAGCTACGATTCCATTGGCATTCGAGCTCCACACTTGAGTAGCAAGCTTAGGAAGTTGGGTAGCGACGGATTGCATAAGTTATCTCTAATTAAGAATTTATTATTATTATGCTACAGAGCTAGATTTTAAAAAGCATTTAAAAGACAACAAAATTCAGAGAAGAGAATTCTTACCGGAGAAAACCTCAACTTCTCCTAAATCAATTAGTGAGAATGTGAGATATTGATTTCATATCTCAAACCCCAAGAAGTTCCACAAATATGTTTAATATCAATCTGTTAATTTTTTTTATTTAGCTGAAATGAGTTCAACCACCTTGAAAAAATGCGATTGTCCTTAGACCTCACTCAAAATAAATTCTCTTCAAAAGAGTAGAAAAAGATATTTTAACCACTATGTCTCCAATTAACCCCAGTAGATTAGTTTTGATCTGAAGGGAAGTGCTTCCTATTGGAGAAAATTACAGCGACAGCAATATCAACCTCTCCCATTTGAAAATATCTGATGTAAAATTAAGTTAACTTTATTTGACTTTGATAAATTTACACATTAATCTCTCCACCTTGCGAAAGATTTACTTCACAAAGAGGGATGACTCCACAATTCGCAAACAAACTCGTCATCGGAGAACTTTTCTGTCACTTATTGATCTGGGGTTTTCTTCAAATAAAATACCCAGCTGAAAAAGGTTGTCTCACTTCTTTACAAATTTCAGAGTGACTGATGAATTTATTTTTCATTAGCACAAAACTCATTGCAACAAGATCCCGGTTTTTCTCCTTTTGCAGAAGAGATGGTATGTTTTTGTGGCAGGTAACTTATCTAATTGATTGAAAAACATAGAAACGAGGTGAGGTTACTCAGCAAATACTTCAACTGTTAGGATTCAATACAATCGCGATCGGAACCATAAGATTCACAACAGACATGATTGCTTTGGGAGTCACTTGGTCGCATTTTCTATTTTTGATATTGTACGTGGCAGCTGGGTTGAAATCAAAACAAAAATTGGCAAACTTCCTTATTTTTTGCTGCTATCTATGTAATCTGATTAGCATTGGAGCTGGAACATTTTCTATTTAGTTGTCAATCGAATCACCATGGTCATAAATCAATTTTCTCTGCATATAATAATTGTGCATTTGCAAATGACATATTATGGAAGTTTATCTGATTAGTTAATCTCTGTGCACATCTCTTGACTTTGAAAGTTCACTAAATTCTTCGTCTTCATTAAGGACAATCCCGTAAGCATTTGGAACTGATTCTACGGTTTTCACGTTTAATTTCCCATGATTGAATCTATCGAAATGGTGAATTGTTCCATGCACATACTATTTCTTTGTCATTTGTGGCGGTTTTCAAGAAAGATGTATTCTTAGTAAGTATCTTTTCATATCAAAAAGGCATACTGATTCTTCTGCAAGAGTAATACCGAGAGAAAATATTTAAAAAGGAAATTTTGTTGAATTTTCAAATATTTTGGTATGGCAGCAACTGCAAATGCTGTTTCATAATTGATCTCGATGATTTTTCCACCGAGTAACTTCTATGTATTTAGAAAAAAAATCAAAGTTTGGCTTCACATTTGAAAAGGCTTTGGAGAAAAATAGGCTCTAAAGGTATCTAATTTGAAATAATTTTTGCAAACTCAATAACTACTCTCTGCAATTTTCTTGACTACTGATTTTAGCTCGTTTTCTTTCTTTAAATTTTCGGAAAGTCTTGACTCGAACGCTTAATTCTACAGGTTATACGATTATAAATTCGACTAACTTCTTCAATAGGAGAGTCATCGACGTATGCTTGATACCCAGCGCATAAAAATTTTGCTGCTGTCAAGCTTGAAACATGTTTTACATAAATTAAAAACTATCACTGACTAAAGCTACTGGATCTCAGATTACATAAATAGAAATGAATATAAATTTAGTGACGTCAAGACTCATTCACAAAAATAAAAGAGGATTTCTCGCCGAGATCCATTTCGAAACCTTCTAAAGCCACACTCAAATCTAGCCGAATCTTTTAGACACTCTCTAAATCTCACCAATTTTATCGATTATCATTTAGTCGCAGCTGTTCGAAGAAACATTCGTAAGTATTATAAAAGAAGACTTTTTATCTATCTTCAAAAAGAGAACAGCATTTTCTTCATTAGCTCCACAAAATTGTAACAACAATACGAGTCGAACCCCCTTATAGACCGATCCAGCCTTCGAAAGCTTCTTCTCTCTTTCAGAAGTGTATTCGTGGCCATCGGCTGAGCGAACTTTAGTTCCAATTAAATCGAGATAACTTTGAAAATAGAAATTTCGTTTCCTACTCGCAACCCTAAACAAATTGAAAATAGCTAACCTAATTGACTGAAACCAAGAACCTTTTGTTGTATCTTAAAGTTATTTTGCCACGAAAAAACAATTCTTCCAGACTTATCTTTTTTATTTGCTGATGTGGCTTTTCGGTTGAAAATTCAAAAGGTATGGGCGTCATCGATTGAAAATGGTTGCGCGGAAATTTGTTTTCAAGATTGATAGTGTATACTCAAGAAGTACTGGTCCGCGCTGACCGTATTTGAAAATAAATCTAATAAACTTTACTGGTTCTGATATTTAAGCTCACAAAATTTCTTGTTAATATAATTAAAAAAAACAACAACACTAATCATATCAGATCCCTCTATACATATCACCAAATGAAAAGCTTTCAGAGACCCACAATGAAAGACAAGATATCTACCTTGTGCCATCATAAAAATCCTTTCATTAACAAGCTCTACGACCTTGTTGAGGTATTCTTTCTCAGTTCTCTTTCTCTTCATCATCAATTCTGTAGAATAACCGAGAACCTGAAGTCGTGTCTTGGAATGGTCAGGGAACAGCCTTCATCGTCAACAACAGAGAAGTTTTCTCCAACCAAATCCTTCCAAGCCTATTTTCACACAAGAACCTTTCATCATTCACTCGCCAGGTAAACTATTGTTGGATTATCATTTTGAATTCACAAACTGTCTTAGTTGAATATGTACGATTTCAAAAGATGCAAAGCACCTAGAGGCAAGCTCTCATACTCTCATCCTTCCTTCAAGAGAGGAAGAAGGTAACGACCTTGCTACCAAGCGACTCGCTTCATGTGTCTTTATTTTCTAGTGATTTGTTAAGAAACATCAAACGAAATCGAAAAACTTCAAAGAACCTCGAGATGTCGATGGTCCAAGAACCAGGCCCATCCTATGAAGATCTGATAAAATCAGTAAGAAATTCATTTTCTTCCTGTGCTCACTAGATAATGGTTAGAATGAAGAATTAAAGGAAAAGCAAATAGAGCTTGAAAATAAATTGAAGCTCAGCTATCGCTTCATATCGTCATTACTTAGAAATAATAACGAAGGAGTGCCCTCTTTCGGAAAAATTACTGAGTTGTACAATGACGCTGAAGTGCCTTATGTTGAAAGCGATGACACTGACGTCCCATCCCAATCTCATTCACACTCACAACTCGATCAGCACGATGACGACGAAGACGAAGAGTTTGAAGTCCCAGAGCCTTCGCCAAGAAAAATGCTCTTTAGAACCAATGAAAGGTGTCGCCCATTAACATTCAACAAAATTGAAGAGAAATCTCCTGGAATCGTAAATAACGCCATTATTTAAAGCTTAATTTGACCATTTTATTAGATTGAATACCGTAATGTCAACTTCCCTTGTGTCCCAGACATCTCTCCTTTGAATTTCAATCTTCTGAACCAGCACGAATCTATCAAGCAAGAAGATCCTGAAAGCTGGGTATCATAGCATTTCTTTTCTTCTCCCTAACTTTATATTCTCTCAAGGATTCTGTGATAAATGAAATCATGCTTTCATCGAATCTTAATTGAAGTCTCGGAGGACCAAGATAGTGCTGTGCTGCCTTCTAATATTTTTTGAATAATAAACTGTATTGATTTCTGACTATCCTTTATACACTTATATACAGGTATCCCTAATACGACTTTTTTTATATCTATATAAAGATCCATTTTTTTTTACTTTTAATATATTATCATTTTTTTTTTGATTCTATCTATCGGGTTAATAATATAAGAGTTCTCAATTACTTTCTTCTAAGTGTTTTTTGATTTTTTTATTAAGAGAAGCTTTAGCTAGGGAGCACTTATGCTATATTGGATGCTCCTGTAGTGATTTCGTAGGTGGGGAGTTTGTTTCGCCATGAAAGTTAATAGTGGTTCCACTTTCTTGTCCTATAATTTTGAATGCGTTCGAACTCTTTAGGGAAAATCTTCTAAATTCTCCGACGAGATCAGCGTAATCGAGAAAATGTATAATCGTAACCATATTTGATCTCGACCTTACTCGAAAACTTCCTGTATTTTAAAATTTTCTTTTAGTTTTTCGAATAGCTGTTACTTCTGCTCTAGGTAGAACCCAATATATGATGGTTTGACTTTTGATCGCAACCGTTTTTCAAATAAATTGCCATGTCACTTGTTCCTTCAAAGAGTGTAATCATCAAATTAAAAAGAAAGAGCCTAATTTACTAATATTTCTTCATCTTCTGATATGGGTTTATTACACTTCTAAGCTTTAATTTTCACTGAGACTTAGATTTAATTTTTTCTATTTTCTCTGCATAATTAACTAGCGAATTTCGATTTGCTCTCAATATTGTATTCTTCTTACTTGCGCAAGTCTTATAAATCTCTCTGTTTCTCAGTCCGCTCTCTTTCTCAAAAAGCATCCTCCGTACACTCGAACTAATATTCCCAAAACAGAAAAATGTAGCTACTACAAGATCTTCAGTTTCTATTTCTTCAGTTCCAAATCTGTCAGCATAAACATATTTCTTGATATCTAAGGTCTCATGGGGCGGTTTGTTAGCTTTTTCTGAACTCTTCTATGCATTCTAAAAATTTCAAATTCCTTCACATAAGGATAAAATCAAAAAATTTATTTCAGCAATTACGATCGGATGAAATTAATCTTCATAACTTGATTTCTCTGGACAAGCAAACTGGCTTCAGAATTTCAATATAAGGCTTCACTCTCTTTTTTTTTTAAATCAGGAAATAATCAGATTTGAAATACCCCTTTTTATTATTGATCTTCTTTCATCAATGCTGAACGCTACAAATCAGCCAGCAGCTGGACCATGGATCCTGCTGACTCAACTTGGATCTGGAGGCAACTCAACGTAAGCTTCATGCTCGAGATTTCAATAATTCTGACCAATCATCATCTATCATAGTGTATTTAAAGCTCGCCATCGAGACTCTGAAGAAATCGTTGCCTTGAAAATTTTCACTCTAGCGACTACTCAAGAAGAAGAGGTCTGCAAGGCCGAAGCAAGACTTTTCGAAGGCCTGAAGCATTCCAACATCATTAAATTCATCTGTTTCGAAGAAAAGATAGAGCTGATCAACCTGAAAAATGAACCTGAGACTATTTCCGCTATCTGCATGGAATATGCCTCAGGTGGCGAACTATTCAAAGTATTAGAAGATCTTGGCTCAATCTCCGAAACAATCGTCAGAACCTTCTTTACACAGATAATATCTGCTGTAAAATACCTTCACAGCAATGGGATCGCACATATGGACCTCAAACTTGAGAATTTGCTTTTAACCGCTGACGATACTTTGAAGCTAGCAGATTTTGGAAGTGCAATTAAAGTTTCTAGTGGAGAGAAATGCCAGGGACTCACGGGAACACCAAAGTATTTGCCCCCTGAAGCTCTCGAAGGAAAGGCATACGTGCCATTTTCAGCGGATATATTTGCACTTGGGATCATGCTTTTTACTTTGGTGATTGGATCTATGCCATTTGGACAGGCAGAGCAGTCTGATCCATTCTATGGGTTGATTTATTCGAATAATATGACAGAATTTTGGCAATTGCATAAGGACAATGCGAAAGAGTCTGGTAAGGGCTGGAAGGCTCCTTCGAAGGATTTAAAGGATTTGTTTTATAAGCTGGTGCATCCAGACCCGATTCAAAGGTACAATGTAAAAGATATTCTACAGCACCCTTGGATGACTCTGGGGTCTGTTGATGCGGAGAGTCTCTCTATGTGGATGAAAACAAAGAAACGCATTCTCACGAGAGCGAAAACTGCACCGCCAATTCAAAAGAAAATTTAAAATCCTGCTACTTCATGTATTTATCAACATCATCTTCAGAGCACTGAAGGTGATCTAATTTAACGGATAACTATTATTAACCATACTACCTACTAATGTTTGAGATGTCGATAGAGGCTGAGCTATTGCAGAGGCTACGAATTGCGAGAGTAATTTTTACCCGAATTAATTTGTATTTAGATTTTGTTAATATTAATATTGTTAACAAGTATATTTGGAAACCATAATGATAGCAAGGCAATAATAATAATGCCATTAAAGTGACTTTCTTCATGGTGTTGCCTACACATTTAATTCATGTATGATAAACAGATAATTATCTTTTATATTGCTTGTGAGTTTACTACAGAAGAATCAGAAAATTTTTCTCTCATTTCGATAGCGGTCATCTCAAGGAATTGTAGAAACATTGCATGAGACGAGATGATTGATTCACTAACTTCATGATACTTGTCTGTTTTCTTAACAATTTCGAGGGCATTTTGTATTAATTTTTACCTTACTAAATAAAATAAATTTGAAATTGTAATGGGAGCAGTTTGCAGCAAGAGTGGAAAAAGGAGCAAATTGATCAATGCTTCTGAGATGAAGCAGCTGTTCAAAGAAGATCTCGCGGCCGTTGAAAACAAAATTATGAAAATCAAGTCCGAGATGCACAAACAACTCACTGAAGCAGATGAAAAGCGAGTCTTTAAAGCTGAAAGGGAAATGATCGTCCAACTTCTTTTCCAAGAGCAACTATTAAGACGCGCCAACCTTGGAATATCAGCGTGCATCACGTTAGAGCAATACGAATCTTTATTCACTCATCACCTGAAAAAACAAACAATCCCCAAAGAAATTGAAATGCCTTTGAAAGAGTTGCTTGCTACTTTGATGGTTTTCACCTGGCAGCAACCTCCAAAATACACCAGACATCTCCAACAAACTGAAGCAATTATCGATAAGCAATTTGGCAAAGGTTCAGTGGCATCCCTAAAAAAATTTGATGGAGTTCCTAAAAATCTCCTCCTTGAAGCGCTAAAGGATTTTACACCAACTGACGATCAGCTAGATCAACGGCTTTACGAATTTTGCATAAGTGAAAAGATTTATGACCTAACGAAAGTAGACAAACCTGGTCATCAGGTCTCAAAAATAGCAGCGGAAGCTGGGATACTGGATAACGTAAGAAGGATGTCTCTTGGGGTCCATGTTGATGATGTGAACCTTGAAATGGGCGATGTTATCACGCTCCCACAAATAGGAGAACGCCGAGGGAGTAAATCTGGAAGGGAAGGCTCCATTCTTGAAACTCCTAAATTCTCGCTGATCGAATCGTCAAACCTGGGCGATAGCATAAGAAAGTATAGTCAATTCAAAGATGGAGAAAAGCGGGACCTGAGGACTGAAGGAGATAAACCAAATCAAAATGCTCCGGCGTTTCAAAATCGAGCGAGTTTCGGTTTCAATCTTTTTGAGGGAAATAGCGAATATAGAGGATCAATCGCAGAGAATGATGCTGGGGAGGAACTCAATGAAGGAGCGAACCTCACGAATAAGCATGTTCAAAAGCTGGACAGTATGAACGTGAAACAAGAAAAGAATTCAGCATTTATAGGCAGAGTTTCTTTTGGCGCCGACAATTCGAGAAGATTGTCAAGCGAAAACCTTCACACATCACCTGAGAAACGCGGAGAACCAAACACCTTAGGGAGTTTTAAGCCAACCAGAGATCATAATTTTCAGGAAGCCAATACATTAGTAAATAGGTTTGAAGAGAAGCTTCCTCCACAAAATCCTGTATTGGGCGGACCAGATCTTCTAAGGCAGAAACTGAGAATTGATTCGGAGATTGTTGAGAAATATCCAAAATACGCTTCTCTCAAGCAAAAACAAGGAGATTTTGCATCATCGTCTGAAAATGGGGTCCATAAGACGAAAAGAATAGCAAGCTTTGGAGAAGACTGTCATGGAAAGCCTGAATCTGAAGAATCTGGCTTGAATTTCCAAAAAACGAGTCCTTTGAAGAAAAATAATATAGGAGAAAGTCTGCGAAGGTCTGTCGTTGGTCTCAAACCGATAGCGTCTGAAAACGAAGAGAGCTACAATAAACTTCGCTCTGAGCTCGCAAATGACAAAGCGAAATACATCGATCCTACTTTTCGGGCGGAACTACTTCCAACACTCACTCATAAACCAGAAACTGCAGCAAATATGAAAAACCTCAAAAGATACAGACCTTGTGACACATTGAAGTCATTTGCTGAATCCATATTTGGTGAAGAAGGCATCAATCCTAGCAGTGTTCGCCCAGGTCCTTTTACCGACCCAGACTTTGCGAGCATCATCGCTGAACTAGCAGAGCACCCTAGGCTAGTCAAAAATATCATCTTTCCTCACCAGCGAGTCGCTGAAGGGGTTTATTCAGTTGCGATGAATGAAGCAGGAGAATGGAAAATCTTCCTGATCGATGATATCCTCCCTGGTGAACTTACTGCTCCTGCCTTCACAACCAACAGCGATAAAGGCTTGTGGGTTGGATTGCTAGAAAAAGCATTTGCGAAATCTCTAGGCAGCTATCAAGCGATCAGCGAATGTTCGACTCTCTCAATGCTAATTACACTAACGGGTCTTCCATGCGAACTTTATGAGCTTGGTGCGGAATATGCAACTTCTGATAATCGTGATGTACTCTGGGACTATCTCTCTCAAATTAGAGGCCGAGAGTATTTGATATTAGCCAAGTTCAAGGGCAAAACAAAAACTGAAGAGGAATTGAAGACGGATGCCAGTGGAAAGCGTAAATCTTATTCATTTGCCCTGCTAGACGTGAAAAATGTGACTCTCCCAGACGGAAAAATGGAGAGGATGGTCAAACTAAGGAATAGATGGGGAGCTCAGTTTGATGGAAAATACACATCTTCATCGTCGAAAAATTGGACTCCGCAAATCAAAAAAGCCCTTGGATTCGAAGAGAGCCAAAAGAATGTTACTTGGTTCACTTTCAAAGAATTCCTAGAGAATTTCTCAGAGCTTTACATGGCGAAACTCGACTCGAATTTCGCCCACACAAGCCTCAGTATTGATTACACCCTCCAGAGTTCTATCGCTAAAAATGTGTCATTCATTTGGATCAATGTTGAAAAGAGCACTCCAATTACTCTGCTATTTACACAAAATCATAGAAAACAGCTGGAGGTGAGAGGAAATCGAAAGGATTATAAATATAGTTATATACGAGTAGCAATAGGTCGTCTGGATCAGTATGAGAATATCGGGGAGTGGAATGGAGGAGATTTTCGATGCGCCTATCAAGTCCCCTTGGAGCTGTATCTGGAACAAGGGGAATATATGCTTGTTACCGAGACTTTCTGGGAGCAAAAACACTCGCAGCAACTCACCATTGGAGCTTACTCGGAGTCACCAGTGTGGATGGGAAAAAAACCGGTATCAATTTATCAATATCAGTTATATCTTGAGCAACTAGCTGTATCTTATATTCAGAAAAAATTAGCGCAGACGAGGCCGACAAAGGCGATTACAACGATGATACCTTTCTCCGAGGTTCCAGAAATAGCTAAATATTGGTCTCAACGGCTCCCTGGGCTTTGGTTTTGCTATTACAAGAATGAAAGTCGAAACTATGTTTGGCGTGAGGAAATTAATATCGCTTTTACGGAAGGAACGGCTGCTGTTGCTTGCTTACCTGATCATAGGAACATTGCAGAGCAAGCGTTTCACCATGAAATTGATGTGTTGCAGCGGTCAGATAAGATTATATTGATTAAGTTTACAAATGGAAAATTTTTTGAGGCTAAGATAAGCGGAAAATCAGAGATAATAAAAAAATAATGATTGCAGTGGGAGTTAGGAGGAATATACGCTCTGAGTTTTCATAACAAAGTTTGTTTGTTTTT
>ENA-UOTX01001936-UOTX01001936.1-compost-metagenome-genome-assembly--contig:-NODE-1936-length-12115-cov-13.055740_pt1 | contig 12115 bp, 12 predicted proteins | sample MGYA00238143_ERZ746982 | MGnify/ENA primary metagenome ERZ746982 (study PRJEB28758, sample SAMN06268862) | compost metagenome | isolation source: single cell | place: USA: California, Emeryville, Joint... | reverse complement strand
AAATTGGAATCAATATTTTTTATGTTACCTAATACAGCTGGAACTATGAGTGGGTTACATGACATATACGCAAGCAAATCTGACTGATAATAGATTCCCATATACACAACAGTATTGTTGTGTAAAAAGGAGAAATAAGATCCGGTTTTGCCTTGAAGTTGAAATAAGATAGGAGAGTAATCAATTGCATTGAAGCCGGATATCACAATATCTTGATCGACAACTGAACGAATCTGGGCTGATGTTCGATTTGCGAAAAATAAGAAAAAATCGCTTCCATTTAATGTGATTCCATCCCCAAAACTCAAATGAATTCGACTACCACTAGGAATCATATAATCTATGTCGGATATTAGGAATTGCAAAGCTGGATTAGCTGATCCGACTATATTCGATGTGACGGTAACTTTCAAATTTGACCCTAGAACATGTTTAATAAATGCAAATTAAGTTTCATACCATGTGCCTGGAATCCTATCCAAAGGACTGCAAGGAAAAAGAGAGTAATGTGTTTCATGATTATTCAATTAGCTTATACAAAAATTTTTTTTGATATTTCTTTTACTGATGATGGCTAAATATATTTCACTCACAAAAGTATCTTTAGATACATCTTGATTAATGAATAATTGAAAGATACTTTACAAATTCTCACTTCTGGATTAATTTAATTAATTATAACCAGGACACATCTAAAATATCTAAAATATGAAAGTTTCTCTGCCGATCAGAAATTGCGACAGCAAAACATAAAGTGAGTGTAGCTGTGTCCACTACGTGTGATTTATTTTAGTGAAGGCTAGCAATGGTGCATGGAATTGAGTAATCTGGAAAGAATCGTCAACACTAGAAAGCGGATGTTGTAGACGGTACTACTTGAAGAAGAAAAATTTGCATTCATCATTTGCTTTAGCGTTCCACTGTAGACCCATCTAGTGTGCAGAACTTTCGAATTTCACAAAATTTTTTCCTCGTCTTATTTTTGGAGTTCAAATCGGAATTAATAATTTGAAAATTTTTTGAAATTGATTTGTACAAATTATTATGTTGAGGCATGGTGCATTGTAGAAAGGTGATTTCGAAAAATAACTGAAATGAAACCATTCATAGATACAATGTATGGGTAGTCAAGGTGAAAGTTGATATGGTAATTGCTGTGGGTTTTGCAATTCTAAAACAATTTTACATCAGAATTCAAAAATCTTTGTTTTCAAATTGTTTAGGTAAATATCGGACAATCGTAATAATAATAATGGAATGTATTGGTAGCTTTGTATTTATCCTGTAACATTTTTTATGAGAATTTAAAGGTAACGTAATCTTAGAGTTTTGATTTATTGCTGATAAAATAATAAAGGTAACGAGTATTTTGCTCAATTGATATAACATATAAGTTGATTCGGAAGATATTAGGCAATTTAATTATTCATTTTTGAAAACCAAGTAAGAGTGAGTTTTAAATCAGACCCCAACAGCACCAAGTTGAAAAGAGAAATAGCTGATAAGAGAATTTAAGTCCTCTAAGCCTCTCAAGAGAATGAAATTGAGATATTTTATACAAAATGAAGGTAAAAAATACTAATGGGTGCTCTTTGTCGATGATTGTGATTTACTTGAGCTTGAGTAGATATGAAATAGCATTGTCTATTATTAATCCTTTGAGTAGGTAAATTTCAAACTAAAATACTGTCAAAATACTCAATCGGACTAAATCTGCAAATTTTCTTTCATTCAAAGAAAGAATAGGCCTATGAGAGGAGTTGAAAAATGAGACTGATTCATCAAAGTCGCAGATAAGTTAATTGAGCTATATTCGATTGTGAGACATATATTCTTGCAGGTGAATTCAATAATCTTAATTTCTTAATCTGACAACAAAACAATCGAAAACAATCACTCCATCTGAACTCATATTTTTCAAGATGAATAATATTATATCTAGTTGCGAAACTAATAAAAAAACTAAAACGAGCAACTATTAAAATATATCTCTTAAATATCTAAATATTATGCAGGATTTTCTGCTACAACTCCCAATATTTGCTTCCTTTTTGCGTTCAAATCTATCGTGTTTCTAAAATCTTTGAAATTAATCATCTGCCTCTCTGACCTCTGTCGATTCTTCATGAAATAAATTTGATACTTCACTTCGTGCTCATAAATTTTCCTAATAAATAGAGATGATGAATAAATCACTCTTCCGAAATCTTGAATTTACTTGTCAAAGTCAGCTTGTTTCATTTTAAGGGAGCGATAGTCCAAATTCTCAATAAAAGACGTCACAGACTTGAAATTCGTGAGGCAGAATCCACCCTCAGAGAGTAATTTTCCTGAATGTCGGAACGCTGAAATGAAACTACAGGAAGGGCAATTAGAATAATGAGTCGTAACTCTAATATCTCTACTTGAGGTTAGAAAGCATTCTTTTGGGAGCAGCTTTGAGCAGCACATAAATCAAAATCGGCAGCGTTTCATCAGCTCCTGCGCTGGATTCTTTTGTGGCTGCTAAACCCGAGACTTGCACCACACACTTGAAGCATTCGACCATACAATCGAGTTTCTCCAGCGGTGTCCATTTATTGTCAATCTGCGAAAATACTAGAGAAGAGCATGGTAAGCATTAACAACACCAACTAAAAGTATTTATGTACTCTTTGCCGCATACTCCCACATTTCAGGACAGCGGTTTTTCTCAGGGATTTCAAGGAAATCGAAATCGATCCATTCTAATGTCTGAACCCTCGCCAAGAACGCCTGGTCACTGTATGTCTGTTGAGTTGGATATATCCTGGTGAAAATAAATAAAAACAATGCTTTTTTGCCAAACAACTCATCAAAGTTACTTGGTATAAAGTCTTTTTGTAATATAGCATTCGATCTCATCCATTATTAGCTTGTACTCGTCTTCAGTCAGATTTTTAAACGTTTTTTTCACATGATCGTAGATGTTGTCGAGATAATGAGTGAACGCTTCATTGACGCTAGGTACAACAAATCAATCAATCACAAACCGTCCAACAGAAGGAGACTCAAATACCCATGCTTATCAGTATTTCCTGATGGATCAGTGAACTCTCGGATTACATCCTGAACCTCTGGTATATTTCCAAACACCTCTATGAACCTAATGCATGATTTCGAGTCAAGCAAATATATAATTTATAAATTTTCAGACTCTGAAATCGTTGAACAATGAGAGCCTTTCTCATTGAAATAATCATCGCCAGGGTTTATAGTTGTTCCACGTTTTCCTTTCACTAGCTGCGAGTCAAGCTTCGAAGGTACCAGATGCTGATCTTGCAGAGTCGCCAGAGAGGCAAGGTTACTCGTTAACTCTTTCATAAACGCAAAACGCTCATGAATGCAGTCTTTTTGCTTTAGAATCACCAGCTTTGTGCTGGCGAGACTTTCATGTTGCACTGGCTGCAACATCGATTTCGACATGTTTTTCGAGTTCGGAGTCACAGGCGGAGCTGAGGAAAACTGCTTTCGTGTTGACGGACTTGTGATGCAAAGAGGGATGCTCACAGTTTGGATAAACTCGCGAACTACTCCTCTTTTAATCGCTTTCTTTTTCTTCTCGTTTACTTCCTTAAGTGCAATAAAATTCCTGGTCATTGTATCAACTCCTTTCAAGAGCTGGAGCTTAGATTCGACAATGTTTTCGTTCAAATTGTAAATCATTTCTCTAAAGTCCACTACCATCTCATTGTACACCTTCTGGTAGTTGTTCTCTCGATAAACCCACTCTAACTTTCTGAGACAGGTAAGCAAATACCTCGCAGAAAGAAAAACAGGAGCTTTTTCTTTCTGAGTGTTCATTTTGACTTCATTAGCATAGAGTTTCTAATATATTCAAAGCCGATTAGATTCAATACCCCGACGAATATTTAACCTCTTGGTATTTCTCGAGCACTTCTTCGATATCGATGTCCTTAGTCACGGACATTTTCCTCAAGTTTCGTAAATCTTCAATGGAAATAAGGACTTGTTTGAGTAAATGCTTGGCTTTCGCAAGAACCTGATAAATACATTAGTTAGAATAGCTTTAGCAAGGTAGGCTTACTTTGTCATGCTCAGAGCTGTCTTTGCTATAGTTTTGAATGCGGTTGAACTCTTCCAAGTAATTTCCAGAAAGTTGTTTCGGCATGATCAGCTCAAAGAAATTTATGTAGGCTTGAGTCGTTTTGAGCTTTTGTTTGGTGACGGGGTCAGTCTTCTCAACAAAAATTGAGTTTTCTTGATTATAATACAAAATACTAGAGAAATAGGGACTTGTTAGACAAGTAATGCTAGAAGAGCGTTACTTTTCGGCCTGCCTTACAACATTTTTGCTGACTTCGCTGAGCTCTTTGCTGTATTTGGCGATATTTTCTGCAAGTAATTGGATCTCGTAGATTGAGATCGTGATGGATCTCGATGTAATTTGATTTTTGTCCTGTGAGGTATTGCGACCGGTTAATATGTCTTCGATCACCTGATCGTTGACATCGCAGAGCTCAGCATAATATTCTTCAATAGAAGGCCTATGCAATTAATCAAATTATGTTATTACTTTGAAGAACAGGGAATTTGTTGATTTACAGAAGCTGATGAATAAATGAGTTCATAGAGCAGAGGTAATCATCTTTGGTGTAATAATCTTGGAAGAATATCCTTTTGAGTACTTTGCTGACCTCTATCAGGTTGGTTGTTATGACAGTATTCTTTTGGAAATCGTCGATAATCCCGTGGACATCAGGCGACAAGAAGAATGGAATGATCCATTTAGCAAAAAGGAAATTTCCAAGAATGTTTTGGTACTCTCTCTTTGAAAGTGATGGGAACTAAAAGCACATTAGAGTTAGTCATAACATGCCTTTGAGGAGAAATGCTTTACATATTGTTTTGAAAATTTGAGCATTATTTTGCACAATATTCGCATCCCTGCTGGCATGTTATAGAGATTGTCAAAGATAGATGCTATTAAGCCGCTCAGAATCACACGGAGCTTGGTCAAGTTATTCTGAAAGATATTATTCACTTCAGGGTAGTGTTCGTACATATTGTTTTCATAAACCATCGGCCTAAAAGAAGAAAGTTAATGCTCTCTCAAAAAAGACCAAAGCGGTACGGCAATTCTCCGTTTTTAGGAGTATCTTCATTGGACTCTCGGATCTCATTAGTTGAATTCGGAACTCTATCCTTGCTTTTCTTAGATCTCCCATGGAACACCGGAATGACTATTGTAAGTGATAAATATATACTGTTAGGGTTAACTGAATTTATTTGAATACCAAAAGGTTCTTTCTCTTTCTCCTTATCTTTTTTAGGTCTCTGGAGGTCTGATGTCAATTTACTTCGAGAAGGTTCCTTGATCTCTTCCGTACTGGTATTGGAACTTGTTCGGGGTAAGAATTTTTCACTGTCTGCTCTCATAAACACAGGAGCGCTAGTATGAGGGTGCTCAGAATGTCGGAGAGTCGCTGACTTGGATTCAGTCGATTGGACTACCGTGGAGAGGTCAGAGCTGTCTTTAAACAGTTCCGCATAGGCAGCGATGGTGCTGGTACGTGGTCTTGCGCCGTTGTACTGTGAAGAAGCCGGTTGACTCTTGCTAGTTTCTAAGTGCGGTTTTATTATTTCAGATCGCGTCATGACAGAATTTCGGCTATTTGCATTGGAATGACTGCTTCTATTACTTCGTTCTTTCTTATTCGATAGGTATGTGTTAATCCTTTACAAAGATTGCAATGTAATTATTAACCTCTTGGAGAAAACTTTACTTAGCTGGATCTAGCAGAATCGGTTCTTTCTCACTCATAATAATCATGATATGATTCTTTAGCAGGGTTTTTGCATATCTTTTGCACTCGCTGCGTTTTACATAAGACGACAGCATTTTGTCTGTGAAACCGCCTGTGGTATATAAATCGGTGAATTTTTCTGCTCTCTCGAATTCAAGCTAATGAAGTGGTCACAATCAAATTAAGATGAATAATCTAATAATGATACTGTAAGTAATTCAGCGAAAAGTCGAAGAAGTTCATGGTCGTATTTGCCGTCTGAGAGAAGGTCTTCATAAAAGTTATTGCATAAAGTGTCATCCAGCATTTTGAATTTATAGGATTCAGGATTGTGCTTCACAATTGTCGCGATAATTTTTGGATTTTCAAAAATCAAGAACAACATTCGCTTGATAAATGTTTGCGCGTCTCCAAAATCGCTTGCAGTGTCATCTAAAATGACTTTTGTGATGTCTTCTTCCTTCCATTCTTCCTAATAAATCAAATATTAGTCATGCGCCTCCCTAACCAGCGAGTTTCTTACTTTTGAATGTTTTTTCTGCATACGGTCATTCGATTCCTTTATTTTAAGATGAGTGTTATTGCAGTCATAGTTAAGACGAATGATATCTTTCATAATAGCATCTCTCGAAGCCACCTCTAATGGAATGAATGATAAGAAGACACTTTAAAAAGTATATTCAGACCTGATCGAATCAAATAGTAATGATCTTTGAACCGCATTTGAAGTTGCGCCCAATCCAGGATCGAAAAAGCATCGCGGTCATCGACAGTTTTAATCGATTCTATATTCCTGCTGATGTCTCTAGCTGTTGAAGAGGCATTTTCTGTCTCTGGTTTGACTACGCAACAAAAAAAAGAACTGAATAAAGGAGATAGACCTTGCTGATACTTATACTTGAGCTCGGTATTTTGACAGGCATATTCACGGAATCCACAGAGTCTGTGAGACGCGGAATCATTGACCCTTCTCCTTCGATGTGAATTTCAAGCGCATTGCTCAGTTTATTGGCTAATACACTTGATAAATGCTGATATGCTGTGAGATTTACCTGCGTCACGGTTCTCTTCAATAAATTCCTCCTTAGTTTTCTTGGGTGGGCTCTCTATGGCTTTCGTAACTTTAAATATAGAAAATTTGCGTGTAAGCGTCCAACTTTCTGAGAGCTATTTCTTACTATTGGTATCTTCATTGGATTCTAAAAGGTTGGAGGTCCCTCCTATCGGTTGGGATATGTCAAATTGGATATCACTGGATTCCTCTATAAGTTGTGAAAAATGCCTTGAAGAGTTGAATAGAGAGTTTAATACTTCTTGAAGAATCTGTCAGAGAATTCTCTCTTATTACTGAGCTATCATCGTTTGGATCTGTTGAATTATCCTCAGAGTTGGAAACTTCTAAGGTTGGCTCTTCTTCTAAGCAGTACATTGTTTTAATTGGAACATTTGAGTTCAGGAAAAAGCACCTTCAGTGGTCCTTTCGTTCTTAATTTTAGTGGCAGAGCCCAAATCACCTTGTGTGACCTCAAGATTTTCTTTGTTTTCTTCCATTATCTTGAAATCTGTATTCTCGCGTAAACACTGATCTTGATGAGTTAAATCTAACTAAATTTATTTAATATTCGTAGGAATAAAGCTAATAACGATATATGCAAAATCAGGTCTTGTCTTCAAAAGATATTCCAATCGTCTCAAAGTGACCACTGAAATTTTCCACACTTTCCAACAAATACTTTAACGAAGAGTGGGATTTGTCAAATAAATAGAGAATAAAAGACCAGATGGGTTTTATTATAGTATTGACATTTCCAATGAAGAGGAGATGAACTAGAACAACTCAGGCTTTTCAAAAAAAAGCAATGCAATTAGCTCGGGATTCGTCTTGTTAGATGTATATTATCTGGAGATTAGTAGAGAAAGCAATCAAAAATAACAACACTTGTAACGTTGCAAGCAGATGGCGAAAGAGATAAGTTATTAAACCTTCTGAAATACATAGAAAAAAATTGACTGCTTGACATTTCAGGCAGCAGAAATCAATATATGACTATTTTGAGAAATATCGTGATAATGAGCAATTTATTGAACTAATATACAATTTTTATTCGTAACACCAATTCAGTTCTGACCTTTAAGCAAGCCAATAAAATCCAGACGCAGTTGCAAAAACGAAAATGATTGTCAAAACCGACAAAGTCAGAGAGAGGGGCGCATCAATCGGTGTATTTTCACGGCAGGGATTCGCGACTACGATGCTGAATTCCCACTTCAGAGATAAAGGCTACCTATATGGCAACACAAACCTCGACTCCTCAGATCACCATTATGAAACTCCCCATCGCAAGCGCAAAACTCGAAAAACAGCTCCAAGCTCATGTTTTCGAGTCATTCCTCGCGATAAAAATCCACGCTTGCATATTCCTTGCGCTCCAGATGTTGGCCTTTATAAACCGTCTTTTTCTCAAGTTCTCTCAAAGCCCATCTCTCTTCCAATTAATCCATTACCAAATCCAGTTAGAAGGAAAGCGAGTCAGTCTCCAACTCCTGATGACGTATCAACATCTTGTGGATATAAGATACGCGAGATCAAGAGACTAATTAAAAAACAATTAGAAGAAATATCAGCTTATAGGTTTTCCCTACAAGAACTAATCAAAGCGAAATTAATCGAAAGCGAAGTTTATGAAAGACTCTCTGACCCTGAGATGGTTTCTCTCTGCACTGACGATGGCCATTCGAGACATCGCCAACGCAAAATCGAGCCTTCGAATCTCCAAGAGCAGGCTGAACACGCTGAGAGAGTTTATCACATGGCTCAAGAAATCGATCGAATGAGAGAGACGCTGAAAAAGCTAGTCGATGAGAATATGCAAGCATTGAAAGAAAAAGAGGGTGTTTCCCCTGAAAAGCCTAAGGTACATCTAAACGGACCTGTTAGGTTCGATCAGCAGGTCGATAGACCTGAAATAGTGCGGAAAGATCATGTTAACGCTTTCGAAGATTTAGACGTCAGTCGGTCCAGCCTCCATGAAAACTCACATCGAGTCCGTAAATTCATTGATTATACGTCGAGAAAGCCATATTTATTCGAACCCCGAGAGAATATTCTGCAGCATTATGATGTGCCGATAAAAACGTTTGATTTGATCAAGCCGCTGCAGAATAGAGCTCAAATAATTTTGGAGAAACAAAAAAAGCGAGAAGAGTTTAACAAGAAAGAGTTTTTGAATAGCATGTGCGACTATATCAACCTAAATAAATCATCTGAGGTTGTTTCATCGAGAAAGGATCTATCTCTCGTTGACATGAATAAAACCACTAGCAGAGAAAACCATGTGTCACGAATTTTCGAAAGAAATAAGAGCTTGAAAGCACGAGAGAATCGTCGGATAACAGCAGCTGGTTCTAATAGAAACCAAAAATCACTCGGACAAATCAACGCTTCATTCGAGCTTCCAACGACGTCTAGAGCCTACTTGCTTGCAAGATGGACACCCACGATAATGGAAGTGGGAGCTGCGTCACAGCTCTAAGGATTAAACTAATTAAAATAACCCATTTTTATATTTTTCGTAATCATCTCGTTAATTCACGAGCTTTTCGTATCGCAAAGTTTGGAAAATTTTTGCTATGTTTTATTTTTCATTTCGTTCAATTCGAAGTTGGAACTACTTCTATTAAGAAAGGTCTTTTGCTTTTTATTTTTTGGATTTTAGGCTCGTTCAAATTCAAATTCCTTTGAAGCGCCTCATCGAATTAGAATCTACATTTCTCGGTATTTCATCACATTACACAGGCTTAAATTTATGAATGAGTGCACAAACGATCAAAATACGTAAATTAGGACATCCCTAATGCAATGCAAGGCGAACATTAGTTGCCTTCAAAGAGATTCTCATCAGGGTTTTCTTTATCTTTATCATCACCTTGTTGGTTTTGATTAGAAGGTTGCTGTTGTTGTGGCTGTTGTTGTTGCTGTGGTTGAGATTGTTGCTGGCTTGGTTGTTGCTGACTTGGTTGTTGTTGCTGTTGTGGGCTTGACTGTTGTTGCTGCTCGCCTCCAAAAGCTATAAATATTACTTCAGATACAGCGATAACGCGAAAAGTGTACCTCCGAAGTCTTCACCTTCGAGCTGTCTTTCTAAGAGATAGTTAGCAGCAAGAGTCTCGTCCTTGTTGCAGACCAAGTATGCTTCGGCTGCGAGTCGCTTATCGAAACCGAGGGCAGCCAACTACAATAGATTGAAAACAATTGAGTTATTTTCATAAAATAAATTCTTTTACTCTGTCAATGGCAGCTTTTTCCTCCATTGTGACGCGAATAGTTCCAGGTTGTGAGAAACCGCCTCCTTGGCCTCCAAAGCCTCCTTGTTGACCTCCAGCTATTTCGTGTTATTAAAATTTCATAAAGGAATCAATTTCTACCTCCACCTTCTCCTCCTCCTTCCAAAAGGAGTTTCAAGAAAGCTTCTTGATTTTGAGAGATGAGCTGGAACATCTGAGGGTTCGTTTGAGCCAGTTGCGAGAGGATCGGTTGAAGCAGCATAGGGTTCTGCTGAACTGCAGCTCTTAATTGGCCGAACATGGGGTTGTTAGCCAGCATGGCAAGTGGGTTATCTAAGAGAAAGTTAGCGTGTACAATAACTTTAAGGATTACCTTCTGGAATACCACCGGCACCGGCACCGGCGCCTCCGGACGGTTGTTGCTGAGTTGGCATGGTGAAAGGAGACGATCTTGGTTGGCCTCCCATTCCAGCACCACCACCAGCAGAAACCTGAGGTTGTTCTGGAATTCCCTGTTGCATCAAGCTTAGAAACACTCTTTACAATATACTATATATTTACGTTGAATAAGTATTCAATAGCTCTCTCAGGGTTGTTATAAGCTGCCTTAAGAGCTTTGATAACTTGTTCCTTTTCGAAACCCATGTTGCAGATCTCGTCAACAGTCTAATAAAACAGCAATTAGAAGTTTACTTAACAAAAATATTACCTTATTTAATTCATCTCCAACTAACAAAGCTGACGCTCTCTGACCATATTCACCTGCTGAGGTAAGAATTGATTCTCAGAGAAGGTTATGAGATAGATGTATCATACGCAGATCGGATGGTTGAGACTGTGATTGCGTCTGAGTCTGGGTTTGAGTCTGAGGCTTTGGCTGTTGGCTATTAAATAGAATGAACTCAAGAAGAAGATAGTATAAGAGCTTACCTCTCAGTAGGTTTATTCTCTGGCTTCACATCAGTAGATGTAGTAGTGGTTGTTGCTGTTGTGGCTGGTTTCTGAAATGATTGGTTAACAATTAACATGATTGTGTTTAAAAAAAGAGAATTTACCTTGCTGATCATCAAAACAATAAAATCGCCGTCCTTAACACCGAGCGTTTCCATAGTTTGGTCATCAGTGGTGGTTTTGCCTCTGAGAATAAGCTTCTGAAGGGCAGAATCGCCGACCTTGTGCTCTGATTCAAGAACTTTTTTCACTTCACCAACCTTAGGAGAGGGAGTCAGCAACTATTGAGAGTAGTTTTGGTTACTGTGGTAGTAGGCTCGACAGTGAGGTCGAAAAGGTCACCCTTTATGTTCTTTACGATTAGTTTCATGGAGTTCTAACTCTTTTTTTAAATCAGAAATTATGTATCTATTTCGAAATTACAAATTTTTGTAAGATCGAATTATTCAACAAATTTGGTATCAACTTCGATTCTGATTAAAGTGCCCAACACCAATAAATCAAACAACAAAATTTGATTTTTTTGTCACTAAACCCTGAATTAAAGATGTGAGACTAGTTAAATGTTCCATAACATAATCAACCTATGTTAAGCCGAGATGTTTTGCCTTCAAAACTTATTAAAAAATTTAATGATCCGGAAGTATTTTGTCTTCTGTTCATGCTATCACGGCTAGAAGTAGTATAAAGAGCTGACTTTCATTGCACAAAGGATACTCTGCTAAGGGAAAGGTTAACGAATAATTGGGATGTGTGCAAAATTACTCTCAAGCCAAATAGATCATTCCTTTAAATATTTTTTATTTAAACTGATAATTCTAAAACGTTCAAATTGCAAGTTAGGAAAAAAGGAATGTAAAGAAAAACCATCATAGAAAATATTTAAACGGTCTTATCGTCCAAGGAGTTTACACCTGTTAATAGTCCGGGCTTTTGTCATCGCTACCATTTCAACGGGCGAATTTTAACTGTTACTCCGATTATTTTGGGTAAGATACTGAGCAAACGAGAGAAAATTTAAAAATGAGATGGTTATACAACACGAGGAATCGATTCACTAAATAGTATTTTGGATGAAAATGAAAGAACTTTTT
>ENA-UOTX01001935-UOTX01001935.1-compost-metagenome-genome-assembly--contig:-NODE-1935-length-12122-cov-13.136737_pt1 | contig 12122 bp, 1 predicted proteins | sample MGYA00238143_ERZ746982 | MGnify/ENA primary metagenome ERZ746982 (study PRJEB28758, sample SAMN06268862) | compost metagenome | isolation source: single cell | place: USA: California, Emeryville, Joint... | reverse complement strand
AGATTTTATCGTGATATCCCTCAGATTCCGGAATACTAAATTTCTTGTGTCGAAAACTACTTGGAAAAGGTTTGCAATGAATGTCAATATCCCAAGCCATGGCAAGCGAAATAGAGGAGTCTTTAACGACTTCACTGATTTTGTAATATTATCCACCAAACGCATTATGTCAGCAAACGCGAAGTCTTCGGATTTTGGGGAACTGTCTTCAGGGCTAACCAAATTTTTTTGTAGTTCCTCCTTCTCTGCTTCGAGTTTTTCTATCCATTTATTTTTCTTTTCAATCTCTGCTTTTAGTTGTTTGATAAGCGTATCTCTCTCTTCTATTTCTCCTTTGAGGTCTCCTGATGAATATGTTTTAGGTGTTTTCGTGCTTCTTCTGGTAAAAGGCTCATCTTCTCTGGATTCCTCTCCAGTGGTTAATATGGTATCTGAAGTTTTTTCAAGATCGTTTGTCGGATGCTTTTTTGAGCGATATGGAAGCTCCATGAGAAATAATTTTCTGAGAAGGTAAAATTATTTCCATAATATTATTAGAATTGGGCTCACTCTTAGAAAAAAGGTAAGAAAATTGAACGCGAACGAAAAATTAGTCCATCTCTCAGTTTAACATTGCATTTCGTGACCATGCTTCAAATTACGCTTATGAATGAAGAGAAATACACCAAAAAACCCTCAAAACTTTATTAAGAGAATGCACTGAGCTTTGAGATTTTGAACTTTAAGAAGAGAAATTCAATTACTGTACATAAAGTTTGTCACATGACAGTATGGCAAGGCTAAACTATGAACTGATAAACCGGCCAATAAAAATCCACATCAGCATAGACAACAAATTTCCAAATTAAACTGATCTGGAAATGAAGCTCACATTATATTAAGAATTTATAGATACATATCCAAGAGGAGCTTTGGAAGGCTATTTCATTAAGAGCAAAAAAGAGGAGTTCTGATGACGATTATTATCTAATCATTAGAATTTGATTTAGAAGTTTTCCACTTTGATACCAAAATTTGCACACCTCAGTATCTCTGAGGTTGGAAGATATTTGTCATAATAAAAGAGGATTGTGAGTATATAATTTCTCATCAATCATCATTGATATCGGTAGAATTCATTCAGTCTCTAAGAAAATCTAAAAGTAAAGTTCAATTTTTGTATTTACAACGATTCGTCGGGGCCTGCTAAACTTGTTGGCCACCTCCACTGAATAGCCTATCTCAAAGCATACCAAGTTTCGCTTGGCTTATAAGAAAATTTTGGATAATATTCTTCATTTTCTCATTTTTTTCAATTAATAATGTGACACCGTTAAATTCGAAACGAAGCGGGCACTACAATCATTTCTTTGTCAATTTCCGTGTTTCTAATCCGCATCCTAAAGATATCAAAAGAAGATATCATTGTTTTTCTTCATTATTTTACAACTTTCTCCTACTTTAGGGTTTATGCTCCTTAATTGCTTGAATACGCTGCCATTTCAGACAATTGAAAATGACACAAAAAACAGCTTGCTTTCTTAAGAAACAAAATTTACGTGGTGCTTCCAAATTAATTCTGAGATTCCGAATTCGGCTTTCGATTCACAAAATTTCTAAGTTCCAGAGGCTCACATCAATTAAAAGCCTATCAACTTCATTGAAGCTATTTCTGGCCAACAAAAATTGCGTGAGCTCCAACCGGCACAAATTAGTTCTATCTTCATTGAATTCACACAGGCCAGTTGCTGAGTGTTGTAAGATCTTGAGCAGAAAATTCTCATATTTATCAAAAGATATCGCGCTTAGCCAACAAGAAAGAACTTTCAATTACGGCATTAGACCTACAAGGCAGATTTAATGAGAAAAAAAAGGCATAATGTAGGACCAATTTTCATAATAGTGTCAGCAATTACCAGAATAGAATTTCTTATCCAATGCAATTTCGTTGAAATTTAGCTAATTCATACTACCATTTATCCGCTTCCTTCTCTCGTTCGCATCGCCTTTCCTTTGCAAACTCGATTCCATGGCTTTCGAAAGATGAATTTATTTTTGGCTATTGTAGCTAATAGTCTTAATATTCTTTCTCTTGCCATGCAGTATTCCGAAAATCAACGTTGTTTGGCTCGGGAAAGAACGAAAATTTTTAGCGATTTCATTTCTCAGAAAGCCCACGTCACCGGAATATGGGTGATCTCGTTGCACAACAAGTCTTCTAGAACGCTGAGAAGGTTCGATCCAACTTAGGGTTTTTCATCAATTGAAGCTGCCTAGTATGGATTTCTAACTTTGTACCCCAAAAATTAGAATCTCAGGAAGAATTTGAAGGAAAATCTGGTGGTGGAAAAATAGGGTTTATCCTGAATCATTCGAGTACTGGTTCGAACAATAATAAAATTTATTAACGTAGCTTGAATAGATCGAGCCCACCTCAGTTGTAAAATTTTAAAGCCTGAAAAAACTCTTGGTTTTGTAAATGACTCTTTTTTCGAAACGACACTCAATTAAAGCATTTTTTGGCTTTATAACTTGTAGAAACAGAATTAAGTTGGAAAGGCGCCTTTGAGTCTCCTGAGATAACTTAACAATACAAGGGAGCGTTTTTGAAGCTTTTGAGAAATCTCAGGGAGAGAAAAATCATAGAGTAGTAGAATCAATTGCGAAGTTAAGTGGAAGTGAGGATCCCTTGCAATCTGAGGTTTGTGGCTAGAGGGATGGATGGAGATTTTTTAAGAGAGCAAAAAGAAAAAAATAAAGGAATAATACATTAGTTGTGTGTAGCAAAACGGAATATTGAGAAGAATCAAGGAGCTTAGTCTTCATAAAGGCCATCTTATATGGTAATGCCAGCTAGTCGGTCAATTCTTCGATATCAGGCTCCAAGTAGTTGTAATACTCGAGCTCGTCTTAAATCTTCTCCAGTGTTGGTTTAAAAGAAAAGAGAACCAATTTCATGCATGCAAAACTCCCTTAATTCCCGCGCTGCTATTATAACATTAATAAAACTTAAATTTGGACTGAAGAATATTAGATGATAAAGTTAATCAAGCCTCAATCCTTAGATTTCCCCGCCGTAGTCAAAAGCACAAATATGTCTGAAAAGCTCGCTCAGGCTTCGGTGTGGTCCCTCAATATCTGCTACTTCATACATTCGTAAAACTCTTTTGAAATAAGCTACATCTCATCATAAATATAAACTTTCCGCTTCATCAGAAGGTTAGAAATGAAATATTAAGTTTTCACTCGTTCTTTCAATGGCAAAATAGTTAAAAGGCCATTCTCTCTGTTAATTTCGTCGTGAAGATAAGATTTGGAATGAAGCTACTCAACGTCAGCAAATCACAGAGTTCCTCGATTCATTTTATGTATTTCGTTGTATCTTTCTTACAGGACACTCTATATCTTGCTTCTAATTCCGTATATTGACTCGAATTGATTCAAAGAAAATCTCTTAACTTAATCTTAGAGGGAAAACACACGAAAACTTCATTTTTCCCCAAAAACAAAGACTCGTAACGAGATCATGAGGACACAAACTTTCATTTTTCCTAAGTTAGAGGTACCAAATTCGCTAACTCTCAGCCCACAGTTTGTTTGAATATGTTTCTATATGCAAAGCATGATTTTAAAGCAGGCAGAAATTAAATATCTGCACACTTGCCTCATTAAATCCTAAATTGATAAATTGAGAGGTAAAACCTAAGCCACATTAAGACTAAAAGCTGAGAGGAGCGTGAATTCCTTTACTTTTTGAACGAGAATTGTATGTAAAACGTTGATTGAAGCATTAAAACCTCAGTTGAACTTTTCAAAGTTCATCCAAATCAAAATAAAGCTTTTTATTTTCAATATTTCCTTGTATTCACAGAAAAGGAAGCAATTAGCATGAAACCGGTGCGATAACCGTGAACCAAAAAAAGCTTGTGCGACTTTTAATTTAGAACTACTCTGAAATTCTGAGTGTTTTGTGTCTTAATTTAGTTTTTCAGGCTGTTAAATGCAATTTATCAACCACAATCTGCAAAAGCACGAGGTTCCATAGAAAAGTCACTCCTTCAACAAGCTTCGAGTTAGATCAAATTGCGTTCACTGAGACTCTCATTAGCACCTTCTAAGCCGCAATTAGAGCTATTTCTCTGTACTTCGAGGCCCATCTACCTCATTTACATAGGCACACATCAGAAATTTTTCCTTGGAGCCGATGTGCTCGAAATTTTCCTTTTAACTCCGTGTGTTTCAAAACAAACCAAAAAAAGTTTCCATGGCAAGGATTATGGATCTCAGCTTTATTAGAAATGCAATTTTCGCGAAAAAATACTTCTTTGAGAAACTTGCTAGTTAACTTCTCCGATAGCTTCGTTAGATGACGAAAGAGCCGTCGTTTTAAACGATTCAAAGCAGATTTCGAGTACTTTTCGTGGTACTATTCGCTCAAATCTCAAAAATTTGACGAAAGCTAATTCTCTGAGACCGCTGCTGGCTACGAGTCAAGTTCTCTGGAAAAGAATCATGAAATAGGCAATATGGACCTGAATTCAGTCAGAACCGCTGAGATGGGAGCGAATAAACATTAATAGAGCTTTAAATTAAATATTGAGGCCTTAGAGCTGAAACCAGTGCATTTAGACAAAAGGAACAACGAAAAAAATCTCGATTAATTTTTTAAAATAGCAAAGCAAACGTTTTTGGTATAAGCTAAATTAAAACTTTTTTTTTCAGCGAGTACGATCTCGAGTTAGATTTAATGCTTCAGAATCACATAAATTAATAATCTTCAAGCAAAACTGAATTTGCAAAAGCCTTCAAAGCTATGAAAGCTATATTCAAGAACTTTTTACTTGCTTCGGTTCTCACGCTGGCATTTATTTCTCAAGTGAATTGCGCTGGGTTCCGAACACCCACAAAAACCGATCTCAAGAGTTGTAACACCAGTGCCCTTGCGCTTCGCCTGGCAAGCCCGACAGATGGATCGTTTTACAATTACTTCAAGAATACATACCAGGCGAAAGGAACGTCAAGTAACTATTTTTCTACTGAAAACCTCATCTAAATTTTTCATTTTTAGCCAACGTCGTTGCAGTCACAACAGATATATCGGTTTATTATCCGAATTTTTATGCAACAGTCAATTTTTACACTAATGGGTGGTTGACTAATATGACCAACTTAACTGGCAACATCATGAGCAAAGATGCATCTGTCCTTGGAACATCTCGAATTTATGCTATTTTACCTCAAATCGGCTATGATGGGGTAAATTCTGCTAGCACTGCTCTACAAACTCCGCAAAATTATTGTCCAACATGGTGGCTCTACAACGTCCGCAATGATTACTCCTTTATCTTTAAAAACAGGGCAGATCCTACTATATCTTTCACCTGCACAGCTGATGGTAAATTATTTTCTCTCTCCCAAATCATAAACTTTAAACAACCCATTTAGTTCTAGGCAGCTTCATTGTGGACGATCAAATATATTACTTTGCACTCGATTGCCCACCACCTCCTGTGCCTGGTAGATATCAACTCTACATTGACACGACCATTTATATACACGAGTATTTAAGCGCTATCGAAGATGTCGTCGGGCCAGTTCTCCAAGGACTCCAATCGAATTGGGAGAACCCGGAAGCCGTCACAATGAATTTTAACCAGATCAACACTCCCTTCATTACAAGCATCAATGCTGTCGAAGGAGATCCTGAACTTTCTCTGAATGTCACAGGAGTCTCAGGCATCAACTCAACAAGCGCGATCACTAAAACTTACCTCCACAGTGGCACACTTCCGCCAACCTGGATGTGCTCTCTCCCTGCAAGTCCCTCTGCTTTGATATTCAACAAAGAAAGCTCTTACTCTTGCCAAACTGTCCCTGATATACCTGGAGGTCTTTATAATTTTGTTCAGTACACGAATCGAGGTATGGCCTACAATTTTCCCAAGACTTCTTTCTACAACTTTGGCACAGACTCTGTTTATAACGTCGCTATTCATCCGATAATCCTTTCCATCTCTCCAAATTCTGGATTTTCGCAAGGTCAAATTATCACATTAAACGGAAAGGGTTTCCAATCAACTCTTTCTCAAGTCAATGTTTCTTTTGCTGGTTACTCTTGCGATGTTCAAAGCTCATCCTTCAGTGAGATTAAATGTCTGCTTCCTCCAATAGATCCTGCTTCACCGGCACTTGTAGGAAGTTCACTTGGAAGCTCAGGTCTCACTTTGGAGAAATTCACGGGCTATTCCGGAACATTGGATGACCTCGCGAAAGATGATGGAATAGTACCGAATTCCAAAAAGCTGGTTCAAACTCCAGAGACGCTCTACACGACTCAGTCAGGGTTCCGCCAAAGACTTACCAGCTATTTTGTTGCTCCAAAGGACGGAATTTACAGATTTTCAGTAGCTGCCAACAGTGTAGCTCGTGTGTATATTGCGTCAAGTGGGTCTGCAAGCAATGTCGTCAATGGGCTCAGTGGGATCCAAACAAGTCGAGTAAGCTTGGTACTCATCGCAGATAACACGTTAAGCACGAAATACAGAGACTTCTCAAACTCCTTGGACCTGGCCACTTGCACCTCTGCGAATGTCAGCCTCGTTCAAGGACAATCATATCTACTCACTGCCGTCCAAGACTCAACTATACCTGGGACATTCTTGACTCTTGCCGTTGAAATTCCTTCAACTGAAGCCGGTGCAAACTCCATTTCTACAGTCCAAAAGATTAAGATACACCACAATTATAAACCCGGATCAATATGGCGTAGTTACTGTCGTTGGGCTTACAATGGCCCTTGGCGAGATGATTTCTACAGAGGAAACATAAGCTTCGCTCTCATTCAACTGAAATATAATGATACTACTCAAGTCTCGCCAGGTTTTGTTACGACAGGAAGTTTTCAGATTACTGGACTTTATGATCCAAATGATCCTGATGTAGAAAAGCTCAGTGAAGAACTCACAAAATTTGCTGGAGGGAGGAAGATTCTTGTAGAAAAGTTCCCTGTATGTGACTCATGGGCTAACGATTGGTATTGCAACCAGATAACGTATGTCTACCATTGTGAGCAGAGAGGCTGGGGATTTAAATTTACCATACTTGAGCCCTTGCCTGCTTGGTGGTATGATTTCCCGACCAGTTTAATCCAGATGTTTGTAACACATGATGTGCAAAGTAGGAGAATTAACAGCTTTACGATATGGGATGGTACGATCTCCATGCATGGAAATTACTGGAAAGGGGAAGAAGGCACCGATCATCAACCCAACTATGAAGAGTTTACTCGCAACACTTGGTATGATAACTATAATGGAAGTAAAATCGTTAGTGGAACTTGGAGCTTTACCTACGATGGTATCAGTTCGGGTGATCTCCCTTTTGATATCGACGGAACGCAGCTCAGAGACATATTCCGAGATAAATTTAATCTCTTCGTGACAGTACATACTTCCGGGTGGGCTGAATCTGGATACTCTTGGGAGATCATCTTCGACGGTTACTCTGGAGACGCACCAGATATTACTGTAAACGGAGCGGGACTTACTATTAAGCACAGAAATATGTCAGATCCAACTGATGTATTGCCAACGATTACTGTCGAAAAAACCCAAGTCGGCAGAACGAACGTATTCCTTGCTCCAATCCCAACAGAATTTTTGAGAGTTCCAGTAAGCAGTCCTGAATTCATCGTCTATTCAGGAGGAGTACGCAGCCACGTGGCCGAAGGTGCAAGCGCAAGTTACACAGTCCTCCAATCGCCGACTGTTACTTCTGGTTCGATTAACGGTCAATCAATTGACTTTACAGTGACCTACCCTAGCTATATACCACCACCTACCGATATCACAGGCCTTACCGTCACTGTTGACGGCGTGAGCTGCACAGTGACCCAAGTATCTGCAGAAGGCTTGGTGTGCGATCTTCCAGTAGGCACTACTCCAACAGCTGGACCTGTCGATGTAAAAGTATATTGGGATGCCTTTGGCTACTTTGCGACCAGTTCTCCTTTGATCCTTACCAACGGGCCAACCGCAGGCATCACAGGAGTAGAACCTACAAGTGCACCTCAGACAGGAGGTACATTGATCACTGTTACAGGAACAGGATTCGGAAGTATTGATAATACTGTTGTTACTCTGAATGGCGTAGCTGCAGAAGTTGTATCTGTCTCTAGCACATCTATCACTTTCATTTGTCCGGATCTCACGTCCACAGGATCTCCAGGACCAACTCCAATCGAAATCGTCACGAATACCATCAGTCTCACTGCGAATGGATTTTCAACTTACCTTTCCACCGCGCCATCCATTCTCTCTCTCAACGTGACTTCGATCTCTCCTGTCAAGACCTCATACATTCAGGGTACATTAGCGAACAACCCTTCAACGACTGCTTCCGATTACACTGCTGTGCTCGTCTCAACTGATAGCACCGGCAACCCCAATATCCCATGCTATGTGTTCAAGGTTCAGAGCGATTCTTTCGTTTGTGCTATTGCTGGCGGAAAGCAAGGAGCCTACAAACTTGTTCTTACTCATGCTACTCTTGGTAACTCTCATGAGACTCCAGCAGTTCTCGTCCAAATCCTCGTGTCAAGCGTGTCACCTACCTCAGGTTCTTCTTTCGGAGGAACTGAAATTACGATTCAAGGAGAGAATTTCAGTCCTGTCTTAAACGAGAATCAAGTATACATTGGTACTGATCTCGACAACGTGATGTGTTCTGTGAAGACAGCCACCACTACTCAACTTACATGCACAGTTGGTGCGCTACAGGGAGGACTAGAGGTTGGCACTCCTTATCAAGTGAGAGTATTCGGAAGATTACAACAGGAAGCGATTCATGCTGAAACTTTCACTTTTACTTTCACTGACGCCGAAGCCACTATCACCGCCACTAATTCTTCAGTCGCAAAGACTGGCGACGTGGTCGAACTCACCGGAACCGGTCTTTCTCAAGACGGAGGCGATATCACCGTTTATCTCAACAATACTGCTGTCACAGCCACTTTCTTGAGCGATACTGCGATTCAATTCACGGTGCCTGAATTACCTGCTTCCAATTACATCATTTCAGTCCTGGTTCCAAACAAAGGATATGCAAACAGCGCTGGTGTTTCCATCTATGTTCCTTTAGTCATTCATGGCCTTGATTACGACGTTGCTAACGCTCAAGGAAACCGACTCGTGATCAACGGAAATGGCTTCGCATATCCTAGCGTCACTCTTTTAGAAACAAATACTAGCTGTGAGATGGTCTCCGTGACATCAACTAAGATCGTTTGTGATGCCCTTCCAGGAACCCCCTTCCCAGAGAGTCAGCTCATGACTCTGTCCGTCACTTTCGAGGGAACTGCACCTCAGCTTTTCCCAATCACTGTTGATGTGACCCGAACACCGAAAGTTGATTTATTGGAGCCTTCAGTTAGCGGAGACACTACCACTATCACTGTCACTGGTCAAAACTTGACTGAATTTGGAGGAATCCCTCATCTTATCTTAACAGGTACTGAGGAATCATTCGAAGGAACAGTTTCTGCGCTCACTAACACCTCCTTTGTGTCAACATTCATCGATCTACCTGCTGCCAAATACCAAGTCAGTGTCTACTTCGAAGGAGTCGGTTTTGCTGCCCTCGGAGCCTCCGCAAACACTGTTACTGTGGATCTTCAGGCGCCAGCAGCAAACCCTTCTCAAATCGGTTTTGCTGGTCTCTCCTCGGTTACTTACACTGGAAACGGCTTCCATCCATCTATCTCCCAGAATGATGTCAGAGTTTGCGGTCTTCCTGTCACCGTAACCAGCAGCTCATCATCGTCTCTCACCTTTGCTGTGCCTCCAATTGTGACACCTGCTTCACAGAGTGCCTTCTCTCTCGGAAAAAGCGGTAAAGTTCGTGCACCAGTTACTTATGGATTGACCGGAAATTCCTTGATCAATGACGGTGATATTAAATCCTCCACTTCATCTACCTCTAAGAACTGCCAAGTTGGTCTCGATTTCGGAGCAGGCACATACGTTGAAATCGACTCCATTACAATTTATCCAGATCTTTTCTTGGATAACCCAGCTTCGCTCTCAGGCGCACAGATCAAGGGAGGCAACAGCACTTCTGCATACACCACATTAGTCACTCTTGACGGAACTGTCCAGGTCGGAAGCAACACTTTCACCATTTCAGATAAACCAAGATATCGATACGTTGTCTTCACAGGAGCCTACTGCAGAATTGCAGAATTGATTGTGAACGGTATCCATTATTCAGCTACCACTCAAGATGTGACCAGCACTACCTGCAACCTCGACTTCTACGTCGCAGGCAACCTCGTTGCTACCCTTCCAAACGAATTTACCTTGAGTGAAGCTAACACTCTTACAGTAACAGGAGTTACCCCAACCGAAGGTCCTTCTGCTGGAGGCACCGAAATAACCATCACTGGTACCAATTTCGGTTCTGACGCCTCGAAGTTATCCGTGTTGGTGAACGACATTAATTGCGTCGACTTGGCTGTCAACGCTGCAGGTACTCAGATCACTTGCACGACTGGATACGCTGCAAGCTATCCATCCACTGCCGGATTCAGTGTCCATCACTCTACTCACGGTCAAGCAGCGATCAACACTACTCCATTCGCTTATCAAGATCGTTGGTCAAGTTACGCCACTTGGGGTCAATTGCCACCACCAACCACGGGACAGATCGTCCATGTGCCCGCAGGTCAAAGATTGCTGTTCGATGCGGCTGGTCATGTCGATGTAGTCGGTTTCCTCATTGAAGGAACAATTATCTTTGAAGATGTCCGTGACTACTCTATTACCGCCAACTGGATTCTCGTTAAGGGAGGCACCTTCCAAATTGGTTCAGCAACTCAACCTTTCCAACACAACGTCCAGATCACCCTCACCGGACAAACTCAGGACGTTCAAATCCCAACATATGGTAACAAAGTCTTCGCAGTCAGAGGTGGTAAGGTGCTGATCTACGGTAAACCAAAAACAACCTGGACCACCCTCACAACCACCGCTAACGCCGAGGAGACTCAAATCACCGTAGCTGATGTCACAGGATGGAACGTCGGCGATAAGATCGTCATCTCTTCAACTGATTTCGAACACGATCATTATGACACCGCAACAATTACTTCGATAGCCGGCAATGTGGTCACTCTTGACACTCCTCTCGCCTATTCTCACTATTCAAACGTTGAGACCTACTCAACCGGAACAGTCACAATCGCTGCTGAAGTCGGAATGTTGACTAGAAACATTATCATCCAAGGTGATTCAATCAGCGAAAATTACCACTATGGAGCTCACGTCCTTATCTCGCAATACGGAGTTCCTGCTACTGCTGTATTCCAATACGTTGAATTCTTCCGTGTTGGTCAAAGAGGACAAAAGAACCGTTTCCCTGTGAACTTTGTCCAAATCTATGACGCTCCTGATTCAGCCCTCGTGGGCTGCGCCATTCATCGTTCCTACAATCGTGGTGTGAGAGTTTTGCAATCCAGCTACATCGAATTCCAGAGAAACGTTCTCTTCGATATCGTCGGACATGGTTTCTATCTCGAATCCACCACCGAAACTTTCAACAATTTCGATGGAAATCTCGTCCTGGGTATCAAGAGCAACTACTTCTTCGAAACTACCGACATTACCGCAGCTGCGTTCTTTATCACTAACCCACAAAACTACTTCGCAAACAACGTTGCTGCCGGCAGTCAGTACTACGGATTCGCATTCTCCATCAAAAACGGCCTGAAAAATACAGATGCGTTCGTTATCACGACTAACGTTTGCCCACAAGGAGCTGCTCTCGGTCTTTTCACCAATAACATCGCGCATTCTAACGCTCAAGAGGGTCTCTGGATTTGGCCTGAATACATCCCTAGAAAGAACCCATGCGGTGGAAACAACTGGACCTCAAATCCACCTGTCCCAGCCGAATTCACCGGATTCTTGGCCTATAAGCATGCAGTCAGAGCCATCTACCTCTACAGCATCGGAGACGTTAGATTCCAAGGCCTGACTCTTATTGATAACTCCAATGAAGGTTTCTTCGTCAATTATGCTGGAAACTCCCCTGATAACACTTCCCAAATCAACAATTCTTTGATCATCGCTTACGGACAAGGAAACGCT
>ENA-UOTX01001933-UOTX01001933.1-compost-metagenome-genome-assembly--contig:-NODE-1933-length-12133-cov-8.604346_pt1 | contig 12133 bp, 4 predicted proteins | sample MGYA00238143_ERZ746982 | MGnify/ENA primary metagenome ERZ746982 (study PRJEB28758, sample SAMN06268862) | compost metagenome | isolation source: single cell | place: USA: California, Emeryville, Joint... | reverse complement strand
AGGACAGGTTCTTGAGAAACAATACCGATCGATTGTCTAAGGTATTTCAGATCGTATTTTCTAATATCTTCTCCATCCAACAGAATTCTGCCACCAAGAGCGTCATAGAATCTCATTATCAGCTGAACTACTGTAGATTTTCCGCATCCACTTGAACCCACTAATGCGACTTTATCGAAGGCATGAACTGTGAAATTGAGGTTTTTGAAGACATAGTGATCCCGTGTGGGATATTTAAAGCTAACATTCTCAAATACAATTTCTCCTTTGATCGGTTTTGTGATTTTTCCTTCCGTGTCGTTGATATCAATCTCACTTGGAGTATCAAGAATTCTAATAAGGCCGATTGCCGCCTGGCGGGCAGCACCGACTTCAGGCAAGAATTGCATGGCGTTACCAGCACCAAAAGCACCATACAAGATTCCGAACATAGCTGTGAACATACCACTGATGGAGAGGTCGATATCTCTGACGAAGTAGGCACCAGCGATGAATATCACAGCGTACACAGCGAATCTCATGAACTCGGAGAAACCCATGGAAAAACCAGAAATCCAACTCTTTCTCTTGACTTCTCTCAGCGGGGCGTCAAGTTTTTGGTTGTATTGCTTAAGAACAACATCTTCTCTGGCGAAAGAAGCCACGGTTCTCATATTATTCAAGGCCTCGCTCAGATAACCATTTGCGTCGGTATAGCTTGCTTCATGCTTAGAAGAGAATCCTTGGCTCTGTTGTGCGTTGCATTTACCAGCAAGCATCATAATTGGCATGATAGCGAGGGCGACGAGGGTTAATTGCCATGAGCCAGAGAAGGCGATTCCGATACCACATAGCAGAGAGCCGACTCCAGCCATTATAACGCCATACAGAGTAGTGGTCAGCTGGTTGACCATTGTTGCGTCAGTGGCTAATTTCGATGCCAAAGCTCCAGGGGAATGCTCTGGAAGATCAAACCACCCTATGTGCATTCTTAGCATCTTGGCAAAAACGTCAGTTCTGATCCCTGTTGTGATCTTTTCACCAACAATAGCATAAATACCCTTTTCTAATGGCTGTAAAACCATTGAGAAGACTCCTAACATCAGCAGCCAGAACGCGAGCTCATTAGATTTCCATCTAAAATCAGGGTCGTCAGGCAAGGCCAAAACTTCCAGCAAACGAGCTATCAGAATTGATGATGCAGGCCATACAGCTCCGTTACACATGGCAAGGAAAAAGGCGAAATAAAGGAATGGTTTTGTGCCTTTGCCGTACTTTTCGAGTCTCTTTTGAATATCGTTAACTTCTTTCTTAGAAAGTTCCTTCTTCTCTTCCTTCTTTTCTTCCGTCTTTTTCACAATTAATTCTGCTCCCGCACTTTTAATGGGACTTTCTGTATCAGCAACTGGTTCGATATCGTCACCTTCAATTTCATCACTCTTTGGTGATTTAGGCTCTTCTTGAATGATATCAAGATTCAAGCTAAATGGGGGAACGCTCTCGTCGCCGGGGTGGAAGTAATCCTTCATTTGGATAAACTCATTATCGATGACATCGAGTGGCGACATTTTTTTAACCGCCTCAATTTGGGTCTCAATTTTTGTGGTGGTGGTGATTTCTTGTTCATGTTTAGTCGAAGGCTTTTTTACCAGCTTATGTTCATGGGTTTTCGTCTCATGATGGTGGGTGACTTGATGATGAGTAAGGTCATAGTATTTTCCCTTCAGCTTGAGAAGCTCCGCATGTTTCCCTCTCTCTTCAATTACTCCATTGTTAAAGACCAAAATAACATCAGAATTCTGAATGGTGGAGAGTCGGTGAGCAATAACGATAGTGGTACGGTCCTTGGAGATCTCATCCAGTGTCTTTTGGATGCTTATTTCATTTTTTCGATCCAAGGCGCTGGTAGCTTCGTCTAATAGCAATATTTTTGGATTCTTCAGCATAGCTCTTGCAATAGCAATACGTTGCTTTTGACCACCAGAAAGCTGAGCTCCTCCAGAACCGACAAAGGTGTCGAGCCCTTTTTCTAGTCCACGAATGAACTCGTCGATATTGGCGTCTCTTAGTGCAGCCCACATCTGCTCTTCGGTCGCATCTGGCTTGGCAAATCGCAAGTTTTCTCTAATTGAGGTAGCGAACATGGCGGGTTCTTGCCCAACATAGCCGATGTTCTCTCTCAACCATTTCAAGTTGATAGATTTTATGGATTTGCCATCAAATAGCACGTCACCAGCATCAGCGTCATAGAATCTCTCGATTAATTGCATGCAGGTAGTTTTTCCACAGCCACTCTCTCCCACAAGGGCGATTTTCTGTCTTGGTTCAGCTACAAAATTAACTCCCTTCAAAATTTTTCTGTGCTTCTTTGATGGGTAGGCGAATTCAACGTTCACGAATTCGATTCTACCTGTGAGCTCTGGAGTTTCACCAGCTGTGCTTTCAATATCGATCTGAGATTTACGATCGATGACTTTCATGGCTCTTGCTCCTGCTTCTTTTGCCAGCGCAAACGATTTTAATGGCGTGGTAGCCTGTGAAATAGAAAATGCAGCCATGAGATTCGCGAAGAGAATACCAATAACGTCTCCGAAAGTGTAAGGGCCGTCATTGACAGGGTTATATGTTTCGTTCTCAATTAGGTAGGAACCATAGAAAAGTCCCAAAGCGTAGCAGAACATGACTGCGAAGAGTAGAATACCGATAAATATTCCACCCATGAACCCGTATTTGATAACGATCTTTTTGGCCTCAGTAAGGGCTCTTTTATAGTTTCGGACCTCTTTCTCTTCCCCGGATAAAGCAACTACGGTTTTGATCGCCGTAAGGGCCTGTTCAGCCACACCTCCTGATTTTTCATAGGCTTCTAAGTTCTTCTTGGTCGACTTCTGAATCGCCCAAACGTAAAAGCTGCCTCCAATGAAGATGACTGGAAGGTTCACTAGCATCATCAACGAGAGCTGCCAGCCTTTTGAGAATCCAATCGCGAAACCAGCGATTATCTGGGCGAAGCTTGAAATGAACGTTTGAACTTTCTCTCCGATTCCTTGCCAAATCAATTGGCAGTCATTCGCGATTTTAGTTGATAGCTCGTTGGGATTGATGCTATCAAAATAGCCAATCTCTTGCCGGAGCAATGCCCTGAAGTACTCACGACGTATATTGATGGTTTGTCGTTCACCAATGAGCATCCAGCAGGAGACAGATATAAGAGCCGAGACGAACGCAGCTATTCCAGCATACATGAAGTAGGCAGTGTACTCCTTTGCAAGTCGGATAAGCTCATCATATCCTTGGCTTGGATCGAAACTGTTAGTCATCCCTCCGAAAATCAAAGCGTAAAGCGGCATAATAACTCCGTTAGCAATGGAAAATAAAGTACCAAAAATCATCATGAGTATATCATACTTGTTCGCATAACGATATAGTTTCGCGAATTTTATCGGCGGAATTTTTTCTTCGGTTTTCTTGCTCTTGTCAGTCGGACTTTTGGGATCTTCGCCGCTAGTTGGACTCCTGGGTTCGTTGTCGTTTGGACTTTTCGGCTCCGAGTTAAATTGAGTATTTCCAGATGTCGGGTTTTGCGCACTTGTAATGCCATCAATATTTATTCTCTGATCTTGCTGGGCTGACTCTGCACCATCAATACGACCTGCGGAGTTGTCTTCTACTTTGACACTCGAGGTGCCACCTGAGGTTTTCTTTTCTTTTGTTGGTTTATCCATGATTTTGTTTAATTTATTCGGTATAAAAATTTAATTAAAAACACCTTTAAAAGACACCTGATTCGTCGATATCAAAAAGCTGCACTAAAGAAATCCTATTCTAAGAATCAGAAAATTGAAACTTTCTGATTCTCGGTCGAAGAAAATTACGAACCCATTCTTTCTCTTGGGCCTTTGGAAATTCAAGGAATTTGAGTTTGAATGGCGTCGATTTTAATAGGAATCTCGTGATTTGAAAAAGTTTTCTGGAAGAGAAGGTAACTTGTAACAAATACTTAATTAGCAAATTTAAATATATGCTTCAAGATTAGATTTTTATGGAGCCTTCCGAAGCATCAAGCATTAACCTCCAAAAGGGTTTACTACCTATATGTTAAGTAAAAGAGATCTTTTCTGGTCTTTCTCATGAGTGAAACTTCCAACAACAAAAAAAACCTATCAATCAAAACTATATCTAATATTTTTTCAATCCTAATTGGATCTGTTTACGTTGAGATAGAGAATGGTGTGATTGTGAATTCTACTCATCGATCGCGGTGTGGCGCTCATAATATTTGCTTTTTTCAGAATCTGCTAAAACTTCTTCTAAGAAGAGTTAAAAGTTAGTTAATACAACTCATTAAAACCTCAATAAAAACTATTTAACATTATGCTTTGGTAGCATCTATCAGTGCTCCTTCCTCAAAATATCATAAAAATGAGTGTGAAAGCCCCTTCATTCTGAAATGAGTGGTCAATGACGGCGCTAAAAACGAAATAGATTTTTTTGTTGGTTACATAATTACTCAAAAGTCAGGTAGTTTCAATGATTCATTCGACTCGAATGATTGGCCGTACATTACTAAGGCTAGAAAGCTATAATCTCATATTAATTTTAGAAAGCATACAATTTTAAGAGAATCCGTAAATGGAATCTTGCTGCATCTTGATTTTATTCAGAACTTAAATTTGCGAAGCACTTTAATTAAATTCCGACATGGATTTCTGCTAAAATACTCGAAAACAGATTATTCTAATTAACGGGCATCAATAGGTGGGAACCCGGATACAAACTAAGATTAGCTTATAATCAAGAGCTATCAAAGTTGTTATTGGGAAATCTTGCACTTATGAAAATGATGCTTGATATTGCAATAATTAATTTTCTCTTTTGTAGATTATACCTCATTGAACTGAAGCTTTGAAAAGTAGTTTCAGTGAGTCATAGGAAATTTTCACTTTTTCATAATTTTATCTTCCATTTAAACTGAAAGCAGATTTCTGATAAGCAAAATTTATTGATACGAAAACATAGCATGCACTTTGAGCACCATATTTGCTTATTTCGAGCATATTTCACGGCTATTCTCAAAATAGTACTTTATCTGAATTGATTTTCTTTGGATGACTGCAAAGAAGATTTTTTCAGTTGGATTCCCATGAGAGACTAGCTATCTTGCTACGTCAGGCGATTTCATTCCCTCTTTTGGACTTAGTGCACTTATGACAGTTACAAAATCTGATTCGAGTTGAGTATTGATTAAACATAAAATTATGTACAACTTATGCAATTTAGATTCTTTGAAGAATGGATTTTGGTCTTGGAATTTGATCCTACTTTAATTTATCAATGCTGCATATCTCAAATATTTCATGGTAAATCCCGGCTTCGTCAAGCATAATTTAACTTATCTGTTCTACAATTTAGGTTATAATAGTTCTAATCAATTCAAAATGATTTTATCTGAAGTTTAAGAAAGTTCTACTTGTTCAGTTTGCTCAGCTGAAGTAGTGCTTCAAGATTCCTATGGCTGCTGTTTGTCAAGATTGCACCTTGTATTTGAGCTTTTTTTTCTGAATTCAATCAAGATGATAATGAAAGTTCGTGACATTGTGGCATGAAGGCAAGATATGGATTCAAAAGAAGTGTCATACAAGCATGGTTCTCTTCCTGCAGCTACGTATATGCGATTATCGAATAATGGATTTTGCATGTCAGTTAGAGATAATGTCGAAACTAATTGATTTGATAGATTAAGTCAGTATACAACAAATGTTCATATAATTAAATTCACTGACGGATCATCTCAAATTTGCTTGCAAAGAAACGCCTCCAAATTCGAGAAGCAATTTTGTGTGTTTGTAAGCCCAAAAAAGAAATAATATTTTGTTTGAGCATGATTCTACAAAAATGTTAAAAATTGACCCTAACGGTCGCAAATGCTATACAGAAATCTTGAAGGAATATTTGTTTTCACAGAAAAAAAATAATATTCTGAATATTCAGAAAGTGGACTTTGGGCTTTTTATATCTCATATAAGCTCACCAGAGCGCTTAGACTAAGAATAAAAATTTAAACCGGAAAGGGCATATGGTTTTCCAATAGCAGTGGTATGGAATTACACTAGTGCAAGAAGATAAATAACGTATTTCATGAATATAGTTGAAGACTATTTCGACTATTCTGACTGGTTTATTGACATTTTTAATTACTCTTATACCTAAATCTAACTGAGAGAGCACAACTTTATTAAGAACATTAAAGTTAATTAAGGACAGTGTAATGAACATATTCCTCTCAATAAAGAACAAGAAACATGAAAACAAATACTATGAAAGCATGGATTATTACACAGCCCAATCTCTGTATACTCAGGCACTTCTGGGAGCAAGCGCGCTGATATTTATTCCTATCGTTCAATACGACATCATGAAAGCCAGCAAATTTAACCCAAGTGCAATAGCTTATGGGGTTTTTAAGTGCGTTTTCTTTCTTGTTCTTGTGATCACTGGCTTGAGCGCAAGATTATTTTGGAAGAAGCTTCAAAAATATCACAGAGCAGCTAGATGGGGCTTAGATCTTTTAAATATGTCTTTTGCAGCATTTTTATGTTGGACATATAGCAAAGATAGACTTGCAAACACCCTCGTTTCTGGCTGGTGGAACGGATTAATTGCCATGACGGTGTTTTTGAGTGTTTCAAGGTGGTATCTTAAGATTATAGCTTATTCTACGGTTGTTACAGTGGCGTTTACCTTCCAGTATTTAGAAAATCGTACAGCTAAAATACCATTGACGATGGCTTGCATTATCCTATATTTCGCATTGTCTACGTACTTCCTTCATCGATACGAGATTTCTCGATTTTTAGAAAAGCAAAAATTATTTGAAGAGAGCGAAACTTTCAAACAAATGCTTGATTTGACAACAGATGGAATCATTATCACGAGCCTTCAAGAAGAAATGATGTATAAGAACTGGGATGATCAAAGGTATGTCTGGTGGAACGAGAAGGAGAGTTCCGAGCAGAATATGAGAGACATTAAAGTTGATCATAAGAAGAGCGTCTTCAACCTTTCAAGTCTCACACTGCCAACAAATGTCATCAGCACAGTAATCTCATTATAGTTTATTAATCGTTCAATTTCTATTAAAATAACAGCTAACTGATGCCGAAGCTCGAAATGATGACTCTAATCTCATGGATGTTTTGAGAGAGACGGTGAGGTCTCTTGATAGAAACTTCCTAGCTCAATTGGACAACACACAACAAACCATTATGACCCTCACAGGAAAAGTTTACAAAGGCAGGAATCATTCAGGAGAAGATTTGCATCTTCAAAATTCTGAGGATAATGAATGTGTCCTGGAAATTAGAGTCCTTGCATTGACGTTCAGAGAAAAACCTGCCTTGGCACTTATCTTCCACAACATCACAGAAAGAAGCACGATTACTCTTCTTGAAGATAACAACAACTACAAGAATCGTCTTCTTGCTTCAGTATCACATGAACTGAGAACTCCTCTCAACGCCAGTATCAATTTCATTCAAGCAGCGATTGACGATGACAAACTCCCAGAAGATGTTCGAGAGAATCTCCTTCTCCCATCTCTCGCTTCTAATCGACTTCTCCTTTCCCTTATCAATGATATTCTTGATTTTTCTCAGATGAGTGCGAACAAACTTCGACTTGTGTATGAAAATGGCGATGTGAAAAAAACAGTTGATGAATGTATAAATCTCATCAGGTTGCAAGCCAAACGAAAAGGACTTTCCCTTGACGTGAAATATGACATTGAAACCGACTCTTCAGACCTTTGTACAGATCATAATCGTCTGAAGCAGATAATATTAAATTTATTGAGTAATGCAATCAAATTCACGCTGGAAGGAAGAATTACTGTAAAAGTGAGGCTCATGTATTCACTTGAATATAGAAAATTGCTGCATGTGCAAGTGAGTGATACAGGGATCGGGATCTCAGAGGAAGACCAACAGAGACTATTTCAGGCGTTCGTGAAGATTGATTTAGGAAGGCGGTTAGCATTAAATTCGACAGGAGTTGGCTTGGGCTTGATGATCTCGAATAACTTAGTACAGATGTTGGGACCAGCTGAAAGAGATGCAAGCAATCCAATTAAAGTGACGGCAGAACTCAACAAAGGGTCGACATTTGAGTTTTGGATCAGAGATCAAGATGAACCTCTCGCACCAGAGTACTTACCACTTAAGGGATCGATCCATTCAGAAGACCATGCTCCCTTAATGAATGAACATGTAGAAGGCTTAATGCAATTGCCCCGTCTATCCAGTATGAGATGTGATTTACTTTTAGGAGGATCAGGATCAACCAATCACCTTTTAACCGATGGACTAACCATCACAACCACAAAACAACCTATCGTTTGCAGTTGTCCACCTATTCTAGTCGTTGATGATGATGTTTTTAATATTACGGTTCTTCAAACTGTCCTCAACACAATAGGATATTCTTCCCATTCAGCTTACAATGGACAACAAGCAATAGAAAAAGTTCTCAAGAGACAAGGAAAAGCTTGTGGAGACGGATGCTTTAGTCAGTATAAGCTCATATTCATGGACTGTAATATGCCTGTACTTGATGGCTTCGACGCAACAAAAGAATTAAAAGAAATGATGAAACAGAAGAGAATCTCCGAGATACCCATCATTGGCTGTACGGCGCTAGTTCAACCTCATGAGAGACAGAGAGCACTTAACGCGGGAATGAGCGAGGTATGTACCAAACCTCTAGATCGCAAGAAAATGCACAGCATTCTACGCAGCTTTTTAACTAATTAATGGTTTCCCCATCCATGTTATAACTGCGAGCAAGTCTATTTAAATAAACCAAGTTGGATGTTTTTGCCGGCTATATATACAATACCCATAAATCGTTGTTTATTTGTCTTCGTTTTTGTCCTTGATTTTAATGTTGTCGTCGATCCTCATTTACTAGCCAAGGTAAGTAGAGTGTGTTCTAACTTAATTCTTTTTACACCGATTTTTGGGGACTTCGTTTTTAATTTTTTTGCTGCTGACATCTTCTTTTTGTGTGTTTACTTGCATCAAGGCAGTTAACAAATAGCTTTATTAATTGAAGCTCAAAATTGGAGACTCTTGGATATGGATAAAAAATCTGTATCTTTTTTTGCTGAGTAGGAATTGAACTCTGACTTTAGATATGTTCTCCTGTTTTCCAAGGTTGAAATATCACAGCGGGCCTTGGAAAATTGCTCCAGCATCGTAACTTTTCCTTTACTGCTCAATTTGTTCAACTTCTTTCTCTCAGCTTCTACTTAAGTGATCTTTTACAAATAGCAAGATTCTTACGACAGTATTCTTAATCATATCACCAATAAATTTTGCAGATATTGTCTCGAAGTCGAGTAAAAGATTGACTTACGACAACTCATAATCAAACAATGGTGCTGCTTGCTAACTCAACAATAATTCTATCCAAATGCACGCAGTGGGAGACTAATTTTTTTCCTATCAAATTGTAAAGAAATTCGTGAAATAAGTTGGCGTACAATTCTCCATTCTGTATAAATTGTGAAAGAAGTCAATTATCTAGTCTGCTTTCGTCAGCTGGATGTGAATAGAAAGGAAATCTGTACAAATTTAAAGTTTTTCGTGAGTATGATTTCAGGGCGTGTATACCAAGATCAGCGCCTCGTTGAGAGTGCACTCAAGATAGAAATACAATTTTGAAGGAATAAAGGAAATCGCAAAGCTCTATCGCGCTCATAAGAGCGAGTTATATTCATTCTTCACGCATCTTTTTCATGAGGGTGCAGTATACTCGAAACTAGCTGCTGCCTACTTCGCAAAATAATGAATATCGCTATAACAGTAGCTTGTGCCACTATTTCTTTTGTTACAATGGCGGTGTTTTTTATTTCAAGCTCTTATTTCGAAGGTAGGGTTTCAATCTTCACTTAAGCTTCCTAGTTCATGAAAACTGCAAATCAGACATCTTAATCTCAATGCTCTCATTTCAAACGCTCTTTTAGACAAAGATCTAAGGCCCGTTTTTCTTCTCTATCTATATTTCTCGAGAATGATGAAAAGTTGCTCTTTAAGTTTGATGAAAATAAAAATTGGTCTTCAAAATATTACACGAGCAAAGGTGCAAAAAAAAAGTAAACTTAAATCATATAGTTTACATGCACAATCTGTGATTAATACATAGATTTTCCCAAGAACTGTTTGAGAGGTTAATAGAACTCTCCACCCGTTTGTTTATTTTGCTACTAACTTATAGAATTGAGAATAAAGTCTTAAATTAGTCTAAAATCTCAATTTTCCTCTCGACAGAAATTATTGTGCAATTTTATTACTTCTCAAATTTGCTCTCACCTTGGGTGTTTTTACACAACTTATGAGCTTTGCTAGTGGGTTTGATTTCGATGATGGTCACGAAACCTAGGCTCTGAGATTGTAGAAATTCAGCCTATCATTTGATGTGCCATCCATAAATAAACTTGCAGCTTAGCTTGGATAATTGAGCGGCCTGCTCGCTCAGCTTTTAAATAGGGTTTTTGTAGCTATGGGAGAAATTAATCATTGATAAATTTCATTCGTAAAAAAACACAAATTGAAATTTTGGGTTCAATCCTTAAATAGAAACGATCGCGATTTTTTTTCACTCGCCTCCTAAAAGAAATATTTTTGTTGAAAGACGAACATGTGTTGACTTGATGAAGCCAGTAACACCCAGAATTACATGCACCTAAACTCAATTTCTACAAAAGCAGTTTGTTTCGTTATAATTAAGCTAATTTAATTTTTTTTAACAGTGGCTCCAGATAAAATTATATATTTCACTTTTTTTGCCAGCGTGCTCATTTATTGTAATTATCGAACTTAAATTGAATTGGACCAAAGTCAAAAAAGGTTGCCAACAATGAACGTTTTCCTCTCAATAAAGAACAAAAAGCATGAAAACAAATATTATGAAAGTATGGATCATTATACAGCTCAGTCTCTATATACTCAAGCTCTATTGGGAGTGCTTGCGTTGATATTTATTCCATTTGTGCAATACGAAACCATAAAGAAGAGCAACTTCAATCCAAGCGCAATCGCTTATGGAGTGAGCAAATGCGTATTCTTTCTTGCGCTTGTGATCACTGGTTTGAGTGCGAGGTTATTTTGGAAGAGGCTTCAAAAATATCACAGAGCAGCCAGATGGGGCTTAGACCTTTTAAATCTGTTGTTAGCTGCGTATTTGTGCTGGACTTATAGTAAAGACAGACTCCAAAACACTTTGATATCAGGCTGGTGGAATGCATTCATTGTGATGACCGTTTTTATAAGTATTTCAAGATGGTATCTCAAAATCATTGCCTATTCCTCAGTGGTGGCTGTGGCATTTACAGTCCAATACATGGAAATCCATGCTACGAAAATACTTTTAACGATGGCTTGCATTCTCATCTATTTCGCGTTGTCTACATATTTTCTGCATCGATATGAAATTTCTAGATTTTTGGAGAAACAAAAACTTTATGAAGAGACCAAAACCTTCAAACAAATGCTTGATCTGACCACTGATGGAATCATGATCTACAGTCTCAAGGAAGAATTAATGTATAAAAACTGGGAAGATCAAAGGTATTCTTGGTGGAACGACCAAGAAAGCACCGGACAGAATCTAAGAAGCATCAAGATCGATCAGAAGAAGAGTATTCTCAATGTTACTTGTGCATCTCAAACAACAAATCCGATCAATACGGTAAAGAAGATTTTTTGAAATCCTTTTATTCATGAATATCATAGATGTCTACGAGAGACACTGGAAATGAGCAGTCAAATCTTATCGATGTGCTACGGGAAGCCGTGAGGTCCTTAGATGAAAATTTTATTTCGAAAATGGACAGCACACAGCAAACCATCATGACACTCACGGGAAAAGTTGTTAGAACCAAAGGACGTTTTGGAGATGAATCTCCTAAACTTAGAGCCGGAAATGAGGAATGTGTTCTCGAGATCCGTGTGATCGCATTGACATTTAGAGAGGAGCCTGCTCTGGCTCTGATCTTCCATGATATTACAGAGAGAAGCACGATCGCGATGCTTGAAGATAACAACAACTATAAAAATCGTCTCCTTGCTTCAGTATCACATGAACTTAGGACTCCTCT
>ENA-UOTX01001931-UOTX01001931.1-compost-metagenome-genome-assembly--contig:-NODE-1931-length-12171-cov-18.565735_pt1 | contig 12171 bp, 3 predicted proteins | sample MGYA00238143_ERZ746982 | MGnify/ENA primary metagenome ERZ746982 (study PRJEB28758, sample SAMN06268862) | compost metagenome | isolation source: single cell | place: USA: California, Emeryville, Joint... | reverse complement strand
GTTCGACAATTCATTGTTATAATTTTCGCTGAAAAATGGCGAGAGTTCGTATTCGTCAAATATTCGAGGCATCGAATGGTTTCTGTCTTCCAATTGGACGTTTAATGCTCCTGTAAAGTCCACAGGTAACATTATTGAGGTGGGATCGATATAGGAAGTTGCAAAATATTCTGCGATATTCGGAGGCCATCGGATAGCAATTAATCTCAATAGTTGCACTATTTCTCCTGCAATTTGTAGTCGCATCAGACTCAGTGAGAGTGCCCCCTGAGCAACGGAGCTGACGGCCTGTATCGTTGCTATGGTACTTCCGCCGTAATTCGTGGCCGATGAAGTGCTTGAAATCAATTGTTGTTCTGCCGTTGAGAATGTATAGATCTCTTTGAGCTGGATAGTCGCTGTCTTTTCAAGGAGCTGAAATTGCTGATACGAATTTTTGTTAAAATCCTCAGTATCCAAATCGATCGTGACTTTTAGAAGTGAGTATGGAGAATAGGTCTGATCTCCTAAGTACCCAAATTGTATTTTGGATTCTGTGACTGGAGATAGTACAAAAAGAACGTCGTCAATTTGAGTATTTGCGATTTCAATTTGGATTTTTTGAGAGATGGCCTGAATCATATTGACAATACCATAGTTGAAATTGATATTGATAATTCGAGCCTGAGTTGTCAGACTGAGTTCAAACTTGAGGATCAATTTGGGTAAGCAAGCTGGGACTTTGAAAACTTCGCTCTCTCCCAAGAAACCTTGATAGTAATCAGAAGGACAACTTGTAACACATGTTCCATTCAGCAGAAAGTTTCCTGCAGGGCAACTCGTGCAGCTATTGGTGTTTGGCTTGCTGCAGGTCAAGCAGGGTGGCTGACATAGCTCACAAGTCCTTGAGATCGGATTCGCATACATGTCTGAAGGACATCCAGTGTTGCAAGAATTATCAAAGTAGAAGAACCCTTCTGAACAGCCGGTGCATCCCGATGAAGTGCCATCCACACATGAATCGCATCCCAAATAGCAGGATTCACATTCATATTGATTTATGTCGTTGTTGTATGTGCGGAAAGTCTTCAAAGGGCAGTTGGTGACACAAGTATGATTGAAGTATGCTAGATTCGGATCACTACATTTTCCGCACCCTCCTGAATCTGATTTAACATAGCCATCAGGACAGCTGTCTAAGCATTTTTCATTGTACCAGACTTGTGTGGATGAGCATTGGACGCAAGCAGCCAAAGTCTCATCTGCTTCGTATCCATAAGGACAGCTTGTGGCACATGTATTCGAGTTTGGAGATGGTTGCAAGTAGTAAGAGCCTTGAATACAAGAAGTACACTGATTGCTGCCAGTCCCTGTGCAACGGGCACACCCCGTGTAGCATTGTGTGCAGACATAGCTCGCAGAAAGGAAATATCCGACTGTGTTGCAATCCATGCAAATGTTCGATGCGTCCTAGTGAAGAGAGTTAAGCCGAATTCGCAATGGGTATGTATTCTTACATAATGATATCCGTATGCGCACTCTAATTTTATTGTAAAAATAAGAATTAAGAGGAGGAATCTAGATTGTCTATTTACTTTGACAGGAGTTCGTGTCTGCATGCAGACGAGTGTCGGCTGGGCAGGTTGCATAACATGTTGAATCATAAAGATAATATCCAGATGCGCATAAAAGACATCGGTTCTGCGTTGCGTTAAGGAAACCGGTTTTCAGACAATTTGGATCCGCTGTTAGAAAACAAAAATCATAAAGATATGATGAGTTTATTTGAGTTACCAGTTGTATTGGAGTAAATTATGCTGGGTCCAGCAAACCATAAAAAATTCATAATGTCAAAGTTTCCAGGTTTTGTTGGTGTAGTGCCACCAGCCCATTGACTGCAGAAATCGAGGATCATGTTATTCACTCCAAAGAACAATGCTGGTGGTGAGGCTGTTCCTGCTGAATCCCAAAAATAAACTCGACTAGAACTAGTTGATCCGACAAACATTCTCATAGAGTAGTATGCGCCAGCCTGATCGAGCGGCTGAGCTTGTGTATACACAATAATCAGTCGATTCCAAGCGTCTATATTTTCAGAAAGTAAGATTTAGATAATAAAAGATAAAATTACCTTTTGTGAGGGTTGGAGAAGGTGTTGCAACTACATTCAGCGAACCATCTGAATCTCTTCTATAGAAAGTGATTTGCCTCGTAGTATCAGAGTATTCTGCCACGAAAGAAATTGAATTTGTTGAGCCATCTCTTATGGAAAACAGTGTCTGCGTCTCTGGTTCTCCAGAATTTGGATAAATGTCCATAGCAAACACTACGCCATTTGGAGCAACACCTCCGACATTGAAACTTAAAATAGAATCCGCTCGGCAACGCAGGATGTTATTGATACTGAGTATTGGATCGAAAAGAGTATCAGAAGTCGAAAGACCTAAATAAAAAGAGATTTAAATATTCAAAATAATTCCAAGATCACCTTTGTATGCAGTCAAGACTCCTTGTGATATTTCTTTAATATAGTCAACAACGACAGTTTGATTATTATTCACACTCGGTAATGAACTAAATTGAATGAGGTAAAGTGTACCTTTTAAGCATGAGAGAAGTCAAAACATAGATCTGGAACATGAAAAGTTACCACTGTTGCTCATGGTTGCAAGGTTGATCATTTCGTCTTCTGAATTGGGAAAATAATTAAGGTACAACCTGATGTATTGCATCCAGGAATTAGATGGATTATAATAGCTATCATCCCCAATATTGATTCTGGCGCTCCTTTTCAAATTATAAAATGCTCCGTCTGGAGTTCTGGAAGCAAAAACTGAAGTTTGGGTCGAGGTAGAAGGCAGAGTGTATCGAAAACCATTTTGTTTTTGTAAAATTGTAGATGTGGTCAAGACTACAAACACCCATTGACCGACTGGAATCAACCCTTCTGACTTTCCCTATGGAAAATGATCAACATATGTATTCTGCGAATTCCTAAATTACTGTTTCCCATGAATCCCAAGGACCATATAAATTAGATGTCATTCCAGTATGAAAGGGTGTGCCATTTTTTTCTATTGCAAAAAGTAGGAGTCTTCCCTCCTGTTGATTCCTATTTATCAAATAGTTTGTTTATATTGAGTAAAATAATGATTACGAAACAACGTTTCCTAGTCGTAATAATACATGCCAACCGGCTGGCCAGTTTATTTTTTTAACCCAGAAACTGATAGCGTACTCCTGGCAAGTATCCCATCCACTGGTCGTAGTGTTAAGCATAATTTCATCAGAAACGCTTAGATATTCTTTGGGAGTTTCTTGCAGCTTGATAATCTCAATTGCCGCTGCTTCTATTAAACATTGAAACGGTTCAGATTGGATAAGAATTGCAAGAACTACCACTGGTACCCAATAAAAGTGTATGAATCAGCAAAAGCACTGGAAAAGTAAGCGTTAGCTGCTTGAATTTGAGCATCTTCAGAGAATTCGGATTGCAAATCGTGCAAATTAAGTGAACGGGTTAGATTTCTAACAATTTATTTAGGAACATTAAAAAACAGAACGCCTGGAAATTCTTAATTTCTCTCAGTTAAAACGAAAGAACTCCAGTTTGTACAATTTATCCAACTTGATAACTGAAAAGCACTTCAAATAAAATTTCAATTCTTTTAGTGATGGAATGACCATGCAAGAAAACATTTAAGATATACATGGTCTGAATTTTTGAAAATCGAATCGAAAATAACACGAAGCATTGCTAAGAGCATAAGAGACAGCTTTCTTTGGCAGAACCTCGACAATTGGGTTCAGTCAGCTACTCATAAAATGTTTTAAACGCGATACATGCGAGTACGTCTCAGTAATTAAATTTCGTGACGTAGCTTTGTTTTAATTTAGATCTCGAAGCAGAATTTTGAAACCAATTCAAGCTATTCAAGCTGATTAATTTATTCTAAAACCGTAAGAACTCTTGAAACCTAAATCTGAATCAATAAATTCCCATTGCGTTTTGATTCGAAAGAGGCTGAGTTGCAGAAGGACCTGGAAGAAGAAGAAATAAGTTTTCGCCTTGAACCTTTAATTGGAGAAAATTGAGCAAGAATATTTGCATCCATTCTAATTCTTATCAGCTGAAATTATATAAAATACTTTTTTTTGCTAAAAGATCCACATATGTATGAGATCAAGTGATGAAAGGAGGCAATTATGTGGTTTGCCCGCTTCAGTTTCATTTACGCGCAAATTAAGATCCAATCTCTTCTCAAAAGCAACTTAGATCCAAGTTTATAAAATCCTCAAGTCGAAAAGGTGTTGGTTATTTGGAAACACTTATGTGGCTATTTCTTTGCTATTTTGACAACACGACTCGCGCATTTCTTTTTTTTCAATTCAATTAAATAACGGCTTTCACCCTCGAAATTTAATTTCCAGAGGAAGCCAATAGTTCAAGGCAAGTTCAAGGAACCAGCCCAAAATTATCATTGTTTAACTTCGTTGCTAAGCTGTCGTCATTTTGCTGCAAATTGCATAAGCTACAACATAACAGAACAAATTGCGAGACAATGGAAACTTGAAATATATATTTATAATAGTGAGAGACTGTGATCTCGCTTAATTCAAATAACCGCGAATTCCGTGTGTGTTTGCATACGTAAGAGATACTTCTTATTTGAGTGCCTTGAAAGAAATCTCGATTAGAACGAATCAATTCAATTTCATTGTTTTCCCCGAATGAGGGCAGAAAGACTTAAACAATAACTAAACTTTTACTTTCCAATGAAGCAAACAATGCTTTTCTAATACTCTATATATTGACGGAAAGCTCAATTGGAATAATTAACTTTGAAATTAGCATTGCCTTCGTTGGCATTGGGATGACGTAGTTTAATTAGTTAATCAAATTTTCAAAAATGAATCCGGAAGCCTTGATAAAAATTCGGAGCAGAGTTTTCTAAAAAAGGTGGCTGATAAATCCATCGTACCCAGAAATGCTCGTAATCTTATACCATTGAATCAAAAGGCTGTTCAGATAGCGTGTTTTGTTTTGTCTTGTCATCGGGTTCATTAGATCGAATAAAAGTTTCTTGAACTTATTTCAATTTACCAGAATATTGTGTGCTTTTGCAACAAAATAGAGCAATACTGCTATTTACAATTTCATCATAAACGCCTCTGTTTTCATTATAATAAGCAGTTTTTACTCTAAACAGATCTTATTACATGAGTTTCGAACTATTTCGAAATGTTTTGGTTTATAGGCATGCTTTCCTCAGAGAGCTAAGGCTGACTTTGTTTGGACAGAATTTGCAGAAAAATACCAGAGGGATTTTACCAAAAAAGCTGTTTTCCTCATTCGGTGATTGCAGATTTCAGAGCCAAGCGGCGAAGCAATTTCAACTTCCATTGCATTAGTAGATAACTATGAAATAACTAAAACTCGTTCTGAAACGAGCGGAGAAATTCGAAAAGTTAATAGCAGGTTGCCTCTATTGATAGAGTTGTTCCAAGAGTGCCTCATTTGTAATCAACCAAAATCAAAAAGAAGAAGTATTACAATCAATAAAAAATGAGGAGCTACCACTACTACATTAAATATTTGATGCCTACCTAAGATGTTAATGTCAAAACGCAAGGAGAAGCATCAAAGTCAAATGTAATCGATGAGAAAATGTAATATCAATAAATCTTATTTTTAAGAAGCAACAGTCGAAGTCTCGATTACCTTATTTGTGCTTCTCACCGTTTGAATTTCAAAGCACATGATTTCATTAATTTACAAGATGATTCAAAATTTAACAAAGATCTGTTGCAATTCTAATTCTCAATCTGAAAGCGGATTTTTGTATCCACTCTGATGCAATGAACGTAATTTAATAAACCGAAAAAATCAACAAACAGCATCATCGAAGAATGATTCATATGAGAAATTGCACAACAATTATTATATCAGCTGCCAATGCCATCTAATATACTTAGTTCTTTGCTTTTTTCAACTTAGCCAATTATATTCATTTTTAGAACAAAATTATTATCTTTTTTCATTTTCTGAAGGTGAGCTTTTTTGAAATTTCATTTCGCAATAAAAATACTAACTGAATAAATCGAGATAATGAATTTTCATTTTTACTCCAAGCGCAAGCTCTTGTCCATCCTAGTACATTTAAAGGGTATTTGAACACTTTGCAGTTCCAAATAACTTGATTTCGAGTTTTATTAATGGTTTGGCTCATTTTTCCAGTGATTATCTGATTTTCCTTTTAATGGGAAGCATTTTGTGTTACGCTTCTTTTGCAACCCAATGCGTTTGATATTTTTTCGAATACTGTGACTTTAGATTCCCTGAAAAAAGTTCTACTTCTTCCAGGATGTTTTCTTCAACTATTGATGCCACTTATGCGTGGTTTTTCTGATTCAACTAAATACTGTCAAATGATATGAAAAACCTTTTTGCTCTGGTATATCGTATCTTAGAATGGAGAAAAATTCACCTCTGGTAGAGCAATAATGTATCCATATATTGACTTGGCTAAAGTGAATGAAGAAGCATCCGCTCCTAATATAATGAGCTACGATAGCATGGTTTCTCGGTAATCCATTTTAATCACAAAAATGTAAGTATTTAATGAACTTGAATTTGCACTTGATTCTTAATTATGTTTATGTGTATGTAATATAGTTGCGGATTTGAGTTATTTCAATTCTAAATGAGACTGCCACACTATTTCTATGATGTCCTATGAAGAAGAAGTTGCTGCTGTTGTTGTTGAGAAGTAGTGTATTATGTTTTTACGTTCGAAAAAATGTTTTGAAATCTTAAAACGTCCCTATTCCTTTAGAAACACTTTTTCCATTTTGAGTTTGTTGCTGAACCTTTGAATCTAACATATGAATACTCTTTCGTTTCGAAAAAAGTTTATTCCCTGATAATTTCTGTTATCAAATGAATTGATAGTCCATATGTAGTGAAAGATCTCTAGTAATTGAAAAGCTGAGTGAATATTGTTGCGATCCAGCAAACTTAAGAAAATTTCTAATAGAGTAATTTTCTGTTTTTCTGGTTCGATTGAGTTCTCAGTTTTCCCTCAAGAATCATTTTGTTTTCAGATCGGAAGAATGCATGACAATACCATGCTATACAAGGAATACAGAAGATATCACTGTTATAAATAGTTCTGGAGCACTATTATTCGTTATAACCAATGTTTATCCTCTCAAATTCCTTCTTCTAGTAGCTGCTTTCTCCTTGGGTATTTATCGACTTGATTCTTTCTCAAATGAAACAGACTGACGTAGCAGCAGCTAAGTAGAAATCGGAATAAGCCTTTATTAATTAAACTTTGAAAATTTACTTCCATCTGAGGTTTGTCGAGTATAGAGCTTTTTTCCAGTCTTGGCGTCCAATAGTGCTACTGTTTCGTCAAATGAAGTACTTGCAAGCATATCACCGAGTGGACTCCATCTCACACAAAAGATAGTATCTAGAAAACAAGAATTCAGGATCTAGAAATCATTTCATTAAACCATAAAAAAATTACCTGTGTGAATATCATCGAAAGTTTGGACAATCCTTGATTCTCGTTTGTCAAATATCTTCAACTGCTTATCACTGCCACCTGCAGCCAACATATTTCCATCGGTCTGGCATACATCAATCCAGTACGTTACGGCTAAAAGATGTGAATGTCAAATCAAACGAGAATTACAGTTCAAAGCGTAAAATTAATAAGGTTAATCCCCTTTTACCAAATTGGAAGAAGAGGAAAAAATAAAAATAAGACTCTGATATGCTTACACATTGATTCGATTTCGACCGGACTCTTCAAAATGAGAGCTTTCTTCTCAGTATCTAGGATATTGAGAAGGCTCCCATCATGCTTGACATATAATAGTGGCTCATCAGGATTAGAGCTCCATCTGCAACGGCCAACAGCATCTAACGAGTAATTATAATAGTTTAGAATTTTAATGCTGCCAAGAAATTATAAAAAAAAAAATGAAAGAATATATCTAGTACAGTAGTGGAAAGAAGGGCACTGAATATGATAGAGATTCAAAATATAACTCACCATCGAAGTTTTTCATCATGCTCAGGTGGAAGCGATAACTGTCTGTGTTTACATCTGATATTAAGCACACCCCATACTTGTCAATGGTTGCTACAGTCTCTCCATTAGGACTGAAATCGAGGCCGGTTATGTCATTTCCTAGATACAAAGATATTAAAATAGGTCGGCAGTGGGAAATAAATTAATTAACTACCATCCACAGAACTGTATTGGGAGTGCCAACTCGACTTTCTAATGAGTTTTGCAACGCCATCGGACTTCGATGTGCCAAACTTATACAGATGGTAAGCTATCTTTCCTCCAACACAGATTGCTCCAAGAAACTTCCTCTGTAGGTTATAAGCCACATCTCCATGTCCACTCACTAGAGGAGGAGAAATATTAGATAGATTTTAACTATTGAAGATTCCTCTGTCAGAGACTCCCTCAAAAGAATATATTTTCTTAGTTTGCCCTTTTTTTGAGACATCGAACACTTCTAGATTGGCGAATGTATCCTCGGAATGGTGAACAGAAACAAGAAGTCCTGTATTTGCGATCTCTTTCACATGAGTCCAACTGCGATCTTAATGTATTGAGGATTAATTTGATTGAGAAATGAAGAGCTGAAAAATACAACTATCGTAGTTGAGTTTCACTCCATCAAAATTAGTAAATTCTTGCTGCGTTTCGATTTCAGCAATACTAATCTTATTACTCATCCATGAGGACCAAGCGAGCAGCTTCGGCTGTGAAGGGATGTTTTCTATTTCAAAAAAGGGTCATGCAATGATTACGACAAAAAATATAATACCGATGATTGTTGATGGTTTCTTTCGAGAGTCACCAGGCGTTTTATCTTGCAATTGCATTGATTTCTCGTCGACGAGATTAGATGAATCATCTATCTCCTGATTTGTTGGAAGCATTTTTTCTTGTTTTCTGTTGACTTTTTTGTTGATTTGAGATTTGAGAATGAATAAATTTTATTCCTTGAGTAATGAATCAACTTTCTAAAGTCTGAACTTTGTAACTGTCTGAAGTCTTAATTAATCACGTGAACTGATTAGAAGCCAGATATTACTAAGTCTGAGAAAATTTTGTATTCAGAGAAAAAATCATAGCTTTTGACACCTAGTCCACTCTTTTTATGCTATTTCCTCCAAAGTCGAAAACGAGCGACAGTTAAAGAGGCGTAACAGCATTTCAAGCGAATTTTTTTTGAATTATTGGTATATCTACCAAGCATCTTAGGGAATTATGGAAATATGTGAGAATCTCTCAAAGACTTCTTGCAATAACTAGTTTATTCAGGCTTGGTTTGGGCCACTTCCATAAGTAAAACCTACTAAAATAAATAACGAAAAGCTAACTCAAAGAAAATTCTAAAACCATTTTTGGGAGTCCGCCTTGGATGTAAAGAAATCTTTCCTCCTCTTGAGTATGTTTTGCGGTTGAGTCTGTTGGAAGTCTTCGGGATTTTTCCTTCTTTCAAAGTTTTTCTCATGTACTCTATTTACATGGATAATGAAATTCATCCGCAAATTTTACAAGGAAGATTCATTTTTCATGCTTCTTCAATTACCTCAAGATGTTATCTTTTTCTGTCAGATTAAATGTTGCAAATCTTGACGTTATGACCTTAAAGTTTACTTTTTCACTCCATGATAGTTTTGTTCTTGGCCAGCTCAATGCCTAACTTGGCTGTCCATGGCATCTGAAACAAAAAGGCGAGGTTTCTTACTTCCAAGTCATATAAGTCACAGAATACTCGCTAAGAACTTCATTAGAATCACAAAATTTGCAAACCTCTCTGTACGACGCTCAGAGCATATTTTTAGCATCTTTCTTCCATAAAATGAATAAGTCAAACTACTAATGAATTTAGTCATGTAATATCAATAAAAATAGCGAGTCGTATTATTTGAACCAAAAAAATGAAAAAGTTGAATGTGAAAATTTAAAGTATGACGAAGGCTTCAGTCTTCATGTATGAAAAAAGATCATGGTATAATTAACTCAGAGATGATCGTGAACTTTGTGGATTTTTCGATTATCCTGAGGAGGAATACATTAAATTGAATGTTACTTTGATACTCGTTCGATATTTCCAAGCTATCCATTCGTTTTAAGACAGGAACTACACCATGACCTCCTTTTCCGGTTCAGATATAAAGAATAGGAGTGAAATTATTAAGGAGCTTAGCTTCTATGCATACTAAATTAAACAAATGTTGAGTTAAACGAAGATAGTGATTGCAAATTTCAAATCAGGACATAATTTCTTCCCACCCATAGTATAAATTTTCTATTGAATAAGGAGGCTGGAGTTATCATGAGACTTGAACTCGCATTTTGGGAAATAGTAGTGATTGTAAATTTCGTTTGATATATCGGCAAGCTCATGGGCTTATTCTTCCTGATTTTAATTAAAAAAAAATAATTTAACTCATTGCTGAGTCCTACAGACTTGGAGCTAAAGAAAAATTCCTATGGAAAAATAGAAACTTTTAATCTAATCTGTTTCTTCAAGTCGTAACAATTTTATGGATGACTTCATAAGCATGTATTTTTACCAGCAAAAAAGTCATTTCTGGGTTCATATGGTTTCTATCATGATGCCAGAGCAAGATGTTTTTCGTAAGACGATACTCGAGCAGTCAGAAAAACGAAATAGGCACCTTCTAAACCTCAGACATCTCCGTTCTGAGACATATCTAAGCGGCTGACTCAAGCCTTTGAATCTCGCAGTATTAATTTAACCAGGCTACAAGCGATTACTTTAATCAGGTTATCACTGCGGGTGGAACACGTTTATATTAATTTTTTCGCTGGCTAATTTCAAAGTAACTAAAGAACCTCATTATCGATTTTCTTATCAATATATCTAATATATACACTTACATTGTTGAGTATTTCCCTTTAAAAGATTCAACAAGAGAGAAAAAGAGACCTCAACAATAAAAAATGACGATCTTCTTCTTCCATTTACCGCTTAAATGTTCTGGATTTTTGTAAGTTTGAGCCAGACAGTAAATCATCAATATAAATTCCTCCTCTAATCTTATTTCAGTAAAATTAGAAAGATGTTTATTGCAGGTGAAGCTCTAAGTTTGAAATTTGTTCTTCTCAATGACGGTTATGGTCTTGTTTTTGATGGTTTGAAAATGTTTCTTCTTCTTTTCTGCAAGAATTTCAGTTCTTAGGCGCTCTTAACTAGTTTAGAATTTTGAATTCAGGACATTAAATCTGACAAAAATAAAATAACAAGAGAAAAAATAACTCGCTTTTCCTATTCGTCATTCTTCCATTTAGAATAAATCTATTCGTCAGATAAAGAAGGCAACTCGCAATCGAATGAGAGTCATATCTGTTGTTCGGCGAATGTATCAATTGAATATGAGTTTTGGTAGTAAAGAGGGGTTTTGCCACATCTGTACTATAGGACCTCTTGATGAGTTTGAAGATATTTCCAACAAAAAGGCAAATTTATTCGGAGGGGCTACGTTGATAAGTAATCATTCCTGATAAGACACCATAAAAATGTAACGAACTCCCGTAGTATTGTTTATGATTGGAATTAGGGCTCCAACATCATCGTAGCACCTCTTAAGGGGGGTTAATAGAAATCGCCGTTTTAAATTAGACAAGAAAAATTGATTAACTCTCATTAATGCTGGACAGTCTGAAACATTCAAGATATAAAAGATCAGAATGGATGAGAAGATGCAAGAATTACCACCAGTACTCAAACAAAGTATATGGAGTAGCAACAGCACCGGAAAAGCGCATAAACATTTTGAACGTCATCATCAGCATCACAAAGTTGGAGCGATTAATTATTTAATTTTGAGGAGCTGATTCTATGTAGAATAATTCACTGAGAACCTTTTTGAAATTCTTCAATCTCTCTCTCTCCTCTAAGAGGTGGAATGAGTTTAAGGAAAATTATGCAAGTATAATTAATGTAAATTATTTGAAAATCGGATAAAAATGAATAGATCTTTACTACGAGTAGCAGCAACGGTTTCCAGCAAGAACTAGACCAATTGGTTCAACAGAAACTGGTGAAAGAATGCGCACATGACAGAAGTAATTTCTTCTCAGAAAATTAATTTCACAACGCAGCTACCCTTTTTAATTTAGA
>ENA-UOTX01001929-UOTX01001929.1-compost-metagenome-genome-assembly--contig:-NODE-1929-length-12204-cov-21.614991_pt1 | contig 12204 bp, 14 predicted proteins | sample MGYA00238143_ERZ746982 | MGnify/ENA primary metagenome ERZ746982 (study PRJEB28758, sample SAMN06268862) | compost metagenome | isolation source: single cell | place: USA: California, Emeryville, Joint... | reverse complement strand
TTTTAATCATCAAGTAAGTCCTTGCTGTCATGATAGAAAATCATGAAGGAGATTTCCTCTACATCGATTTAGTCTTGATAATTAGCGCTTGCTTAAGGACTGAGAATCTGATTTCTGTTTAACAGTGACGTCTCAGCTGAAGTAACATGAGATCCATTTTCTTTATCCAAAATCTTTGATGAACAAGTCAATGTATCCATGATTCCTACATTATCCGTCTTTCCGCTAGGAGTATCACCAATCTTTCTTCCCTGCTTAAGCATTGGGCTATCTTGATCTTCAAGTGTTGGCAATTCTTTCAATGACAATAGTTTTTTATGATGATGATGGTTGAATCCAGGTCTCCTCATATTCAAGGCCTGAACCTGTGGGTGTCTCGCTCTTCTTGGCTTTTGAAATTGTCCGCATGGTCTCACATCTGCAAGCTTTTAAAGATAATTAGCGAAAGTTTGAATCCCATAAACTTACATCTTTCATGGTATAAAGAAGATTTGCGAGCTTCGCGAGTTCTGTATCAGCTTTGGATCCTTCGAATGGAGGAATTTCCAAGCAGTTTTCGGTCTGGAGAAGCGGAGAGTTGGCTGAACTCTAAATAATCAGTTAGTAAAAAGCAAATATTAGCTCTAGTTACCTTCACGAAAATCACATCCTTGAGATCGCATTTCAGTTTCTGAAGGTCTTTGGTGATTTTGCCCTGAACTTCATAGCAGTCTTCTCGATAGAGTTTCGAAGAGATGACATTATTCTCATCCAGAATGCCAATCAAAGGTTCCAAAAACTAGATTCACATATGAGTCACCAAGTCCTGAAGAAAGGATATACCTTGCGGTTTCCTGATGTATATACGACTATTTCGAATATTTGTGACATTGCAGTTAAAAATTCAGTGAGTCCTGGTCTTATGTAGACAAATATTTCTTGATTAGAGCTCTTGTCAGTTTCAAACTAATAATATTCCGGGTTAAGACATGATGCTTTGAAGGAGGTACCTTGATAGCAATGTCAGATTTAGCCATCTCGACGTAAGTCGCAAAGATCATGACTTGATCGACTTCTAAAGCCAAAGTTTTTTTCTTTTAATAGAAATTCATCAGTTTTCGATTATTCAGATCTGAGTTTACCTTCTTTTCAGGGATGACGGGCTTCAGAACTTGTCGTTGAGTAGGGTTGGTTGATTCAGTCCTAGTATAACACATTAGGCTCATTATTCAGAGGAAGTTTAATACTCTAACTCGTCGTCTTCTTCTCCAAGGCAGCGGCACAGATCAACGAGGTTCGAAAGGAAAGTTTTCGAGATACTAAGAAAGTAAGTTTAGAGAAGGGATTAAGAGTATTGGACTTACAGCTTCGAGAAAACATTAGTTTTCTCACCCGACTTGTTGCATGGAGTGGAAACTTCATTTTCATGAGCTCCTTGCTTAGTATTTTGCTGTTCTTTTGAGGTTTGAGTAGAAGAACTGATGTCCATTTTTGAATTATGTTTTTTGAATCAGAATGTTTTAAGAATTTTTATAAAACCTGATCCAGACACTTGATTAAATTCATTGAAATACTTTGGAGATCCACTGCTATTGAAGGTATCTTACTTATCCGTTCCTAATCGCCAAATTTGGAGGGTGATTGGCCTTCGATGGCAAGCTATTATCTTCATTACTATGCTTACTATCGCCCTTGTGGAGTGCATATTTTTCTGGATTCTACCTATCTTATTTTATTACAGTTAAACGGATCCTGTAAAATAAATCCACATTTAAAATTTGACCAATCTATTTTATTAGAATTATTCGTCAGAACATCGAAGAAATCCCGGAATTGATTTGATTAAATAGAAAATTCAAATATGCGTTAGAAGACACTGAAATTTTTTTCACTGCAAAACGGGGTTTAAAAGGCTCTTTCAGGAAAGAGTAAGAGAAAAGCCTCATCAGCAGGAATTCGCTTTGAACAGCTTTAATCTCACCAAAAGAAAACTGAAATTTCTGATGGAACAGTTTGTTAGATCCTTTTTTGGGTGTTTTTAATAGATGAAGAGCTTTTAGGAATTCTTCAATATCTCTTAGAATATCCGAATCAATCTCAGAAATTTAAAACCAATAAGTGGTTATAATCTACTGGATTCTAAAATCGTAAAAGATTCAATGTTTTCCAAGAACCAATGTTAATGTTTTATTGTGGTTCCACCAAGCGAATCATAATGCAAGATTCATTATTCAGACTAACAACTCGGGACACTCAATTTCTGAAAATAGTAGTTTGAAAAGGCCGTTTTCCAGCGGATTAGAAACTCATCAGAGGATGCAGAGGATGCGATCTTTTATTTTCAATGAGACAAAGCCCAGCTAAGACTGGCCTGACCGCGGTAGCAGATCTTCCTATTTCACCTATAACTTTGTAAATCACGCAGTATATAACCCACGAGCCAATGGTCCATTCTCTCAATGTATCCAGCTCAGTCTTAGCTTCTATTTTTGTTTCAGTTTCATTTTGATGATTGCAATGTTTCTCTGAAAGCAACAGCTAATAGCTTCGTAAAAATTTTCAAACAATTACAACGATTCCATGAACTTAGAAAAAAGCCTATAAGACTCCAAATAGTAATTAAACTCCAGAAAGTTATTTTTTGTCATCGCAAATGAAAGTCTTTAGAGGAGTGCTCCACTAGGACTATAATTACAATCCAACAAAGATGATGATGATTTGTTATTCTAATCTATTGCTGTTAACCAGCACTGTATGGTTTTGCTACTTCGCCTACTCAAATAGAATAGAATACAACAAAAGGTTGACTCTCTAAACTCTATCCAAACTCACATCATTGCTGACGTAGTAATTTCAGGCTCATCCTCAAACTTCGTCGATAAATGGGACATACTGGAGTCTGTAGTTTTCGGAGGGTTGTAATTGTTCTTTGGTCTGTGAGTATAACCGGAGGCGATTTCGATCTCGACATCAGCCGCGCTTTCATCGAGTTCTTCGAAAAATTCTTCTTTGAGCAATCGAACCTCGTTTTGGTCAAATTTATTTTTCTTAATGAAGTTATCAACCACCCAGAACTATGATACGAGAAATTCATGATGTGTTTTGCTGCGTTGCATTTTTTATTACCTGAATAGCTGTTAGAGTGAGAGGAACTGCAAACAACGCGATAACGAGTTTTATCGTCGGATAATCATTCAATCTAAAAAGGTCTATTACGAGAAATTGATAGATATTGCTCATACCCGCTCAGCAACCACTCCGAAAGATGGTTCAGCGGAGTTTTTATGAAGCTTTGCATAATAAATTGTATCAATTTGCTCTGTTAGACAGTCAGCGGCCAATACTGTTAGAAAGTCTTACCAGAACGACGATTCCAAGCCAAATAAGCAACTGATAGAGCCAAGCCCTGCCGTCTATTGCCACTTTTCTCTCAATCGTGAAATTGATGGGGTCTTGGACAGACACTTCTTTGAAATAATTTCCTGATTTCAAATGCTAAACAATTGCACAGGTTTTGCAGCGTCTCTATTTACTGTTTTGCCAGTTCTCTCAAAAATATAGTCGGCTCCAGCGAGCATGATACAACAAAGGAGCATTCCAGCAGCTGTGTCGAAAACAATTGTGACCACGTACCTTTAATTGAGAGAGAGAGTAAAATGATGCGTCCGAATTCATTGAAAAATAAGGTACCATGCGCAAGCGTCAGCACCTTCTTCAGATAATAAATAAGCAGAAGCAACATTGAGAAAATGCTGCACAAATCCTGCAGCCATTTGCTTCGAAGTATCCTTTTTTCACAGGTTAGGAGTCATTAAAGACAGGTTGCTTACTAAAAACCAGATTTTCCAGGCTCTTCGGGGCTTTTCTTGCCATCGCTTAACTTTTCAGAATGTTAGTTTTGTAACCTGAATGAAATCAGCGTACTTATAAGACTTCCAAACGCGAGGAGCGCGAGCACCGCCTGGACTATCATTCCAGCGAATCCCATTATATTGCATGATGTTTCTTCTGACATTCGAAGACCGTATCTGTAAAGTATATACGCTTTATTAAAAGTGAGCTGGAATTAAAACTCAATATATATTTATTGCAAAATTTTAGGTATTATTGTTCGTGTCAAAGGCAATCTGATCAAAAATTAGTTTTATGGATCGAAAAGGCAATTTGACAAAGAAGGCTAGCAACTGCGGTCGCACGCTAGGAATAATATGATTAAATTTTTGTTTATTTAAAAGACTGAATGAAATATCATTGTTAAATCTTGACTCCTTGTAGTGCTTTTTAGAAAATTCAAGGAGATTGTTAATATAGACATACGGATTTCAATCGTATTGGACTTCCGATTCATAGAAAAATATTACATGTCAAAAAAAGACTTACTCTTATGTACTATATAAATAAACCTACTTATGCAGATAACTTTCATTATATTTTTTTCTCCCTAGGCTTATATGGACTAAGCTAGTAAATTAGTTCTCTTTAATAGAGAAAGAAGAGCCATTAATCAGCACATGATGATTCTCGTGCTTCTTGTTCATTCTATAATCACTTCAACGCTTTCATAGGTCTTTTTCTGCTTCGGCCTCAACCTGCATTGTTCTCAAGAGCAATTCAAATAATTCAATGTTTTACATCTGACGATTGGCGATTTCCTTTAATCTATTTTGGATACCTCTTGTATTTCTTTTCTTGAGTCTTGGCACCTCTACGAACGCCTCAGGATGAGAAAAAGCCTTTTTAATAAAAGCGTCCCAATCCTCAGGTTTGACATTTGTTTCTATCAACTCCTAATTATTTAACATGTATTCTTTCAACGAGGTCAGGATTTTCTTTTACCTGAAACAAGTATGAAACCGGGATATGCTGAGCGGGATGCCCATGATCAAGTTTGATCTTATGTGAAAGACATCTTGAATAAAATTGTCTAATAACAATTAATTTGCTTCTCAAATTTTAAACCCGTTACCTTTGTAGCTCTTTATAATGTTCCAAGTCCTGATGCGTCTCCGGCGATAGGTCGTCTAAATCATGAAGCTCTTGAGTTCTCTGGTTTTGTACACTGCTCAATTGGGAACTCGTCTCAGTGGTGTGGCTCCTATATCCAATTCGAATTAATAGCTGTCTCGGAAGAGCATTACCTCGAAGTAATAGGTCCTAGGTCAACTTCACTGTTTATATCATCTAATATAAGATTCGTGTGATCTAGGAAGAGGTTTAAGAGCTATCACTTAAATAAAAAATACTTACAAATCACTCTGTCATTATTCGTTGGCTTCGTATAATGGCTTGGGAGAGAATTCAAGTTTTGCTTGGTGAGTGGCTGATCAGAATTAGGAGACGAGTCTAGGGACAGTGGTTTGTGATTGGAGCGATAGGCTAACACTGGAGACTTTAGTAAATTGTTGTTGTCTTTCGGACTCGGCGAACTTATGTTTCTAATGACTTTGACTGGTTCGCTTTTTCTATCTGTTGATATGGTTCCTTTGCTATGGCCGGATGCTGATCTTGTATGATGAGGAGAAGGGTTTCCCTTATATTTAGGCTCTTTTAATTTGTAGGAATAATATTCGGGCGTATAAAGCTCATCGTACTGAAATTGATTTGAGTTTGTTTTCGAGGGCTTGGCCAATCCTTTTTGAAAACTTAAATTATTTTGATGATGATTTGCTTGTCGAGCATCACCCACCAAGTTCTTATATTGTGCTAGTTTCGAATCTTGTAACCATGAGAAAAGGAATTTCCATTTAGTTTAATACCACTATCAAGAATAGCGCTGTTAGTAGTTATTCGTTGTTCTTGTGGGTTAAAATTCGCCGTTATCTGCGAATGGCGCTCATCTGCCTGAGTAACTGCCTCACCAAACGTTGCAAGAGGTTTTTGAAAACACTGATTCATGAAGCGATTTTTATTTTCATTATCGAAATCAGAAGTCATTGAGGTTGAAGCATCATCTGGCAAATCCACAAATTCATCACTCTCAACGGGTTTCAAGGCAACATAGAAGACTGGTTGACGCCTTTGCTGAGGTCCCATTATATTCTTCGAATTCATCAACCTGTCGACTGGAAAGGGATTGTTGAACATCATAGTAGCTTTCTGGTCATTTCGCTCTGAATGCTTAGTTTGAGGGAGTTTGGCGGAGTTCTTACTCAGATTGAGAGGCACACTCTGAAAATTTGTGAAGTTTTGGACTGGTTTTATTGGCCCGTTGTTCGAAATACACGTAGGAGGCTTCTGCTGGGTGCCTCTTTCCAAGTTCACTCTCCAATCATTGAGCTGAGAAAAACTAAGTTCACAAAACAATAAGCTCGATCGTTACATTTTGAACGTCAATATTAGTCAGTATATCACATTTCATGCGACTTAAATATTTCATCCGCTCAACATATATAACAATCTGTGGGGAGTCTTCAACTTCTTTTATCAGCTCCTATGAAAAGAATTGTGTTAGGCGTACTCGCATAAATCAAGGACAAAATACATTGATATCTTCGATGACAGATCTAAGTAATCGCACCTGCCCAATCTCTGATTTGCGATTAAATGCTAAAGAGAGTTACTTAGTGTGCCTGGAAGTAATTTTACCCAAAATTCTTTGCACTAGCGAGATTGCTCTTTGACACAGGGCGATTTGAGTTAGTTTAGTTCGAATGTTTGTTGGCTGAGATTCGACATTTTCTTGAGCAAATCGCTTAATGAAGCCCTGGAAAGCCAAGATAAGCTTCTCCAAATTCGAATCCAGATCTTCGACAGTCATATTATTTTCGATTCTGAAAACCTTCTCACTCACCTGGAGACAAGTTTCTGAGTGACTATCTGAACCGGAATAATGGGTAGTGGTGAGTGTATAAGGCAAAAAGAATTAAGGCTTACCGATCTTGTTAAAAGGAACAAGTTCATGGCAGTTCATGCATGGAATATCCATGAGATTAAACAACTCTTTCGATTTGCTGCTGCCTGTTGATGAAAGGTCCATTGAGCTCTGGCGGCTTATTTTGCGAGATGCTGCGGCTTCAGTGAGATTTTGCTGAACTCGTAAATTATTTCTCATTTTTTAATTTGAATGAAGCAACGATTAAGTTAATAATGCAGGATGCGTTTCTATATTAGCAGCGCATGCTGCAATAATTTAAATAATTTGATAAATAAAATAGAGAGGTTATTTGCTCATTTAAATACCATATTATGCGTTCTCTAAGATTTTTTGGAGTCATTGATTTCAAAACAAATCTTATGTTGGTATACCCAATCGTAGGTGAAATTCTCTTTATTACCTAATGATGTATGCTTCATTTTTCCTTTTTTTTTTCTCAGTAAGAAAGAGAGCAGGACCTCTGAATCCAAAAAATTTCTAAGGACGATCAAAGTTTGGGATGCACTATCCAAATTGTTTGATTTTACGTAGTTTCAACCTCTCTTTGTGAAAGAGAATGAAATTTTCGCTTTTGTCATATAACTACAAAAAGAGGAGCTATCAGAGCAGCTAACTTAATTTTATGACCAACTGTTCTAGAAATTTGTACAGTATCTGTGCTACTAGTGACAGTTTCGAAAAACCTAAGGATGAAAGAGTCTGCCATTGATAAGTAGTAGCCTTGTTTTATTTTCTGTTAGCTCTCATGCTTGTTGGCTTATTGGATTGAGTAATGGAATATTATATTTGAAGCAAGCTTCAACACTCTCCAAATTTTTTGAAGCATATAATCATATCCATCAAGAGATACAGCTTTAATATGCACACATTATCAGTTGCAGAACAAATGAAAAGCGAAGAAAGCATGTTTTGTTGTCAACATGAAAGCAATTACTGACATTAATATAAATCCAATTTTATGCAGTCTCTTCCAGTTTCCATTCATCAATTATGTACTGAGCAGATACCTTTAATATCCCATTATATCTCGATTTGTTCAAATAGCTAAATTTACCTTTATATTTGTGATGAGTCTCTTCTCTGACTCCAAAGCACTATCCAGGTCCGTAAAATCTTCTACGAAACAAATATCTGAGATAAGATTTTCAGTCTCGGTGAACACAAGTATAAAAATGATTAAAGGCAGCTGATCGTCCATTGAAACAAGCTCGAACTTTCCACGATGAAAGTCAACAACAGCAGATTTCATATGGCTGTTCATCATGAGGAAGCAAGTCAGTTTCTCGCGAGGAGTGCTTGATTTTTTTAATTTGTCGATTTCCCAAACTGCTTTCAGGTACGGCTTTAATAAATCGTCATCAGACAGCTTTTGGAGGTCCTCAACAAGCCAAAACTTCTTAGAAATCTGTGATATTAGGTTATAGTGAGAAAAGGCGATTAGTCAATTGAAAGGTACGTCTAAAAAGCTCAAAATACTGGCTTTGCTCTTGTAAAAATTTTGGATTTCCTTCACCTTCGCTTTGAATTTCTCATCTTTTGCGCCATATTTCTTTAGATACATGCCATAGAGCAACGCTCCGATCTAGATATGTGTAAATAATAACCTCCTCCTGTCAAATAAATCATTACTCGATCGAAAATTAAAATCTCAGCTGCTCTCCTGCAGAATGGCAGCATCTTCCGAGTTTCAGCTTTTCCGTAATTGAAATCACACGATAGCGAGTTTACAGTTTCATTGATCAACTCACTCACACCTCGCATCTGTAGACAAAATGAATAAGAGAGTTTTAGAACTCCATTAGGTTCTAAATACTGGCTTTGGGAGAGTTTTCGCAGAGGCGGTTATGTCTGCATGTTCTACTTTAAACTTCGCAACAAACTCTTCTATTTTCTTTCCCACAGTGTAGTTACTGGAAGAGAGGATCTTCTGGAACTCATAGATCGAATAGCCTTCCAAATTTCCTTTGGAAATCTTATCTTCTTCTTCATCACTTAATACTCATGTGAAGAACTTACTTTGATATTATCAATGGTTACCTAGAATCTTCATGCGCAATTGGCGTATATGGTTTGTTGTTAGAAGCAACTTCGACCCCTCTTTCAGGGCTATTCGGTGATTGCTTATTATCTAGCGTTATTTTAGAAGACTTAGAAGGTAGGTTGAGGCTACTTTTAGACTCAACAGCGTTGAGATTCTCTTGAAATTCTGCAAAAAATGATCCCACTTGCTGAACATCCTGCCCCAAATAGTTAATTCGTGTAGACTACTAGTAAATTACTCCACAAAGGCCTTTTAGTGCAACCTTTCTCACGCTACTTTTAGAATCTGGGCTGATCGTTAATCTCAAAAGCACAAGTCCTCGATGCTTAGAAGGGAGGTTAAAGCACTGAAGAAAAACATCTCTGAGTGAAGCTGATCGTATATTCATTGCAGTTGCATGGTTTCCTTCACGCTCTATTATTTCAAACAAACTTCAATGCTGGATATATAACGTTTCAAACGAAGCGAAAAGCGAAGAAAACCACGACAAAAAATGGGATTTCACATACCGACTGTGGCAAACTTGCTCAAATGTTTGGAATATTTGACGGAAGGAGACACCCTGAGACACTTGCAATTCTAAATGCTGTTTCCCTGCCCGGTCGAATCTATAACCACGGTTTTCTTTAAAAAAAACCTAGAGAAACTGATTCCTCACTTCATTTTGGCAGCATTGCTCTTTCCTTTCACAGCAATTATTTTCCCGCCAGTCTCTTCTTGTTTCTGAGGAATAAATTAGCAGTATTTCTCACCATATCATTACTTGCTTTACTTCCACAGGGGAGTCTGGATCGTGTTGCTTTATAAATTCAGTGTGATCTTTCTCAGCAGTGAGGTGAAAGTCAGTTTCGAGTTTCTCGGCTGGGTATTTGTGAATGGCGAGGAGAAACCGGGCTTACCTGCGAAATTGATAGGTATGACTCTTGTCTCGTCAGTCATTCGAAAGAAATGAGATTAGAAAATTTAAAATCTGATTTAATGTATCGATCGCTTTAGTTGTTTGCATTCTTAAAACCATATCAAAACATCGAAATATCCTACAGAAATTCAGATCGTCCAGGAGATTTTGACTCTCGTTTTTCCGAGCAGAGGCTCCATCACTCTTCTTTCGTGATTGAGAGAACCTTATTCTTTTTTTTCTTTGACTATTTTGTTCCGCAAATTTAAAAGGGTTCGGAGATTTCCTTCTCATTTCGAGAAAATCCCTGAAAATTGTTTGCTGTTGTTAAGTCTTTCTTCAGTTATTCATAGATCCAGAGTATTGAACTCCATTATTTGTTTGGGATTTTTTGTTTTAATCCGACAAATTTTTTAAGATTAATTTCAGATTTGAAAAATGGAACATAATAAATCAGCTTTACGTAACATAATTGGTCCTTCTGCGCTTATCTCGTTAGTGGAAAATTGGCAGTTGAACGAAGAGCTCACAAAGCAATTGGAGAAAGAAGAGAAATACACGAAATTTGTTGAATGGGCAACGAAAAATGGGCTGGTCACAAAAGGCGTAACCATAATTTAGTCGTATGTTGTTATATCAAGCTTCAGATAAAATTCCCAGCTGCATTTGGACCTAACGGAGTGGTTGGTCTCGTAGCGACCGAAGATATTCCACAACTGACAGTATTAACTCTTGTGTCCTTAGCCTCTGATTGGTCATTTTAGGCTGTCGCTATGGTGCCAAACAAAATTTTGATAACTCCTGGTAAAATTGCGAAGAGTGAGTGTGGAAAAATGATTGCAGAGCACCCTGATATCTTTAAAACTGATGAGAGTGCTGAATTTACGCAGTTGGCAGTTTTTTTGCTTCAGGAAAAAATCAAAGGTAAAAAAATAAACTTGGGCTCCTCTCGCAACCATCACTGGACTTTAGGAGAAAAATCTTTCTTTAAGCCATACATCGACATTATCTCTCCTGAATGCAGCACATTGTCGTCCTGGCAAGATGAAGACATCGCAGAAACAGAATTCGGACTTAAGAAAGAGGTCGATGAGTTCAGAGAAGAAATGGATAGATTATATCTGAGAATGAAAGTGGCTTTTGATAAATATCCTTCAATATATCCTCCTAATAAGTAATTATTATTTTTTTTGTTGGCTTCAAATATATCTTCTACGAAGGTACACTAAAGAAGATGTGTGTTGGGCTTATGAAAGCGTGATGACTCGTTGCTTCGGTTGGCATACTCCATCAACCATGCTAATTCCTTTTGCTGATTCCATGAATCACGCTCATGATGGTGTTACTCACTATATGGTTCATCGAAAATTCGAGAAAGATGATAGTAAGAGACCCGCAACCTATGTGACAAAGAAAAAGAAATTGAACCTCGATATCTTCGGAGAGAAGGAACTGTCTTTAAGCAAAAAAGCAAAGCAAAAGTATTTTGTTCGCTTCACTGAACGCCAGAAATTCATCATAAAGCATGCCAATGAAGTAATTTTAGATGGGTTTCTGCGATTCATCTGAGAATGCTAGGGAAACCTGCCTAAGGAATTTGCAGAAAAAGCTCAAAAAGGTTTGCTAACTCCTGAGGAAGAGAAAGAAGCTGTCCTTCAAGTTAACTCGAAGTTATTTGGCAAAGATGGTGAAGGTCAAATCTGGGACTATGAATTCTATTGGACTACTGACGATGAGGATAATGATACCGAGGATGAGGAAGAAGGAGAAAGCGGCGCAGTGTTTGAAAAATTACAATCTGAGGAGGAAAAAACCCAGAAGAAGAATAAATCAGAAGCGAAGACCATATTCAGCACAAATGAGTCTGATAAAATTTCTTATGGCCAAACCACGGTAGAGGAAGCGAAGAAGGATTCGGCAAAACCTAAAAATCAAGTGCCTTCTGATGATGAGTATAGCTATGAAGAGGACGAGTCTGAAGAGGAGGAAGAACCGAATGGATATTCCTTCCCAGCTGACTGTAATTTAATTGAGAACATGTAGATGTTTATAACGGGAGCAGTACCTAGACCGAAAATGAGCAAATATGAGAAGATGGAGATGAATAAAATAGTTCGAGAGACAAAAAAGTTGAATAAGAAACCTGAAAAAAATTCTGAAAAGAAACCCGAAAAGAAGCCCGAAAAGAAGGAGATAGTCGTAGAACCAGAAGAAGAATCTGATGATATGGACATAGAGAAAGAAGGAGACAGCGAGTCGGAAGAAGAAGACACTAACTGGGATTGGTTAGAACAATTGTTGACGTCTCTAACTAAAGATTAGGTTCAATGATGAAGACGATAACGTTTATTTTGTCATTACCACGGATGAAGACAATAGGTATATATAATTAATTACCTTCTATTCAGTCGG
>ENA-UOTX01001928-UOTX01001928.1-compost-metagenome-genome-assembly--contig:-NODE-1928-length-12205-cov-4.523417_pt1 | contig 12205 bp, 5 predicted proteins | sample MGYA00238143_ERZ746982 | MGnify/ENA primary metagenome ERZ746982 (study PRJEB28758, sample SAMN06268862) | compost metagenome | isolation source: single cell | place: USA: California, Emeryville, Joint... | reverse complement strand
CTCTCTACCACAGATTTTCTATGTTTAAATGGCAGAGCCGTGGTGGGTGTAGGTTTTTTGTTCGATTTTTTTGTTTTGTTATCATTAAGCTCGAAAGGTTGTGATACCGATGCTGAAAATTTTTTCTGGCTGCCTGATTTTTGAAGAGACTTTTTAGCTGAGTTTGAAGCTTTCCGTTTTGGAACTTCTTTTGGCTTTTTGTTCTCGGTCTCTTTTGCTCTTTGAGAATTCAATCGACTTAGCTCGAGATTAAATCCGCTTTCTCTAGGACTGAGGAAATTCTTTGTACTTTCAACAAGTGATGAGTTGCAAGAGGCGTTCTTTCGGATCTTTCCACTCTGAATCGGTGGATGCTTGTTCGTATCTTCTTTAATGAAACCACAGTCCGCACTGAGTTTTCTGTTTTCACTTTCAAAAGGACTCAACTCTTTTTGATAGCATCCAACCTCGCGAGAGGATTCTGAGCCACGACGCCCAAGCACTCTCTCGATTGCCGCATTGTTAAGATGTTTACACAGCATCTTATTATGCTCGACTAAAGAGTTGTAAGATTGCCATAGTTCACTATATTTCTGTTCTAGGTTTTCAGAGCCATGTTTCTTTTCAGCATGCTGCTTCCCGAATAAATCATTCTCGGCTGCGGGCTGCAGCCGGTTTGGGCGAGCAGTTAATTGATCATCCTCTTTTACAAGCTCAGATATTTTCCTGGATAATATTTCTAAGTCACACGATTATAAAGGAATAGTCATACATTTCTTGCATGCTTTCTTTTTCTCTTTGAAGCTCATATACCTTCAGTTGAAGAGATGATATTTGCTGTTTTAACTCTCTAATCTCAAGCTCATAACGCTGTGAAATCATCTTTTGCCATGTCTCAACCTGTATGATAGGTTATGAGGAAAGAATTAATGGAAATACAAATACATCTTGACTTTTTGTGCTGAGCAACTTTGCTCCTTTAAGATCTGATATCTCTTTTATTAAAGCGCGATTTTCATTCTCCAGCTCTTTTATCCGCAGCGACTCGCTACTCGAATTCTCGTTCTGTGTTTGATAATAATATTGAGATTGGGACTTCTCTTTCAGATCCACCATACTGCCGAAAGCATTGCTTTTGATGCACTCACCTTCTGCAAATAACGAACGGCTTGTCAAATTGCCGGTGCTGATTATAGTTGAGCGACTCGGATTTTCGGTGAGTCTTGAACGTGACAAAATGCCTCTATCTGTATAAGGGTTTTGGGATAAAGCTTCGGAAGTGTCTAGGTTTGATCCAGCATTCACTATCGTATTCGTGATGTTTCTCAAAGGTGGATTACTACTGCGGTAGCTCTTTTGAAGGAGATCAAGTGATTTCTGAAAGTGACTTTGGACTTGATTTTCTGAGTTCTCTTGCTGCCGCAGTAGAGGTATGCTTTTAAAATTCTGCTTTACTTCTGAGTTTCTTCTGTGGCTGTCGTTTAGAGAGCTGTAGGCAAGACCTGATTCATCCATGACTGTGTGAACAACAAACTATTTTCCTTATTTCTTGTAATTAAAAAGTGCTTTTTTTGAATACAGCATCCGTTAGCAAGAAATTAATAACACAAATTGCAGCAAAAGGAAAATTAAATTAGATGATTCTGACGTTTGTATGTTCTGATAATTTATTGTTGTTGGTGCTGTGATATTTTTTTGGTCTGTTCATTGAACTGCCTATGAAGGTGGTATTGCTAAAGCTTCGATCCAAATAAAAATTGAGTTTATGATACAATTCCTTTAGTGATAAACTATTAGCATTTGAATGAAACTTTGAACTCATTACTGTTTTGCTCTTCTTATTTCACTAAGTATTAGAGGCGAGAGTAATGAGAAAGGCGGTGAAATTATAGACCTTACAAGGCAACTCGCTGCAGTCCCAAAACTAATTGAAACTTATTGGGAACCACAATCCTCTGAAAATCAAAATTTAAGAAGCAGCCAAATCTTTGTCACCTATAAAATGCCCTATTTGTCAGCGCAGTTTCTCGATTTTTTTTTTTCTAAACCTTCAAAAACGAATACTCGAGCGCTAAAGGGTATCAAAAGATAAATTTTATTAGCATTAACTCTTATCAGAGAGAACTGCATTTGAACAATGTATTCCGAAGACAACTACTTCGACTCTCAAAGAAACTCTATCGATTCTCAAAGGAACTCCATAGACAGCGACAGCTACTTCAGGGATGAAGAAAGTAGACTGATTAAATCAGAGCCAGAGCCACATCCGCGATCCAAGCCTAAAATTCCTCAAGAAAAAAACCTAACCAACGTCTTGCACCTCGCTCTCACCCTTGTGCTTCTATTTTCAGCCTACAACCCTGCTCAGAATCTCCTCTCCGTTTATTTCAAGCAATTCGGCCTCGACTATCTTGGTCTTTTTTCAATTATGATCATATGTCAGTGCTCTGGCATTACCAGCCTGTTAGCGCCGCTTATCGTGTCTCGTCTTCCTTATAAAAACATCTTAACAGCCGCCGCAGTAGGAGCAACCTGCTTAATCATCCTCGGCAAACTAGTTTCTGGCTGCAATACCGACGCTTCTGCATATTTCTGCCAAAGCTACATGCTTCACAGGCTGACAGTAGGCGCGTCTATACTAACCGGAATCGGAATGGGATTCATTTGGCTCACAAGCAGTGTCTATATCCAAGAGTGTTCTTACGAGGCAAACAAAGGCAGTGTGTTTGGAATCTTCAGCAGTGTCTACCAATTCTGTAATATTTCGGGCTCGCTCATCACATTGACGTTAGTGAAGCACGTCTCTATCTCATCGTTCTTTACTATCCAGATATTCTTGAGTATTATCGCTGTTGGTCTTTTCCAAACTATCAAGAAGCCTGAAGTAACAAAACCAAAGAAAGAGCGCTCGATCCAAAGAGAAGAAGAGCCGATTAAAATCCAAAAGATCATCCACTTCATGAACCGAGAGAAGATGAAAAGCTGCTACCCAATATTCGTGCTCTATAGTTTTTCGTCTGCTTTCTTAGTAAGCAATCTTTCAAAAATGGTAGGTAATACCCTGCAAGACTACTCTCCCACTGAGGCGAACCTTAAGCTCGGTTACATACTTCTGACGCTGAGTATCTCACAGATCTCTGCTGGGGTGATTTGTGGTTTGATTTTCGACAAGAGTAGGAAAAACGCTCTAGAGATCATAATGCAGCTTGCGTTTGCGACGGTGGTGCTGAATTATATTGGATATCATTGGGGCAGCTACTATTTTTTCTTCCCGCTGGCTGTGTGCTATGGCTTCCTTGATAGCGGATTTCTTACGATAATTAATGCGCTGATTGGAGGACGTTTCAGTGGGAAATACGAACAATTTGCTGTGTTTAGGTTTGTGCATGGAATGAGCCAGTCGTTGTTTTATTTGCTATTCATGATCTTCGAAAATTCCGTACCAAGTGCGATGTTTTTCTTGTTTATATTTGTTGCGTATTACGCGTGGGATAACCGCAAAAGTTTATTCTAAAGCATTTATCTTGTTTATTAATCCATCAAAAATTTACAATAGCTGAAAGATGCTCAATACCGAGTCATAATGCGTTTTTCGTAAGATCCATTCTCAAATCTTATGAAACTCTCAAGTTGTGACGCAGCATCCAAAGTATACTCTGCATAAAAGTATGTAGTGGAAATACAACACTAATCGTCGGAGGTCAGCTATACGAGGGAACGAATTCAGTGTTTTCCATTGTGTACGAACATCGGCTGTATATTTTCTAGATTTGAAGCTCATAATGAAGTCTTTGTACAATTACTCAACAAATCCATATTAAGAGCAAAAACAGATGCTATGTATATTACATTGCAATTAAAGACAATACAAAAATATACTCTTGTCTGGCTCCATAAAGTGATGATTTAGTTTGTCTCACTATTTCTTCAAGCATTTAGCATATGTACTTACTAAATAGTATTGAATGAGTAGACTTCTTAATTACTACAAAATTTGCTAAATAGTTTTCTCTTTCTTTCTCTAAATAGAATTGCTCCAGTAGATCACCCCATTTAATACTCAATAGCTTGATTTACAAACCTATTAGCGACTTCTTAGCAAGGAATCAGAACTAAATTAATAATTCATTTTGATTCAGAAAATAAAATCAAATTGAATTTGTAATGACTGAGAGAATTCACACGAGGTTTAGTACTAACTTTGCTTGAGGTTGATCAAGCTCTATGAGAAATCGTTCCTTTATCTTGTTAACAAACTCGATAGTGGTTGGTGCGGTTTTGTAGCTTTTTCACCTTGAGATCTACTAAACCATGAATGATATCGATGGAAATTTGGCGCGATTTTGTATTTTCATTTCGGTAGTCCCATATCAAATGAGAATATTGCGTCCAAATGCACTCAGCTCATGGGTACTATGCAGAAGAGTCTCTCAGTCAGGTGTTTTAACAGAGTAACTGGTAAATATCGATTATAATAAGCGTCTCAAATGTAATATGGTAATTGTTATGAAAATGAGTGTTTTAGCGAATTCAAAATTGAATCAACGGTCAAAACAAATTATATGACTTATTTTTTGTAATTGTGGTAAGAAGGATATAAATGTAAGTGAGTTTTAGAAAGGCGGTAACTTATTTTTCAAGGTATTTACGACTAATTCACATCGTTAGTATCGTTAATGTTCAAAAGTCCAATTAAAAATGTCTAGGCAAGCGCAGATTCAAGTGCTACATTTCAATTCAAATTAAATCTCAAAACAAATTTTTTCCTTCATTAGACAAGAGCGAAGGCACCCTCATAAAATAATAGTTCAAAGCCAACTCAAACAAGTTGGAATCAAAAAACTGAACAAAGAGTAAGGAGCCAAGTGTAACTTTTAGATGCAACTTGCATTTTTTACAAATTTATTTGCATGGACTTGTGAATAAAAATCATGAACACACGAGCTAATTTTTAACCTATTCTAACCTTTCTCTTACCCTGAAAAAAAAAAACTTCATGGGATGGGATCGAATCTAAGGTAATTTAATTTGCACCAATGGTGTAAATCCGTTTTTGTAGAGGAACTTTTGATCAAAATGAGTCTTGATAACCTCTTCTTTCTCATGCACTATACCAGTTGCTTATTATTAGATGTTCAAATATCTCAATGATTACCTTTAGACTTATTTTTATTCAATATCACCGGAAACGCTTCTCGCTTCTCATCTCGAAAGACCGCATCAATTTCTTGAGTCAAGACGTTTTCTCCTTGCAGCTAAATGAAAAGTTAGTCTTTTTCTCTTTGACTAATAAAAAATCATACTCCTAATTGATCAATCGCGTTCCCTTTCGCTTGATATTGAGAAATTTTCTTTTGATTCGTTTTCAGCTTTTCTTGCAAATACTCCGATGATAGCAGTCTGCTGTGTGTGGACCTCGGAGTCAAAAAATTGCTGGATGATGTCCTGCGTGTGCTCATAGGAGAAGCTAGACTAAAAGGCTGTCTGATCATTTCCACCGGGCTGACTGGAACATCAACCATGCCAGTGTAAAATCCTTTTGGAAAATCGTCTTTTAGCACCAGACCTCGCTTCTCTTGGTGGTACGGAGATTTCCGTAGAGTCAACTCCCAATATTGACTACCAAAGCGCTCTTTATCATTTTTTACCGCCTCGAGCGCTTCTATCTGCTCTCTTTTCATTCGATGCTCTATCCCTCTCTGGGCGATAGATTGACCTGGGGATCTCCCGACTTTCAAACTGGTCTCCGAGAAGATTTTTTCCCACTTCTCTTGCATATCATTATATAATTTAAGGCACCTCTCTTCCTTTGTCAGATATATCTGGTCGCTCGTCCTCATCCCCTGAGCTGACTTAACCATATCATTGTAGAATTTTTCCTGTCGACCCTTGATATCCTCAATCTGATTCACCAATTCCTGTTTGGGAACCATGGTCATTTTTTTGCTCTGCCACTTTCTGATCTCTGTTATTCTGGGAGAGGCATATGGCGAGGTTCCTGTTGATGGCTTGAGAGAGGGGGATTGGTCAGCGAGAGCAAGCGTAGGCAGTTTTTGGAGTCCCAGCGATTCATTCATAGAGGTGAAAGAAGAGTCTGTATCATGATTTTTCGTTCCTAGCCGTTGGAGCGGTTTATGAGGTCTCTCAAAAATTTCTGGTGAGCCAACGATAGAATGTTTGATGACCTTTCCGTTGCGGAAGATAGGTCCTTTATTAATTTCCTTGTACCTTGTGGAATTCAGGAGTTCTGCCTCAAAAACATTACTTTTCTCGCATTGTTTAACTGAAGACCGTTCTGTGTCAATGAAATCAAAGGGATGTCCCTGTTTTTCAGGTGAGACTTTTGTCGATAGCTCGACAGGTTCTTCGGAAATGAGCTGAAGGCCTTGAGGATTAGTGTCTTCTTTGTCTTCAAAAAGATCTGTGGTTATACGTTTAGCTACGAACAAGGGTTTGTGATGCGTTGATATCCTGAAGTTTTGAGAAGAACTGGCCTTCATCGTTTGGGTTTTGAGATTCTCTAACTGTTTCATTCTGTTATTGAAAATCCGGATTGCGTTGATTCTGAGGGATTTAGGGATTCAAGAATAAAGTGAATAAATAATGTTTATTATCATCGCCAGCAGTTTTAAATAATTAGTTCTGATTTCATGTTCGCATATGGGCATTCAGCTTAGTTTTCCTTATTATTGTGAAATAGGAGATCGCAGCAATGTGGGGATTTCTTGGAAAAAGGACCAAAAAATTTGCTTTGGGGTTGCCGAGGCCATGGATTTCCAGATTGCTGGCATAAAAATTGTTCTACATCACGAACATTCTAAATGAGCACAGCATTTTTCTGGACCTTCCAAATCATTGAAAAAGAGTCTAGAATGTAATCGTGTATCTATTTCTTTGCAGTTAGTTAGTATAGAACCATTGAGGTAGGTTCAAATGAGACTTAAGGAAAGGATTGAAAAAATAGCAGTTTTCATCAGCCGCCAAGGAGCCTTCCATCAAAAAAAGCGCCGTGCAATAACGTGGAATGTAATAACATAATATCTTTGTTGACACAAAGTGCCGGAGATGAAGAAATTAATAGCATAATGAATTGCTATTCTATCAAGGCATTTCTCTTTTGGTTAAAGAGCTCACCAACCTTTTTCGTTATTCTGTCATGTAGTGTAGTTTCCCAATTTTTTGTAATTATTTTATGCTTTCTATAATTTTTTGTCTTCAGTTATTGCATCTGATCACTCAGTCCAGGCAAAATCACCAGTCACTAGGCTAATAACAAATGTCCTGAATCTATTACGCAGTCTCAGAATGGTAAAACAAGTTCTTGACTGTTCTTCACAATGAGTTACCTTTCTTCACTAAGTAAAAAGAAATTTTTCCTTTTGTAAATTTTCAATTAGAAACAATTCAAATACGAAAAATTAATCAATCAATTTTTTAATTTTATGAAGACTAAGAGGTAAAAGTACTCAAAAAGCAATCCAATTATCCTTTTTTCTATTTTTTCAACTCACGAACTCAAGAAATTATGACTCGTATTCGAAAGAACCGATAATTCAAAATTTTCCATGCTTTCCTTGTCATATCGTATTATCCTCACTAATCATTATTTGGAATTGACTCAGTGCATAATAACTAGCAGAAGTATAAAGAATTCAGTTAAATATCAATAGCAGAGAACTTACAAAAAGCTCTTCCTCACATTTCATTTGCTTCACAAGTCGAAATGTGATGTGATTTTTATTAAGACTTTTAATTAGCCTCCTAAATATCTTCTTTAGCTAAGAGCAGAGCATATACTATTCTTATCACAATGAGCACACACTCGACTTACGAGAGCAAATCGCTGACGCTCTCGAAATACTCCACGACAGAATCATATGGTAAATACTTTGAACATCTCCGAGTCTAATATCAGTACAGAAAATTTTTCTCGCAATGGCACTAAAGAGCTACAGACCACAAGAATATCCACAGAACCCACTATTTCGGTTCATTTCGAAAGTCCCAACTCTAAGTCTAGTCCGTTTCAAATCGTGAAAACACAATCAGTCCAACTATCTCTCAACGGGAAAATTACAAAGAGAAACCCAGTTTTAGATCACTACCAGAAAAACAGTATAGGCAACCCTTTGAAGTGGAGTGGCCCGGAGATCACTATCTCACCCAAATCACCTAACAAACCCTCTCACAATGAAAAAACCGGCCAGAATCGTTCAAATATACAAAGTTCTGATTTCATAGGACTTCAGCATGATCCCAACTTCGATGGCAATAAAAAGCAAAAGCCAAAGCTCATCACGTCAAAAAGTTCAATATTTGAGGAAAATTCTAATTGGGATACAGATGACACAACAATTATATCAAGAGATCGAACTCGCGCCTTTAATATTGTTACTGATGACAGACCTTTCGCACATTCAAAGGAACCACTCGAATTAGCTACCGAAGCAATGGCAAAATCTATTATCCAAAAAAAGCCGCCAGCAGAGTCGGTAACTTCCTCCATGTATAGCAGCTCGCGCACCTATTCTCAGAGGATAAAACCTCTAGGGAAAGAGAAAACCATTGTACGTCAATCGAAATTTGCCAATGGAACTCAAATCAAGTGTCAGAAACCAGTTACAGCCATAGCACGAGCTGATACCTCAAGCATTGCTTTCAATCCTAATATTGTACAAAAGTCCCTAACCCAGACAATCAACAGCAGTGTCCTGAAGGAACAACTCAGTGAAATGAATATGTTGAATCAATTAGGGTTCATTGAGAGCATCGCTAAAGAGTCTCTTCAAGAGAATATTTTTGATCGTGATAGCAAGGAGGAGATACTGTCAATGGAGCCTTTTATTATTTTAAAAAACTCAAATTACCTTGAATCAAATTCGAAAACGAACATCCGCGCTGTGGACATTCAAAAGATAATCGATTTGATTTGTAAGTACATGATGATCGAAGATAAGGAAGATGAAGCAATGCGGATAAACATCATGGAGATTTTTTTCCTCACGCACGATTTATGCATCTCGGCTGTTGATTTATTCAGAGAGATACTCAAAAGGTTCTTGGTTCCTGTACCTGCTATGTTGAGTCCGTCAGAGCGAAAGGAATATTATCAAAAAGTTTTAAAACCACTGCAATTTCAAATTTTAGATGTGCTGGCTTTTTGGATGAGAACGCGCTCAGATGATTTCATGCCCGACGGTGTATTAATGTCGCTGCTTGGAGCGTTCTATAAATACATGGCTAACGACCTCGACGAAGGCATCAAGGCTGCTCTGGAGTTAATGCTGCCTTCATTCGGGAACACGCTTACTCCGAAAAATAGCAATAAAGCGCGAACACCGAAAAATCTTACTAGTAAGCCAATTGAGCAAGTTAAGTCCCACGCCAAAACTGGCGTACCTAACCCTCTCATGCTACTGGATCAAGGGACAGCAGTATCTATCCACACGACTTACACCTCAGACGAAATGGCTCAACAGATGACGAGAATTGACTTGGAGTTCCTCTCCAGCGCGAGAGTTTGTCACTTGCCGCATAATGTGAAAAACCATATGGTGAGCGGTTCTAACGGATTCAAGCGAATGATAAACTATACGAATTACTTGACATTCTATTTTGTGCACATGATAATCGGGTTATCCGAGCGGAGCCGAGGGAAACTGATTTCCTGGCTGCTGGAGACTGCAGAAAAGCTGCTTTTTCTGAATAATTTTCAATCTTTTAGTATCATCATGGGCGCGTTAACCAATGTGGCTCTGAATAACTGTTGTCACAAGGAGATTGACAGGAAGACTGTGACCTGGCATCGGTTTTCCACGTACGAGAGGCTCTTTTTGGATGTAGGCAGATTCCGTAAAAAGGTTAGTGAGGCTTCCTGTCCGAAGATCCCAAGTATCATGGTGGTCAGCGAGGATATTACTAAGTTAATTTCAGTGTTTGAAAACTCCTTCCAGTTAGAAACTCGCAAGCTCATTGATCTGCAGGTTATGGAAGAGATTGCAGAATTGATAGACAGTCTACTGAACCCGAAAAACCATATTTATAATCCTATCGAGTGTATTAGTCGATTGCAGGAGATTTTGATTCAAGAGCCGATTAAGGCGATGAGAGTCATTGATCCTCAGTTAAATATTGCACAAATACAAACCAAATTAATGAGTATTCGTCAACAGCGAAGAACCTTGCTGGACTCATTGTTTTGACTCATCGGTTTCTGAGATTTTCTATCAGCTAATGTATTACTATTGTTATTACTTTATAAATTATGCGTTTATTCATGCGAAAAAGCCTTTTCATCAATTATCGATTGATAATGCTAATGAATTTTCATTATATTTGTACAATACCATTTTTGACTCCCGATCTGAATCCGAAAGTAGGTAGTTATTACTCGAATAAATTATTCTGCACTAGTTATGTAAACTTTAAAGGGAGATTGCTCTTTAGGAAAACCTTGAGCTAATTAGAGGACACGAGAGCCCCAATTTTAGTCTTTTTCAACTGCAAATTTTCATTAAAGACACTTACTTTTATTATTCAGGATTAAATATTTTTCTTTTAGTCTTAGATCTTAATCACTTTGCTAGCACGAAACAAAAATGAAAAGTATTTATTATTTTCGAAGGTGATAGGAAAACTGGCCAAAATATCTATGTCAAGAGAGAGACTCTATCGCCTTGAAGAAATTAATTAAAAATAGCTTGATAATACTAGTGCTACTGATGCTGATAGGTGAATGGTTGCAAGGAGACGGATGTGATTCTTTAAGAACTTGACTTATTTTCTATAATCAGTAATTCTTATCATACATCGAAATATTTTGATCGGAAATATTACTGCGTATTCATTCTTTCAGCATTTGAGAATCAAAAGGGGGAAAAAAATTTCTGACTCTTAAGTCTAAATCCATTTCTTACTGGCCATCAGCTCCTAAAATTATTCACTCTGAGTCCAAGAGAATGGATAATTATTTAAAATATATATATTAGATTTGTTGATCAGTATCTCTCACTCTGAAAATTTCAGGCAATAGATTTCATACTCCATTTGAAAATAAGTGGCAGTTACTACAAAAATTGATATTAACCCGTAGTTTTTTCTTTTAGAAGCCCAATCGCAGCTTAGTGTGAGAAAAGCTCTCATTTTCAGTCATATCGCATAATTTTTTGTCAAAATTTGATACTGTATTGAGTAATAAATTCTAAAAGATCTACTTAACATTACTTATTTTTCCAGTTAAAAGAATTAATCTTTAAATTATATATCGATATCCAGTCTAATCGCAATAAAAGTGTTCGAAATTCATGCGGAACTGCCTTGCTAACCTGAAAAATCCTGAACTATCAGTACCACCAACTGGGCTGATGTGAGGGAATATTTCAAAAATAATAAACATATTCAGCAAAACTCGCGAAAGCGAAGAAGAGAAAAGATCAGATTAGCAATGAAGAAAAATTATTTGACTCTTGTCCTCATAGTCAGTTTGATTTCGATCACTGAGGCCACTCGAAGATCTGGAAGAAGCTCTAAGAGGCTAGATGAACCTGAGTCTACTCTAACAATAGAGCAAGAACCTCAGAATGTTCAAATTACTCTCACACCTGTTGCTCCTGGCGGAGGCATTGTCCCTCGTCCTGACCCTTACCGTCCTTTTTGGCCTCCATATCATCCATATTATCCGCCCTATCATCCTGATTGCCACCATCCTGATCATCATGATAATTGCAAAACCACGACAGTCGTCTCAACGAGAACAGTGACTACAACAACGACAGCTATAAGCACAAAGACAACGACGGCAACTAAAACCACGACTTCGGTTACGACAACGACACTGCCTCCTAAAACATGTACCGTCACCACGACTAAAACAACAGTAATCCCAACTACAACAACAGAAACGAGAACTACAACGACAACGAGTATTCTACCTCCTAGTACAATTACAACTACGGAAATAACAACAGAAACTGAGACAACGACTCTTCCGCCTGAAACAGCAACGATCACGAGCATTATAATAACAACTGAAACTGAGACAGAAATAGAAACGACCACCGAGACAGCTACAACTACCCTCCCTCCATCCACAATCACAATTACAGATATTGTAGTCACTACGGAAACAGAGACTGATGTGGTGACGACTACAGCTACGGAAACGACGACTCTTCCACCTGTCACAATCACGGAGACTGATATTGTGGTAACTACGGCGACAGAGACA
>ENA-UOTX01001927-UOTX01001927.1-compost-metagenome-genome-assembly--contig:-NODE-1927-length-12245-cov-12.349770_pt1 | contig 12245 bp, 4 predicted proteins | sample MGYA00238143_ERZ746982 | MGnify/ENA primary metagenome ERZ746982 (study PRJEB28758, sample SAMN06268862) | compost metagenome | isolation source: single cell | place: USA: California, Emeryville, Joint... | reverse complement strand
AAATCACACGTCAAATTGTTCGATAAATTAGAAAGATCCGAATAAATTTTTTTAATCAGGTCGGTTCGCGAAGTTCTGTTTTATTCAAGCTTGATTTATAATTCCAGTGAGCACGCAAAACTCGTTCTTGATTTATTTTATATGTGAGCGCCAGTTTCCAATACTCGAGTTATATTCTCGAATTTTCTTTGAAAAAGCAAATATTCATAATCAAACGAAATTGATTCTATATGGTTCCAAGGTACAGCTTCCATACATTTATTGCTATGGAGGCGACCTGACCGAAGTGCTATTTCAACTGAAGAAAAGCATTTGTAATTCTAAATTAGAAATGAGAGCTATAAGCATTTAGATCTAAAGTGCTTGAAATGCATAAGCGATTAGCATAGCCGACTGGGCACTGGTACAAGGATTCACACTGAGAACGTTATCGCAATTTTTGATTTTAATTGAGATAAAGAAAGAAAATGAACGAGTCTTAGGAGAACATAATCTAAATAGAGCAAATTGGATTTTAATTAATTACCAAACATCTAAAATAAAAAAAGAGTTCCAGACCTTCCAGATTTCAGAATTTTTTAAAAGAGCTTTTATAATTGATAACATCAATACATGAGGCTTCACAACTTTTGGACGTTCGTTTACGTCTGGGTTTGTTTGCAGCTTTCATCTCTCGTCGCCTCTCAGGTTTCTATCGCCTCGCACAGCCTTTAACTTTTGCTATAGAGCGCAACAATAAAACGGCTTGCAGATGCGTCAGTGTCTTGTATTGTGGTCAACAGTTACGCAATGTATGATTTCAATGATCTTGGTCTTGCGGGTAATTTTTCCAATATGATGAAGAGAAGAATTAACTGATACTCGACATTAGGCTCAAGCAATACCATTTTCACATACTCATTCTGGTATCAAAAGCCGACGTTGATAGATTGGGTGTTGTTAGTGCCCGGATTGAATTATGTGATTGCACGGTTTAACAATTACCCTGAGTAACAGTAGTTCCTTGAGTATTGAGCGATAATATTGTCAAATAGAACCGGGTCGTACCGAAGGCTGCAGATATATTACAATTTTTTGCTTGATAGATTCGTAATGAACGCATATCGAAATGAGATCGCAGTGGCGTCAACAACCGTTGGGGTAAAACGTAGTGATTTAAGCATCAACGCTAAAAAAATAATCATTATTAGAACATTTCTCCGCAGAGTTGGGTGTTTTTCTCGCAGACAATAGACTACACCACCAATCAGGTCATTAACTATTTCTACGACCCTAGCGCTGCTACTAGCGTCGGATCAAATGGGGTTACAACTGAAACTCAATCGATTTCCTCGGGAACGAGCGATATTATACTCGATCAGGACCGATTGTATTTCGGAGGCGCTCCGCTTCTTGCACCAAATTCATGTGGGCTTTTTCAAAGAATATTCGTGAGTGCAACTACGGTATCCAGTGCTATACCTGATATTGATGTTCTCAGATTTGGATATGCTGGTATGTTACTTATAAGCAAAAAAATGCGTGAGCTATTTGAATTTTTTTGTGAAAATAGAAATTGAGTATTTGGCATTATTTCAACTGAACGAGCTGGAAGGACAGACTGCTCAGAGCTCTATTGACGCAAATTACATGCTTACATTCGGATCTGATCCAGCAAATGCTGATGAAAATGATCCTGCTTGGGATGTGGTAATAATAGAGCTTTTTGTATTCAGGTGAATAACCAAGTATTTTGTAGGCTAATGGAGGAGTTATACTTGCTTCAGCCCCATCAGGATCGCCAAGTGTGGTGCCATATCTTTCATTGAGCGGGTCGCTTTTGCTAATGATAAATGGATGGGTGGATTTCACATTTGAGTGGGAGTTACTTATAAATAATCCATCTTCCTATCCAGTGCAATTTTTGCAGAAAGGGACTTTAAAGCTGTCATATGATACCGGAAATAAACTATATGTTACGATTGGGTCGACTAGTCTCACTTTTAGCAGCATTACAACAACAGCAGGTTTGCTTTATCTTAGGAGTGTCATTATCATCATCTATTATTATTTTGCTAGGTGGAGCATATAATTTTTATAGGCTGTACTGTTCAAATTATCAAAGACCAACCATTTTTTGCCAGCTTTGGGTCAATGAGCAGAGTCAAGGGACACTTGTATTTTCAAGTTCAGTGGCCTATTCTGATAATTCTGCGGATACGATCATGATTCCGCCCTCCACATGTGGGACCTCCTGCGTCGATGGCTCGCTGAGGCAGTTCCTGATCGCGAGGAATCATACGACAATCTATCCTACAAGTGAGTTCTAAATTACGAGTATCGTTTTCTAAATAGATTTCTCATAGTGAGTCTCGGAGAATGCTTGTGGAACCTGCCATCTGGTGGTCGATGTTACAAAGCAAATCCTGATTATAGCCCTGTGCTGACTTGCCCAGATCAAACTTTTTATGATTCTGTATCAAACACATGTATTTCCTGCTATCCAGGCTGCTCAAAATGCACGAGTGGTGGTATGAATGGGTGTTCAGAGTGTCCCTCAGGCTTTGTTTTAAAAAATGGCGCTTGCACGTGTGAATCGTGGGAAATCTTGGACCCTGTATCAAACACTTGCATCAGTAAGTTTTCACAGCTTTTTTTCCTGAATTTACAATGTTATCTAGTGAATTGCAACATCGCAGATTGTGATACATGTGCTTTATTCACAGACAGCAGTAATGTCACTACACTAATTTGTGCTCAATGCAGTGCCGGGTTTTATTATCTGAGTTCTTCTAATACCTGTACCCAAACATGTCCTACAGATTATTACGCCAATACTACAATAGGAACTTGTATTCTCATCAACTGCGCTGCCGATTGTTACAACTGTCCTGATTGTACTTCCTGTGCAAATACTACACACTGCAAAGTTTGTCAAGGTTCATTATTTCTTGAAGATGGAGTGTGTGTAAGTAGTTGTGTGACTCATCCAGTTTCTTTCAATGGGATTTGTGTGGATAGCTGTTCAATAGGATATGGAGCTCAAATTCAAGGAACAAACTCAGTATGTGTTCCTTGTGATCCTAGTTGTCAAACTTGTTCCCCTGCTTCATATAGTACTTGCCTCACATGCAATACTGGAACTTACTTGTCATCTGGTGCTTGTTTGAGTTGTGATGTCGGATGCACCGCATGTTCTGGCGGTGCAAATATCTGCACAAGTTGCTCAGTAGGGTACTACTACCTCAGCGAATCCAACCTCTGTACCCAGATATGCCCTTCAGGCTATAATGCCAATACTACAACAGGAACCTGTATTCTCATTAACTGCGCTGCCGATTGTTACAACTGTCCTGATTGTACTTCCTGTGCAAATACTACACACTGCAAGGTTTGTCAAGGTTCATTATTTCTTGAAGATGGAGTGTGTGTAAGTAGTTGTGTTTCTCATCCAGTTTCTTTATATGGGATTTGTGTGGATAGCTGTTCAACAGGATATGGAGCTCAAATTCAAGGAACAAACTCAGTATGTGTTCCTTGTGATCCTAGTTGCAAGACTTGTTCCAGTACCTCATATGATACATGCCTTACTTGTAACACCGGCAACTACATATCAGCAGGCACTTGCTTGAGTTGCGATGCCTCGTGCAAAGACTGCTCCGGCACCGCAGCTAACTGCACGAGTTGCCCAACAGGCAACTATTTATTTTCTGGCGCATCCCCAAACTGTGTAAGCAGTTGCCCTGCAACCTATTATCCAAATGACATCGATCAAATATGCCTTGAATGCGCTGAGCCACTAGCCTTAACTGCAACAAACGACTGCACTTTCTGCGGAGGAAACTGCCAAGTGTGCTCAGACAGCGGGCTCTGTCTCCAGTGTAATTCAGGACTGCAACTCACAAATGGCTATTGTACTATCCCCGGAATGAGTTCAAGCGGAAGATACAACACTGGCGTAATTAAGAGCATCACTTCCATCGCGCTACTCAAATATTCTACTTCTCAAACTGTCATGACAGCGTTCTCTCAGGACATCCAAGCTACCAGCAATTTTAAAAGCGTTTGGTTGCTTTTTGCAGAAGGAATCGCGCCAGACTACCAATCGTTATCCTGCAATGACATAGACAACTTTTACTTGAATAACACCCGTGATTTTCCGTCAGCTGTCGTGCAGATCGGAGTAGATGGATTTCAATACTTACCCTTCGCGGAAAGTTATGGTTATTACTTGAATTTTACAGGACTCAGATCAGGAGTCAATTATAACTTTACCATCTGTGTTATGCAATCGGGCATCGCGCTATGGGAGTCTGGGTCAGTTGAGTTCGAAACCAAAGACAACGGATACCAAATCCAGAAAGTTTCTATCACGACCGATAACTATCTGCCTCAGAGGGAAATAACCAACTTCCTTTGTTCGCTGAGTTCCTCCATGAATGTGAGCAACTCCTCAATAATTACATCTGAAGGTGTTGCGTGTAATACCGCGGAAACAGCAGCAAGAAGGAACCTTGCTGATCAATTTTTCATTGTGCCTCCTCAAGTACAAAAGAAACATCACCAGTCAATACCGAATTTGAGGTTAATGACTACAGTGAGCAAGTACCAAGGTACCAAGCTCGATTTGCTGATTTACGGTGACCAATCAGAACAAACTGATCAGACGGTGAATACAGCGATATCTCTCCTCACTTCGACGACCTTCACTCAATCGTTTACGTATCGCTCACCAACCTCGGGCTCGATCAAGATTTTCCGAGTGAGCCTCGGAGGCAAAGTCTTTATGAAACCTCCGAAGAGCGAAGGTTCGAATACACCGTATGAAATAAAAGGAAATACGGTCTTTTTTCCAAATTTTACATTTACAAATACTGATGGGTACCTCTATATCTATCTCATCCCTAATACTTCTTCCAAGAGTACCTTACCTTCATCCCCTATAATCCTCTCTTCAATTTATACCGCCGATTCCTCGTCTAATCAGAGCGAATTTATCGTGAAGAGATTCAAATTCTTCAGCGGAGAACCGTTAACCATAATCATAGAAGATGCAATGGCTAACGTCACCTACAACGTTGTGCTATTTGCTACGAATGAAGACGTCAGCCCATTTGCATTTCGAACACCAAGGACGATGTTTCAAGTGATCACTGGACTCTCGCTTCCCGCTATCCCCCGAGAAGTATCCATTGTTATTTTCACGATAATGGAAGGCTCGGCGCTTTTATTTTTCATTTTGATCTGGTACTTCCTATACAAACCCTTCAAAATAAGCCAATCCTTCAAAAAATTGAGAAGGAAAAGGACCACAGAAAGCGTAAAACCTCGTCGAGTCGATAGTCCGAAAGAAAACGCTAAAGAAATTACTTTACAAAAGGCTCCAAGGAATCCTTTGGACCTTGGATTTGAAAAGCCAAAGAAAAATAATCATTCGACCAACATATCTACAATTAGCATTCCAAATCCTCAGAAAGAAGATAAAGACGTTATGAGAATGCCTTCTGATGCGGAAATATTGCCTCCTCATATTTTCGCCCCTACGCAATCGTCTCCTATGTTGAAGAGGAAGGAGGCAAAGAATTATATTGATCTTACGAAAATAGCAGAAAAAACTAAGGAAAGAGGCACGCCTAAGATGAGGAAATCTGAGGATCGAAGCACACCGACGTTTATCAGGTTTGATACACAAGGAAACCAAAAAAGAATGCATTTTGAAAGGAAATCTTTTCATTAATCTATAATTTTTTTGGTTGAATAATCGTTTTGGTTATTAAAATAAAGTTAACAATATGAGTATTAAATGTTTTAATTGTGAATTCTGATTATATGCAGCACTTCTATGTTTGTTAAAACAATTCCCTATTTTTGAGACTTCAAAGCATGTTTTTCGAGTGTTATAGTCGTTCCGTAAAGAGGAATAGTCGGTTGAATATCATTTCGAAAGAGAGGAGTGCTTCAGGCTCGATACTTGGAAGTGACCAGTTAAGTAACAAAGATCAAATAAGAGACAAGAAGCGAGGGTATCAGATTATGTAACATTAGAGTGGTAGTTTATTTAAGGTCTTATCGTTTAACTTGTGATTATAGATACAACAGAAATAATTAGACATCATAAAATGGACCCTATTATTTACTATTATTCCCACAAGTACTAGCTATCAAACAAATCTCAAAAAAAAAATTGGTTTATAGAAGCCATATTTCACTTCATTTCAGATGAAGCAGACCGAACGAGCCCATTCTAAGAAAAGATTATAATCAAATCAGAAGGAATTGTCTTACGCCCATCCGCAGTATTCGTTTTATAAAGCACATGCGCTGTTGCGAGGTCAGCCAACTTGATCGTCATGTCATCGGATGCTGTAGCAATCATGTTACCACAGGGACTCCATCTCACCGTGCGAATCCATTCTATAAATGTTTTAAGCCAAACCCAGCAAATAAATCGTACCTGAATGCAGTCCTGAAAACGTTTTTACAATACAATTTTCTCTGATATCAAATATTCTAACTCCGCCTAGCGAGTCACACCAGGCGACCAAGTTCCCATCCGAGCGCCAGTCAAGCCATAATACTATTATTCAGTTTGGGATTCAAGTAAACGGTTGCGTCCGAAGAAACAAAGCTTACTGTAAGAGGCGCCAGCAGGGCTCTTCAACTTATGAAGCGTGTTTTGCTTTTCAGTGTCGATGAGAAAAAATTTATTATTGCTGCTCGCGACCGCCAAAATTTGAGAATTGAACGGATTCCACCTGCAACGATTAAAGTTGCCTACCACCAATTGTTAGTGAGATAAACCCCTGCAAAAAAGCGATTTACCGAACCGGTCCTCGAGATTAAGATCAAATAGATGGTCATCTGAGACTAAGTCCACAACTGCACAGGTCCCATAGCGATTCAGAAACGCAGAATTTTTTCCCGTTGAGTCTATGTCGAAGCTTGTAATCGAATCTTTGGGGCAAATGTTAGCTTCCAATTGATAATTTATAATCCCACCTTGTGTATCGAAAGGCCATTTTGTTTTTTTAACAAACTCTTGAGTATCGTAATCAAATAAATGAAATCCAACTGTGCTTTGGACACTGAGAAACGCTACATGTTTTTGCTGCTTTATGAACGCCACATCGTTGATATCTAGCAATTATTGAAAGGAGATGAGCACATATGGACACTAGTTACATCCAGGACGTTTTCCGAGGCTAAAGACTCTCAAGAAATTCTTTTTCGAGTCAAAGATCTCGAAATTTGAGCAGTTTCTGGCATAATTCGTCGATATTAGGTATTCTGAGTCTGGTATGGGAAAAAGTAGCATTTCTTCGCTGACTCTCGCTGATAACATTAAGTTAAAGAGGGTTGATAGAGAGTTTTACATTGTCTTTCTTTGATAGTAGCACCTTCAAAGGAAGTTATATGCTGCTGGACCTGGAGGTCGTAGACATTGATTAAATTTGTGTAATTTGAGCACCAAATCATTTTGAATGGCGAATCTAAAGATGAGGTAAATTCTAACAGCAGTTTTGGGCTGACCTTTGGTTACTTGGTACCGGTAACGGTTGTTCCTGTTTCATTAGCCACATCTTCAAAGTTTTTTCGAATGGAAAGTCTTTTAATTTGATTTAATTTTGATAGCTCGCGAAGAAAGTAGTCGATTTAACGGCAGTGTTTTGGATAGTATCAATTACATAAAATCAGCATTAATTTTTAAGAAAATATATTACTTAAAACCAGTATTAATGAAGTTCAGCGGTTTTTGATAAACCTAATGGAGGACATACGAAACAGAGAGCGCTGATTTCATGCTCAATCAGTCATATAATGATAGACTTTGAGGCTAATTTGGAAAAAAAAAGGAGTCTTTTGATAGTTGATGGAATGCATGAGAATAAAGAATTTTTTAAAACCAAAACGGATTGAAGAAGAGAGCGAATGGATCCGATCATTCATGAGACTCAGAGTTATGAGAAAGCCGCATATAATTTTCAATATTTGCAAGAAGGCTAATAATTTGTAATTTTTGGGTATAATGTTTACCAGTAATTATTCGCTGAAACATCGTTAGTCTGTTTTTTGAAGGCAGAAATTGATCCTCTGAAGGCAAAACAAGTATCCAAAAAACATTAGACGCAGGGTCTGGGTTTTATGAGATATCGTCTTGATATAAAGCAAAAAAATCGGTCCTGTTTCGAATTCCGTTGATTTCCAGCTAACTTGGGAAAAGACTTGCCAGCCTGGAGTGACCATAATTTGTTTCTGAAAATATTTTAAAGAATCTGTAGTTACACAAAGAACCACCACTTCGATAATTTTTATTTATTTTATTTCCATTCATCATTTATAACTTACAGATAGTCGGAAATTAGGTGTTTCTGTATGCGGTGTGGCGAAATAGCCTAAGAACATGTCTCTAATTTGACTCTGGCCTTTGCTGTTAAAAAACTTTAAATTTACTAATTTGTTAAGTTGGTTTCTGGTGGCTTCGATTCGAGGAAATCTAATTAATCTTTATTTGAGACTCAACTCAATACAGAACGGATATCAAATCAGAAATGGTCGAGACTAACCAAGGTGAGCGCAAACTCGTCTGGCGCAGCGACGAGAACAGCCTCTGGAGACTCTACGCCAATACCCAGCGAGACCTCCCTCCCAGACTTACACCTGAAGAACTAGAGAAAATTGCTGAGAAAAAGAAAGAAAAAGACGCAGCCAACCCCTTTTACATGGCCAAAGAGAGAAAAGAGGTCAAAGGAGCTCTCATCCACACTCCTAAAGGCTATGGCATCATACAAAACTTCAAACCTGAATCAAATATCATTTCTATCAGAGTAAATGGAGTAATTGAGGATTTCCCTCGAGAAGAAGTTTCCAACGAGGTCCCGGTAACGCTCTTGTTTGTCACCAAAGGGACTAAACGCGAAGAGGTTGCATTGTTCCCTGTCCAATTCACAGCAAAAGACATTCAACAGAAAATCGAAGAAGATCAGAGTCAGGAAGAAAGTTCTAACTGCCAGGTGTTTTGGAAAGGAAGAGAACTCCCAAAAACAAACGATAACCTCGAAAAGCTCGGGATTACGCCTCTTTGTAAGCTGATTGTTCTCTCTTCAGCAGGAAAATCTTACTCTCTTAACCGATTCAAAGAAAAATATTCTGGATGGGGTTACAGTAGAGGGTCGGTCGATGGTATTACATTCACTGCGAGTAAAAATATCCGCTTATCAGGCTTTGGTATTTATCTTCCAGAAAGAGGTACAATTACTGGTACTGCGATATTATCCGAAGGCGATAGTTGTCAAGAAGGAGGGCTTTTCACGACAGAAGTTTCTTTGACTAAGGATGATGAAGAAGAGCCTGAATCCAAAATTTATCATTTGAAGTTCCCAAAGCCTTTCCGGATTAGAGCGGGTGAGAAATACACGTGCACAGTGATGCTGTATGGTACGAATACATATTATGGGTCAAATGGAAATGCTCAAGTGACTGGGGACGGTGATGTGGTCTTTGATTTTATGGATGCATCAGGTTCAGAAAACGGCACTAGCATCGATTCTGGGCAAGTACCAACATTATATTATATTCTCTAGTGATGATTTTGATTGTTGATGCTCATTTTACATTAAAAAAAGATGAGTATTGTTGTGGTGAACTAGTGAGAAACCTCAATGAAATTACAACAATCTTAAAAGCCTCTCTTTATTAATCGTAGTCGATAAAAATTTATCGAAAATTGTGAAAAACTTGGTATGATATTGTGAAGGTTTCTTTTTGACTGCAGCTCTAATAGAATCTAAAATCCAGTTTGCTAGTTTTTCTTCGATTTATGCAATTTGGTGATCTTGGAAAATAATTCAGCGAAAAATTGTTGGAAGAATTGTCTCGAAATGAACTGATGAAATGGATTCAAATATAAGGATTTACTTCCCGAAATCATAGACCAGAATTGAAAAAAGATAATGATATATTAAAGCAAGAAGGGGAAAGATATTATATTATTATTCTTAGAACTATTAATATTCAAATCGAGTATTATCTTGTTTCTTCAGAATAAACATGATACTCCTATTGCCAGAGATCATATCAACCGGTAAGATTGCGAAAACTTGGCGGCAATCTAAATATATAGTTCTTTCCTTTCACAAAGATAGAACATTGCTTTCATCGGGTTTTGGCAGAGTGAGGCAATTCGCTTCAAACTAGGTTCTAAACATGTTATGGACACAGACCAAAACCAGTAGGAAATATGACAATCTCCTTGATTCAAATGAGTAGTTGTTTTGCTGCTGCCGTAAAGACTGGGATAATTAGAGTGTGCTTCTGAATTAGAAACCCCATAATGCTTATCCTCTGAGCCGAGTTATTGAAAACCCCACCCTTGAGATATCTAAACACCAAATAGCCTTCTTCGAGTACAACCAGAAGTCGTGCAATGCGATGAAAAGGATCAAACTCGCGTCGCAGGCAGCTCGCTGACAGAGAATTTAAATGCGTTATTTTCTATCTGGATGCTGTGGAATTTATTTCGAGCAGCAACTGTAAAAATAGTGTCTTTTGATTCTTTTCATGATGATCTGAATGAATAAATTAGATTTTGAAGATTTAGGTGTTTGATTTTCTAATTCTCTTGATTATGTCAACCTATATATCTATATATGCACGAAAATTTAATAAGCAGGCATATAATTTATCAAAAGAATCAATTTACTAAAATATCCTCGACATTAAGAAAGAGGATAAATTAGAAAGGAATAAAGACTTATTAACATTATAGATTTCTAGAATCCAAATTGAGTATTGTCTTGTTTCTTCAGAATAAACATGATACTCCTATTGTCAGAGATCATATCTATTGGCAAAATCGCAAACACTCGTCTACAGTCCAAATATTGGGAGGTAATTCTGTTGTTAAAAGGTCTCCAGATCAAAAACAAGACACTAGACATCTGGACTATACCCACAATCATAAAAATGGTGAGCGTCCATTGAAGTCTACCGATGATATCAGTTAGATTTGAGGTTCCAACCTCCAGATTTTCTATTACAGTACTATCAACTTGGAGGCTGATAGCGGCGCGGTCATTGATTATCGGGTCAGCATAGATCTCGAGCACAGTTTCAAGTGATGAATTGACCAAAAACTTGGTCTGAACTGCTGAAACATACTCGAAGAGTTTTTGAGAGGTTGAGGCAAAGCCAAGATCAGCGGCGTTCTGGAATGCCGTAAAACAATCTTGGTAGTTTGGATAAGCGATGATATCATCGCATACATTCACTCCGCTAATGTTCAAATATCTCTCTTTCAGTTGGCTACCTGCTTCACTGCTTGCCAAAAAGGTTGCTGAAGCACTTTGCATCATCCCGATCAATTGGGTGTTTATTTCTTTGTATTTCGCTAAAATTTCATCCGCAAATATGGTTTTAGCCTTGAGAGATTCTATAGGTGAGTCATAATAGTTGGTCAGTTGAGTCAACAAGCCAAGGCTGTAGCCAGGATAATGGATCGCTTGAGAGAGCATATCAATATTTTTGATGAAAGGAATCGTTTGATCTGTCTTGAGTTTGAAATAGACATTAGTGATCACATAGTAGCTGAGAATGTAAATAGCTGGAATCAGAGTCCAGAGGGACACGACAAGCAGTGAAGTTTCATTCGTTTTGATAATTTTTCGCTGGCGAGCTGAGCTTTTATTCCCGGATGAATGTGATTTTTTCTTCGTTTGTTCTTGTGCCATCTGTTTCTGCTCGGAAAGAACAATTGGTATCGTGACTCCAAAGTAAAACTCATACTCAGACTGGAGTCGTTTGAGACCAGTGTCTATCAGATTCGTAGGAATTGTCATCAACTGCTTCATCAGCTCGAATTTTCTTTGCTCAATCAGTCTGAATACATAAATAAAAGCGAAAATTAGCACCATTGTAACCACAACTCCAATTATCAACACTATGTCGAAAATATTGGAGATTTCGTCATATTGTGAATAGAAACCAGTAAACAGATTGGTTCTCATATTCTCGTAGGTATTCAACATACTTTCAATTTGCTGTCGAAATTGAATGACTTCCAAATTGTTTGCAGTGATTTGGTCAAAATTTGAGAGGCTTAGTTTCCTTGCGTCAGCCATAAACCTCCTGCTCACCTCATAAATTGATAAAGTTGTTCCTGAAGCTCCTTTCTCTAATTCTGTAGAGTTCATGTCATAATCAGACCATTTGAAGCTCGGAGAGATGCTTGGGACATTGAAATTCACCATATATTTATCGTAGGAAGTTGT